>Ga0307517_10001983_pt1 | contig 33356 bp, 31 predicted proteins | sample 23_EM_MG_FD_194515 | JGI IMG/M metagenome (GOLD analysis project Ga0307517, IMG submission 194515) | Populus trichocarpa ectomycorrhiza microbial communities from riparian zone in the Pacific Northwest, United States - 23_EM | ecosystem: Host-associated > Plants > Roots > Unclassified | place... | reverse complement strand
CCCATGGGCCTTTAGAAAAGGACGGAAAAATGAGAGGCATGGGGGGTATAGGGGGAGATGGTATTACCAGGTGATACAGGGAGATATGTATGTAATACATGAGGGAGAATATTTTTTGCTGATGAAGGAGGAGGAGGAAAGAAAGTATTCACCACCCGGAAGAGAGGCAAACAACCGATCGAAAAAATGTAAATTCACCGGTAATAAAAGCCCGGCGAGCCACTAGAAGCCGGAAGGCCCAAAGCTTCCACGCCCGAAGGCAAAAAAATCCCACCAAAGCCCGAAGGCAAAAGAACGCGACCCTCAACAAAGTGTTCACGATTATAAAGTGTGGTGTTGAGGGTGGCGAAACCGTGGATTCTTATTGGTTGCAATAAGAAGACAGGAAAATAGGGGGAAGGAAGCATGCTCTTAAGTCGCCGACCATCCGACAATCTTGTACAAGTCCCTGGCATGAATGGACCAAACATTAGTGAGGCGGGGGCCCCAGTTGGGCCAAGGAATGGGTCAAGTGGGCGGAGTGTGGTTAACCCCAAATTTCCTATATTTTTCAACCAATCCCGGCATTTTGCCGGATACCGTGAAAAATGGCCCGCAGTGTGCGGCGGAGGAAACAGATGACCTTGAGTGTCAAGGGTAAACCTAACGAGGGCCATGAGGCTTATAGCGAATCCACGTGGTTAGGGCTTGCTTTTCCCCTTAACCAGTTGTTGGAGGAGACCGCCTGGTGTGTGAGCACTGGGGTATCGGAAATGTAGGTTCACCTTGTTATTGTTATTTTACTAATAATACAGATTCTTCATTCGGCTTGGTGACCCGCATGGGGTGCATTTGGCTACGGGGGGAAGTCGGATTAGTGATTTTGATGTTGATTTAGTGTAAAGGATTGTTTGTTGTTTCTTTACCGATTTCTATGCGTGGTGAGGGAGAGTTTACCTGTGGGCGGATCAGGGGACTGGCGAGTTGGAAACGGCCATAAGCTTTAGAGTAGCCTTAGTGCCGAAGTATGTAAGTTAAAGTCCTAATACGAAAAAAGTTTATAAAAAAAAATGGACTGAACATCGCCGGGGTCACGGGAGCTGAAAATCCTTTGCCAAGGAGCCCCCTTATACTCGGTCCATTTATACCAGGGACGTGTACCGCACTAAACCCGCCCCAGGCCAAAGAGCCATTCTATGCTCTAAAGAAAGAAAGAAAGAGACAGAACTTTGCATTGACCTACCATACTGTCCATATGGAGAGAGTGCACATGTTTTACAATAAGAGTGAAGTGACCTCGTCCTTAGCTTAGGGCATCATCAAATCACCAGACTCATTAGGATAGAGATTTCCCTCCCCGACTTCTCTATTAAGAACAAATAATCGCAGCACGTTCCCATATAAAAAATACCATTCCCCAGAAATAATAGTGTTCGGCAACATTCTCACATTATTTCAGGGTTTACGCAAGTAGACAAAAAATTCACTAAACGTCAGGTCCGAATTAGATAAACCCAAATTCCAACCTTCATACACAGTACAAGTATCATACCCAGGAATATATCTTCGTTCTCGTACAAGTGCAAGACAGGGATTATTTCGCAGGTTAACTTAAATCAACCATGCGAAAACATCACCTTAGCACCTGTATAAGAGCTTTTACAAGTAGGACCCACAATTCCCAAAAGGGTAGTGACTTGGCAGATCTGTCCACTGTTATTCATTTTTTTCCTTTCACCCGAAGTACTCTGCCGGTTTCACAATAAAAATACCAGAGAACGAATATTAAAAAGAAGGCCGTTCGAATGTGTGTGCGCCAACCACACCTCCATTCATCCCTTTATTTTTATGGAGACAAAATGCCATAAAAGTGAGAAGAATGGCATTTTTCCTACCTGCCAAACAGGGACTTACTCTCGAATTCCTCCCCCTGACAGCTGCATACTGTAGTATACGTGAATTAACAGACCAATTTTCTCCTACATATATTGATGATTGTGGATGCGATTTATCTTTTCTATTTGCTATATCTCTCTTTTCTACCAGGCGCGATACTCCTTGGGAATCTGGCTAGCAAATGCTCATTTTCTCAAGATTGAGTACAAGTATGGTTGACGCCCTGAGTGCGAATTCAACTACCGAGTATGCATTGTCTCGCAAAGGCGGAAATCCAAGCCGAGCATCTCCCCCAACTCCCAAATGTCGCCCTCTATCTGATCCGCCACTGGACCCACCCCACTATCCCTAACTAGAGACCACATACTTGTACTACGGTGCCAAGAGAGCGGAGGTAAGGGTAAGCGATCGCCTGGCTGTGTGCACTACACGCTAAGAGAGTGAGACCCACTCCTGCAGGCTTTCAGCTTATATTAGTCTCGGTGCTCAATTGTGAAGTCAAGTGACAAAAAACCTGAGCAGGCCATTTTACACCAAAACAGAGCAACCATCTAGGTGCCCCCAGTGAACCCGGAGGTTCCGCCCTGGGCCAAATCAAACTAGGAAACAGGTAGAGAGTAGTTTTCAAGAAAAGAATCACAGAAGGTTCATGGAATTGAGAAACCAGAGAGAGCCTACAACAGCAGTGGTTTAAACCATTGCACAAAAAATCATGAGTTATTAACTTATAGGCTCAATATTTCCATAATAAAAAGAAATAATTGTTCTCTTGTTTCTTGCAACTTCTTGAAATTTCTTACCTAGGTACTATCAAGTTACGAGTTCCTGAAAATGGCTGTTTTTGTAAAATCAACAGCCCGAGTTTTTTGCCACCCGAGTTTTTTGCCACCCGAGTTTTTTGTCACCCGAGTTTAGGTTCACCCATTCTTCCATTCTCTTTTCCTCCCCTTCTTAGCACTCGTAGCCTCGATTTACATGCAGGCGGGTCCCCAAGCGATTCCCCGGATCTACCCCCTGCATCAGAGGATACACGATGTCCCACTCGAGATGCAAGTCCCCGTCACGGATTGACCGGACACAGGGGGGATCCTGGGGGCGGTATCTAGTACTGTACTGGAGCTCGAACGTACACAGACAATCTGCCATACAAAACCCCCTCCCAGGATCCCCCTTGTGTTCGGTCTACTCCTGCTAGATACTTGTAGTGTAATAGCTATGATACCAGCTCTAGTAGTTCGTCGGACGTAGTGTTCTTTTTTCAGCACTAAATTGGCGAATTCTATACCCTACCGTAAAGACCGAAATAATTGGGCATCACGCTAGGACGTTGGAGTTGCCTCTCCTGGTAAGGTCTGCTGTCTCAGGTGAGGGCTGAAAGAGAATCTTCGCGGTGTGTTTTGTCCCCCTAATCAAAAGGGGCAATTCTGGACGTCCTAGCGCCATGCCCAATTATTTCGGTTTTTACGGTATTCACATACCAAAAAAATATAAATTAGGCATAATTCCTCCCCCGATATGTGGACTATTCACGCCAGAGATCTACAGGCTACTCCGCTAGGCGCGACATAACCCCACAGTGCGATCAAGCTCCACACCTCACCCCTTTCAAATGTGGCTTAACAACCTGTTAGAATTTGTTGGGTCCAAGGGCAGAGCAGAGGCGTCCCATCCCGTCATCGAAGAACTCAAGGACCTGATCGAAAATGACCCCATAATTTATATGCTCATTCACCAAATGTTCAATGAGATACCCAACAGGCCACCATTTGACAGAGATCCCAACGGCAACCCACAAGTGCGCGACTACTTTACGATGCTGAGATGCTTCAACGAAATCATGACCTCAGGACCCGAATACAGGAAGGGCCTTAGCCTTGTTGCAAACCCTATCAGCGCCATCCTCAATTGGCCAATAGGCACTCCAAGCGGCGCTGCTGCATTCATGAACGAGAAGCTCAACGCACAGATCGGCAAGATGCTCAAAGAGTGGGCAAAGTTCCTTAGTTCCCCAGAATCGAGATATGTACTCACCGACAACCCGGATGGAGGTTGGTTCAGCCCAACCGCGTTGGCCGAAAAGCAACTGAATAACTTCGACAAAATTTTCAAGTGCCAACCTTCCGAGCCATACCACGGCTTCAAATCCTGGGACGACTTTTTCACAAGAGAGTTACAAGACGGCGCACGGCCCATTGGAGCTCCTGACGACGACCGATTCATCGTCAACGCATGCGAGTCGGCGCCGTATAGTCTTCGGAGAAACAACCAAGAATGGGATCTCTTTTGGATCAAGCGTCAGCCGTATTCGATAAAACACATGCTCGCAGGCGATTCCTTTACCCCTCTGTTTGCCGAGGGCACTGTATACCAGGGCTTTCTTGATGCCCTATCCTACCACCGATGGCACAGTCCCGTCAGCGGCCGAGTAGTTAAGGCATATATACTGCCCGGAACATATTACTCGCAACCCTCGGCGGCCGGATTCGACGAGGCGGCACCGAACGAGTCCCAAAGGTACCTGACCGAAGTCGCCACTCGAGCGATCCTATTCATTGAAGCGGATAACCCTGACATTGGGTTGATGTGTTTCATGGCAGTCGGCATGGGGGAGGTCTCATCTTGCGACATCCGAGTACACATGGGACAACACGTTGAGAAAGGCGAACAAATGGGAATGTTTCACTACGGAGGGTCAACCCACTGCCTCATCTTCCGGAAAGGCGTGGATCTCGAATTTGACCTCCCGTGTGAGCCTGGTTTGGGCGCTAGTATCATCCCCGTGAATAGGGCTTTCGCGTTTGTCCCTTCCAGGGATAGAAACGCAAAATTGTCATTTGCTCCGCGCAAACTCCGCCTTTCCCTTCTCCCGGGTGGGATGTCTAAAAGTATTTTTTCTTCTTCTAATTTCAGCTCAAGAATTTGTATACTGGTTGTTGGGATTGCCTTCATTTCTTTCTTGGGAGTCAGCAAATTTTGTTCTAATTTTCTCTCTTTTCAGGTTGGGGGATTATAAACTTATGAACAAGGAAAGCGAAGAACGCAGGTTACCGAGAAGTATTATACACACAGTAGCTGCAAATAATGAGTCTTCCCGTTTTCTTTCTTGAGCCGGTTCAATGAATCCACAAAATACATCACAAGTAATATGGCGGCGAAGCTACTTTACTTTAAATTCTGCATAGTTCATCCACACTATGATACTAAAAATTGGCAATAGCCGGACAAAAAGGTATCGCGAAGTCGGACACTTTGCAGCACACACGCGCCATCACTCATACCAAGACCATGCGAGAGGCAAACGATAACCTCATCCACCTCAAGAACCCGAACAATTAAACGCTGCACCAAGACGTCCAAAATTCCCTCTCTTGGATTAGGGGGGTGAAGGCACTGACCGATCGCCTTAGAAAGAAAAAAGCAAAAACAAAAAAGCGCCAGACCCTACCAGCAAAGGCAACTCCAACCTCTTAGGGCAACGTTCAATTATTCAAGCCCCACATAATCGACTATCATACATGGCAACACAAAATATTAGTATATCAACCCTCAGTTTTAGGACCTGACTGATGTTCTTGTCCACAGGCTCCCGAACGCTCCCTGGACGAGCGCTCAAAGTTCCCAGCATCTCAGCATAACTTAACTTTGGAGCTAACTTTTCGGCTTAGCGTTACCCTGTGGAAATAAATCACTAGGGTTTCTAACTAAGACATATCCCACCGATTTCCTAGGAGCGCCGACAGGCTAAGAGATACAGTCTCTACTGGGGGCACGACGAAACTGGGCGGGTGACGAACTGGGATTAATTACAAGTAATCGTTTGTAACCCTAACCTTGACGAATCTACTTTTACCCACGAAGTACCCCTGTTCGTCACTCGCTCAGCTTCGTCGTGCTCCAAGTAGAGACTGTAGGCTTGAACAACATGTCTTCCATACGCGTGTCTTCCCGTCATCAGGTTCGCAAGTTGAACTACAGAGTTAGTTAACTGAGCCACAAACTGTGGTTGCGCCAGTTAAGGAGTGGTAGTTTCCAGACCCCCTTAATTTATTCCCAGTTAAGGAAGGATATATTCCTGATCCCGTCATTTCCTTAACGAGATCTCCCGGGAGCAGCGCCTGGTGGACTATGGGATAGAGAGGATGTATCTAAGGTAATAACTGCACATATCAAGCAAGAAAGATTGGGAACACAAATGTAGAGTAAAATATTTATGTGCAAGAGGCTCCTATAATTCCGGTAATGTCACGAGCTAGAGAATTTTTTGGAATTTGGCGACGATATACGGCGAAACGAAACGAAACGGCGCCAAGGAATCTCACACAACACGATCGCACAGAGAAGCGGGGGAAAAACTCTTCACTTCACAACAACACCACGACACCTGTCTACTAACTCAACTAACTAGGGCAAAGACAGAAGTATATATCATCACAAACTCCTCCTATCCTCATCAGGAGGTACCTTCAAACAGTTTGCTCCTTGTCCCACCTTTCCCCCTTTTTCCCGAAAACTCATGCTAACAAAATGCAGAAACAATCATCACTATCTCTCCGGGTGTAAAACCCTCCGACAACCTTTTCGCTTTCCTTCCGGTTTTCCTTACAGCCTTTCCGCCTCCGTTCCGATCGCTGCATTCCTACATAAGAAATGCTTTCCACAAACACGCTCGGAAGCCATATCCCATATGCCTGACTCCACAGCGCATGTCCAAAGCCACAGCACTTCCCCGGAAGCTAGCTAAAGAACAAAGGAGATACCGGGAAAGTCTGGCGAGCAGCATTTCCAATAGAATTAGGTTAAGCCGCAAAAGCTATGTTGAGGTAAAACCATCACCCCCACGATCCCCTGCGAAACTCTTCCATCATGTGCAGTCACTCGACATAAGTCTTGGTGAAAGCTTGGTCTGTAAAGGCTAATCGAGAATAGTACGGCACCCCCCAACAGAGAAAACCCAAGTACTCGGGGGTGAGGGTAAGTCGGGCGCAATACTATTCTTAGGCTTGGCAGGCTTGGGGCTTGTTTTTGGTCCGGGTAACCAGGCCCCTATGCTAATCGCAGATTGACGCCCACCCCCGATTCACCTCCGTCTCCTCTCCATACCCCCTTTCTAGCTCAATTAACAACGACAAGTCTGGCAGGTAACTACGTTATGAATACAAGCCTTTGGATACAAGTGTGGTAAAAGCAGACTGGTGATCCTGTGGGTCTCTGGGCCTGCTTGTAGGGGGGGCAATACTCTCAGAAGTAAGAAGTTGCAAAGTGCGCCCGACTTTTGTCCTTCACCTGTTGTAATCACGAGAAATCACTCATATTTCCTAACCTGGGTCGGTTGCCACGCGGATTCCCTACCCGTTCGGGAAGTGCGCCCGACTTTAGGCTACCCCCGAGTACAGGCATGATACAGAGTACCAAATGTATAATATTTCATGTTTAATTCTTCTCCCCTCACCATTGCAATACCCGTTGGGTGCTAAAACGATGATTATCGGCCAGGTATAAAGAATTCCCACAGACGGTAATAAAAAGAAAAAAACAGGCAGAGGCAATCGTAGTCGGAAATGACCAAAGAGCAGGAAAAACAAACTGAGTAACCGGAGATGGGCAATCACCGTACCCCAAGCACCAGAAAGGTATCGTCGTAAAATCGAAGCCAAGAAAAGCCCGAGTGATAAAAGAAATCAATGGTCGATAAAGACAAAGTGAAAAGTTCTATTCACATCGGCCAGCAGACTTCTCACTGTGGTTGCCCTCCCCTTCGTCTTCTTCCCGGTTGTTCCCTTCAACTCGCTTATAACCTTCCTTTCCTACTAGCTATAACAAATCAACCCCATGCGGTAGCAACGAACATGACATAAACCCCCACCGCTCTGGCTAACTAACCTATCCTTTATGCCTTGTATGATATGATAATAATATTATGATAAAATAAATAAAACAACAGCCAGTGACAAAGCTCATAGCCCAAGTTCAAACCTCACAGTGCACAGATGTGTCTTAGTATTCAGCACTCATCAAGACTTATATATCTACTGTAGTGACTGTACGTACCCACAATCGCGATTACAATCGCAACCACAACCCTGATGACTATTAATACTGAGATCTGTATATCCATGTCCCTCCCTCTCTCTAAGAACACGGGATCTGGCGATAGGAGCTCTCACCTGACTGTGACATCGACTTATGTCCTTGCGACATTTCTACGATTGAGTGTTATGGAGTTTGCGGTTGCGCCCACTGTCTCGGGACTTAATTTCGCCTCGAGTAAGGTACTTCCCTCTGTTTTGTTTTGTTTTTTTTTATAAAAAAACCAACGCCTACTATCATACACCCCCTCTGGGGATTGGGCTCCTCTGCATTAGCACTGACCGCACCCATTAGCCGCTCTCTCATCAGGACCAGCCGGTAATTGTATCTTCTTAAGAAAGAATCCAACAGTGAAGCCAACACATAATTGCCCTCTGCACTCTTTTGACAGTACGTTCTTGGTAATATTTTGGGGTTTTTGCTAAATCACTCCCGAAAAGATACCACAGTGGGGAATCTAATGGAGAATGCAACCCCCTGAGATCTAATGGCTTTAATAATGCCCCGGGTTCTGTGAGGGATTGCTCCCCTCAAGAGCTCCAGTGCCCGCCGTGGGCCGGCCCACGAAGGCCCCTGAGCCAGAGCTAAAGTATCAATATGACTAAAATATGCCTTACCCCAAGCTCTGATTTCCCTAAGCTACCGTCCAAATTCACAAGTGAGTACAAAGATTCCATACAAAACCTGGATAATAAAAGTATAGGAAACCAGTTTTATTAAGAGCTTAATTTCATTAAACACATCCCCAGATGGCCCTATCCTTTCTGCAGTGCGAAACGGTAAAACTCGGTCCCAGACAGACTAAGCCAGATGTGGAAAAAATCGGATCCAGTGATTTGTCGAGAGCTTCACTCTTATCTGAATAATAGAGCGGGCATACGGGCAACCAACGGCATTAAGTCCAAGCAGTAAGCCAGCAAGTGCCTAGCCCACCCCCAGCACACCAGAAAGTGCCACCCGCGCGCCCCATAGCCAGCCAGAGGTCGGATGTCCGAGGAGCTGATTACATACCGGGCTGGAGGTGCTAAGTTACTTACTATCTGAAAAGTCAAAAGTTTGCGACCCACAACAGCTATTCTGTAGCTACTTTGGTTGAGCGCGCATGAGGCCGAATATTACTGCCTCACACCGCCCAAGGGCTATCATAGTACATAAAAATCTAGGAAGTTAACTTTAATGGTCCCAGAACTCTTACTGCCCCCCCCCCCCCCCTGCCATCCTCCACAAACAAAATATGCAACAGATTGCGAAGTTCGGGATGCGTGGTGAGAACAAAGTGGTCATTTATCCAGGGTCCAAGGCACCCAAATTGAGCCAGTACTCTGACATCAACCCTCATTCCTCAGCTATTCTATCTCTATTTCCCACCCTAAGGGGAAAGTTCACAAATGCTCAAAAGCCCGCCGGCCTGGTCGGCGGAGGCAACCGGTTTCCGGGGGGGGGGCAAGGGCCGTGCTGGCTTGAAGCACTAACTCAAAATCTTACCAACACTTACCATAGTAATGATCCCCAAGAGATAACACAGAACCACATTTCAGGGCATCTTTGTTCCCCCAGTGGGACACGGTAATATGGTACATGGTCAGCCTATCCCCAAGCGATCCCACAGAGCACTCCTGAAAAACATAACCCCACCCTCCACCGATGGAAGCGCGTCGAGTAAGCCCACAAGACCCAACCCCTTGAATCAAATACCCCGCGTAGACATGTGACAGCAGAGCACTATACAGTGCTTGTTGAAAATAGCCGCTGCCGAGGTAATGATTGACGGTGAGGGTTCTACGCGGCTGAGCGGAACAGCTTAAGTGGATACACAAGGCTTGAATTGAGTGGACATGAAGATCACGATTAATTGCGATAACTCGACCGGAAGGAAAGACTTGAGGAATGTTGAAACTTGGAAAGTAAAAGCGGAGCAAGAGATAAGAAAGGGGACAAGGATAAGAAAAATAGTTCATAGCTTGCGCGTCCTTCTATTAGTGCGTATGATACGTATACCACGGCGGCCTCAGAGTGCGGCCATTAAACTGCCATTTCCTCAAGTCTTTCCTTCCACCAAGTTGTCATCAATCAATCATGATTCTCATCTCCACCTAAGCGGTTTTAGTCCACTGCGTAAAATCCTCACCGTAAATCATTACCTCCGCGACCAAGATTTTCAACAGTGCTCTTTCGGAATGGTTCGGGTGATATGACATGATGCGGAATCGGCAAAGTCATGGGTCGGTAATTAAGGGGATCGAACCAGAAATCGCGGGTTTTAGTACCCCGAAAGTTCCACCAGAAGGCGATATCAACACTCGCTCCTTCCTCCTTCGAATAATAACCTGTGTGGAAGCTACTGCCGGCCACGGACAACGGTCATCCTTCCGAGGGAGTAAGCCGAAATAAACAATGGCCAAGCTACTGTGCCGAAATTTTTCATGCGGCGGGAACATACAACTTTCACACCTGCTTGCTCTAGAATTTTTGGATATATTGCAACGGCATGATACGGTAGGATGTACTTGTACATTTCTACTTCCTAACCCCGCCCCGCGTTCGGGCTCCCACCCTGAGCCAAGGCAGACTAAATGACCTAGCATGGGCACATTCGCAGTAGGGACCGATCGATCCCCCAATGCCCGGTCTCTGCAAATCCCAGGCTCTTTATTTTGGCGTAGAGGTCCACAGTATCCGAGAGGATGACGTGAGGATTTTCGCACTGAAAGGAGGCCGGACCGAACCCGATACCATAGATTAAAAAGTACAGGATGGGGATCCCCATCTTCCGGGTAACATAGACTATACGGAGTACTTACACCTTAAATCAAATAATTTACCAGATCCTTTACTCATCCAATTTCGACTTCTCCTACCTTACTTCCAGTAGGGAACCACCACCACACACCACATGACATCCACAAAGTTATCAAAACCCACTAGGACTTAGCCCTTTGAGCACTTCTCGCAACCATTAAACCCCCACAGAACCCACCACACCGCCGACACACACCCCAAATTGAATGAAAGGATGAAAGAATGAAAGAAACCAGTTCCCAAAGAGCTAAGAAAGTGCGGCCACCCGAGAGTCACCCGGCCACATTTCGCTCACCCTCCGATAAACCCCACGGATATGATAGCTCCTGTGATGCTATCATCGACCCCACAGACCCTCCTGGGGATCACTCACTTCATCTAGAAGATAACGAGGCGCAGGGGGGCCACTACTCTCTTCCGGGAAGGAGAGCCATACGGACTAGACACCGAACCGGTAAGATATCCGCATAGATGAAAAATCAAGCTTTACCAAACCAGTGCACGAGCCCGGATAGCGGCCTGCACCACGGCGGCGTCCGATAAATCGACGCAGTCGAGCGACTTGCCATACCGGTAGAGCTATCCATTGGCGAGAATCCGCTCATGCACATTGTGCTGTCAGAGTGCGGAAATCCCTCTACTCTGCGGTCTAGAACCTCAGTTGACTCTGTGGAGAGGTAATTCAGTCGCATCTGGCTATAATGAACGCCAAGGATCGAGGCCCCAAGGGCCTGTTCACTAATTTTTACTATGGGCGCTCACCAGCGGACTGCCCTCTGGAACACTGTTCCTTGAGATTCACTATAAGGGGGTTCATTACAGCCAGGTGCGCAACTATTGCATACTCTTAGAGAGGTGAAACAATGGAATTCCGTGCAGCCAAGAATTGCGCAATCCGCAGTACCCTTACCACTTTCCTTGTCTATAGCAAGGTAGCGCAACCAGTTACTGACCCTGTCTGTGGCAAAGTCACTGCGGGCTTTACAATTAACTCTTGGCAGTACCGAATTTCATTGTTTCATCTCTGCAAGGAATATAATAGAAAGGTAATCAACTAACTACTAGCGTCATCAAAGCAAATCTCAAACCTCCCCATGTTAACTCATCTCTTTAATTTTTCTCGTCCCGATTCCTTACAAGTACATGGGCCCGGCCATCACCGTCTAGTCCCTATCCTTACTCTATTTAGCTCCCCAAGCACTAAAATCCTTCAGCAGAGCCCGAAAAGAGAATACTCGAGTACTCGTAATGTCCTGGCGTTTGTGAACACAACCACTATTGCATGATTCCAAGATCAGGGCAAAAAAGCTGGATTTTGGCGGTATGCAATGGCAGTTGTGTACAAACGTCAGGACATTACGAGTACACTGATGCCTCTCTCGGCATGGATGCGTGATGGAGCAGAAACTCCCTATTCAGGATCCCTACTGCGAATAACCACTACGAGTACCGCAATTCCAGAAACTAGTTAAAGTGCACCCTAGGCCCGCCCCGCAACCCGCAAGAAACGCTAGCCCGCCACGGCATACCGCACCACCATACCAGTACTGTACCAGAATCAGTATTTTATCCTCCCCGGGTAAGCGCGGGTAGGAAGTATATAGGGCGATTGAAATTGAGTGCACTATGTACCGTACCTTACTCTAGAGTGCTAATATGGGGAGGAGCGAGCATATTAATTGCTGTATAAGAACTTGATCTCTTGGAAGTCTGCTTTTGTCTCTTCGCCCCCTTTACCCTCCTTCCTTCCGCTCACTACACTCGCGTGTTTATGAACGGTGCTGCATTTCAAGATGCTACGACGACTTGTAGTTGCGATGCTCGCACTCGCCGGCGTTGTGTCGGCGACCGGGCCCGCAGATACGCTGAGACAGCACGCCAAGCTAGCCAGGGACCTCCAATTTGAAACAAGAGAGAAGCCGAATTTCCGGGTCAACGAGAGGGCGTCCAAGTCCAAGTATTACAACAGCAATACCTCTAGCACGTCTCCGGTCAAAAGTTGTTTGTTCACCCAACTAACTCGCTATAGAATACTGGGTCAATGGGAAAAAGATCCCCGATGTAAATTTTGATGTCGGAGAGTCGTACGCGGGGCTCATGCCCATCTCGAAGAATAAGAACGAGACGAGCAAGCTCTGGTTTTGGTTCTTTCCCACTACGGGCACGGTTGATGATGAGTTGGTTATCTGGTTGAATGGCGGTCCCGGGTGCAGTAAGCGCACCCCCCAAAGCCCATGAATGAATAAATGGGAGTTTAGTGGCTGATGTAATCCGTGAAGGCAGTCTCGAAGGACTTTTTCAGGAAAATGGACCTTTCACCTGGTATATAAGTGGAATCCCTCCCGATCCGCTCCCACAATAAATTAACCCAAGCCACGGGTGAACAGGAAATACGGAACCTTCAAACCAGTCCGCAACAAATATTCCTGGCACAACCTCACGAACATGCTCTGGTCAATCCCCCAAATCGTGCCAATTCTAGATGCGCCAAGCTAAAGACTTAGCAGGGTCGACCAACCCGTAGGAGCCGGCTTCTCCCAAGGCACCCCCACCGCAGCCTCAGAGGAAGACGCCGCGCAACAATTCCTCGGCTTCCTCGAGAACTTCATAAAAACCTTTGGCTTCGAGAATAGGAAGATCTACCTGACCGGGGAATCCTACGCCGGCTACTACGTTACCTACATCGTAGACGCAATGTACAATAGGAACGACAAAAAGCTCTTTGACCCCCGGGGCATCATGGTCTACAGCCCTGCTTTGGCCGAATGGGTGATCCAGGAGCAGATCGCCACGGTTCAATTCGTAGACTATTGGGCGAACGTATTCGCCTTGAATAAAACCACCATGGACCACCTCCATGCCACGGCGGAAAAGTGCGGGTACACCAGCTACCTGAACGAGAACCTGGTCTTTCCTCCAAAGGGCCGGTTCCCGACTGCCCCGCAGCTCAACACATCTGCGGAATGTGACGTCTGGAGCGCTATCTTCAAGTCCTCCCCCCTACCCCTGTAAGAGCAAACAGAACTGACAGAAACCCCCCCAGAGCCGCCATATTAGTAAACCCCTGCTTCAACGTCTACGAAATCACCACCACCTGCCCCACCCTCTGGGACGTCCTCGGATTCCCCTCGTCCTTCCACTACCTCCCCGAGGGCGCGGAAATCTACTTCAACCGCACGGACGTGAAGAACGCCATCAACGCCCCGCACACCACTTGGGAGGAGTGCTCGGGCCCCGGCGTCTTCCCCAATGGAGACCCCAGCGATCCAAGCGTCTACTCCGTCCTCCCGCGCATCATTGACAAGAATGAGAGGACGGTTATAGCCCATGGATTATTGGATTTTAGATTTATTCCGAATGGGACCTTGTAAGATCCCTCCCCCCCCCCCCCGCCGCCGCCTGCCCCCCAAGGCTGGATAGAAAGAAAAAAGTGCGAGTGCTGATGTGATAACGAAATCCAATTTTAATTACGGGGGGGTATATAGGTTGGCAATCCAGAACATGACATGGGGCGGCAAACAGGGGTTTCAGACCAAGCCGGTGGAGCCGTTCATTGTGCCGTATGATGACCAGGGGACTATGGGAGTTGTGCATACTGAGAGGAAGTTGACGTAGGCTATCCCACACGCGCACACATACACACCCGTGCGCCAATGTGATGATAACCTTTCTGACGATACATAAATTTAGGTGGGTGGAAATTGAATTGTGCGGCCACATGGCGCCGCAATTCCAGCCTGGGGTTGCCTACAGGCAGTTGGAGTACCTCCTTGGCAGAATTGACAAGCTTTAGGCCGGTGGGAAAGAACATAGACTAGAGGGCCGAAATTTTTAAAGAGGAGGAGTAATCATAATGTGTCACTCGGCACATTACCCGAGGGCGGTTGGATACCGGTTTTGGTTGTATTGCACAGTGCTATGATAGGATTATATAGAGCTAGTATCATAATTGCCTACCATTAACTCACTAGATTTCTTCGCTCTATCCTCCACCCCCTACCCTCTACTCTGCCATCACTCACCAACAGCAAGCATCCATAAACGCAGTAACATCCTTCCGCCGTATCGACCCACTTCACCTACAAACTTCACCGCCACATCATACCCGGCAAAAAAGGAAAATGAGAAATCTGAACCACACCCAACCACATCCCCATCGGTTTTGTAATTTTAAAAAGAAAAGAAAGGGAAGAGACGAAGGAAGGGAAATAAAGCAAACGCCATTAACCCGCTAACTCGAGACGCTTTTAAAACCCTGTAGCAATTGTAAAAAGAGAATAGAGAGAAAAAATGGGGGGAAAAAAACGTAGCACGATATCATGGCAACACTCAATTCCCACTATCTGCATCAACTTCCGCCCCACCGGTCAGTCGTCATGCGGAAAGCACTCCCTTGCCTTTGTCAAGCGCCGGAGCGGTTGCAGCGGCGGGAGTAACAGATGAGGAGAAAGTATCGGTATTATCAGTGATGGGGATGGTAGCAGAAGAGTCAATCTCAGAGGGCTGCCGAGAGAGTACTTTTATAAAGGGTGATGAGGGTCTTGTGCGGTCCGGCCTATCACTGTGTGTCCCTACCAATCAGCAACAGTACACTAGTACGAGGTTAAGAATACACACATAACCTCCCCGCGCCCAACACCGCCACTATTGTTACTACTACTGCTAGTGCCAGTGTTTGAAGTAACAAACAGTAACAAGTACTTCAAATTCGGCAAAGTATGTCGAATATCCATGACCCACAGCCCCTGCGAACTCATCAACTGCTCAAGATCCTTATTCAGCAAAAATATGGCATACTCGAAGCGAAAGTAGACGCTCCCCTTCACCCACAGTGGGAATGTGCGTGCGCCGGCGATGACTGAGATCGGGTCGCGTACGAACGAGCTGCTGCACAGCGGCTGCAGCGGGTAGCGCAGGTACGTGCCCAGGTAGAAGGAGAGGAGGTAGGCGACGTGCGCGACGTAGCCGAGTGCTGCGGAGACGGTGTCCGGATCCGCATCCTCGTGGTGCGTGTTTGGCAATGGGAGGGAACGGATGGTGAAGGATAAGGGGTGGTTCGGCACCTACAATTATTCCTTCTTTGTTAGTAGCTGGTGGTGGAAGAAGGGGGAGGGGGAGGAAGAGGACAGGTTCGACTGGATAGACCGTTTGTAAATCTTCCACTATACGACGGCGTTGGGCTTCTATTCCCTTTTTAGTCTCTCCTAGGTCTTTCCTACAGCGCTCGAGACCGACGGCTGCTTCCTTAAGATAGTTCTCTCCCGTCTTTTGCGCCTCCCGTCCAGTCGCCATTGCCTCGCGGCGCATTCGTAAGCTTTGTTGCAGAGCTTCTCGTTTCTTTACCGCTGCCTTCAAGCGCTTCTTCTCCAAGGCTAAATAACCCTGCAGGGTCTTCCTAGACTCCCGCGCTTGGGAGACTTCTCGGAGGGGAGTCATTGAACCGGACTCTCGCTCCAAGATTGCGTTTATCTGGTTGGAGACTTTGACGCTTGTTTGTTCGGCGTCTTTGATGCAGTCCTCCAGGTTGTTAAGTTTCATTATCGCGTCATAAGAGGTGGTGGGCTGGTGGAAGTATGTGTTAGTTTAGCTGGCCGATGAAGGATTCGTCTGAGACCGGGCCAATTGATACATACGATTAAGTTATCCGCAGCAGGAGTGATGGAGTGAGCCGAAACAGGTGTCGCGTTTCCACGAATTGGTAACTCCCTATGCACAGCGGGTGAAGAGAGTGGCATGTCCATAAAAGTAGTATAGATCCCATCCGATAAGAAAAATATGATGGAATTTGTGGGGAATGGATGCCCAAAGTTCTCCAGCTACACTCACTCACTTCCAATTAGCCCCCACAAGGTTCCGGTAGCGAGTGAATGAGCGAGGGAAAAGGTCCCGGGACGAGAAAAAAATAAAGTTGAAAAGATGAATCTTGATGAACATTTTTACCAATAAACTGCAGAGCCGAGAGCGCGATATTCAACTCGACAATTAGTCGGAATTGCCCTTGAGCACCGGCCCATATCTTCACAGTGGCCTTATCCAACCTGGAAATGTGCGGCCCGTTATGCGACAACTCGAAGAATTGAAAATTCGGATTCTATAAAACCCCTCTCCCATAAGCTCCCGTTTCAAGAACCCACGTGTTGCAGAGCTCCATACCATAGATTTTGACACAACCTCACTGATGTAAATCGGATCATCTGATCGCCCTATCAGCGCTCCCCCTTCCCACCACAGAGCTGGAAGACTCACCACCGCTACCAACCCCACCCCCAACATGTAGCGAAAAGAACACGTCCGCCATTCTCCCCGCCGTAACATCCTCAAGCCTCTTCTGCCTTGCCATTGGGCTCTCCAGACCCAGCGGGTTCCCCCTCGTGCTTCGGCGCCGTAGCGGTCCACCGGGCCTGACATTAGTGTTAACATCCACGTCCACATCCGCCCTCGTAAGATCCATCTCGGACTTTGCATGAATCAGTCCCCCACTACTCCCACTACCGCTAATTAGATCCTCGGTGTGCGCCGGTAACTTCCCCGTTGACCTCCATGCCCCGACTAAAACATCGCCATCCGAGGACTTTGCGGGACGGGTAGACCGCGCTTTCTGCGCAGAGGTAGTGAGGTTTCGGAGGGCGATACCGGTTAGGTGGCGGAGTTTTCTGCCCTATTTTCTCATATATGGTTAGCCCCAGGAACCGGGTCGAGATGGGAGGAGGCCAAATATACGGATGGCAATAGCAGTGGGCGCTCCCGGGGAGCGGCTCCGATCCCCGGAACGGAATCTACGTCCAGGGTTCTCAGACCATCACTATCGGATGGCATGGTAGTGCCTAAAGAGTGCTGTGCTAGTAGTTGAAGACAGGATGGGCGAGTTAGCGTTGTTGTAGGAGGGATAGGTCTAGAAGTCCCTCCCCGATGCCCATGTGTGTATGGAATGGGGGGTTGGATGTTCAAATAAAGTTGGAAGCGTGCATGACGCTATCCTTGATGGCTAGTGTGACTCGATCGGGTTACCGCAGAAACTAGAATAATTGGGTCTCACCCTAAGACCTTAGAGTTGCCTCTCCTGGCATGGTCTGCGCCATTTCCCTTCCCATTTGTCTCAAGCGGAACGGATTCTTTCTTCCCCCCCCTCAGTTCGCACCTCTTAATCCAAAGAGGGTAATTATTGACGTCTTGCAAGTAAGGCAAGGTCTTCTGGTCCCAGTTTCTATGGTGGGTGGTCCATGCGGCATTACACCCTCTCCCAGACAAGGGATATTAGCTTTATTCAAGGAAAGACTTTCTCGTGAGAGCTATGATACCGGAATGATGCAGATTCACTCCACGGGAACAACAGCGGCAAGTCACTCTAGCCACACACCCCCCAACGACAAATTTGGACGCACAATTTGTGTGAGCCATTCCCCCTACCCGATACCAGAGAAAGTACCAAGCACGGTGAACATATGATTTTACGCCAATTACTCATACAAAACCCCCCACATCTCCCATATACCACGAGAAATGTTATTTTACATACCCAGACCCTTACCCCCTTTGCCCCCCGGTAAAACTCCCCGATAGGATGGTAAGTAAAAGAAAAGATAAAGAGAAAAAATACGAGTGTCCCTCGCACATGCAAAAAAAAACATAACGGGAAAGTAAATAAAAACAAAATATAGGAAAGCACTATCAACGGAGAACCCGCTGAGGACAAGAAAAATAAAAAAGAACTAGAACAAGACCCTCGGGGGTACACAAGAATTTAGGAACGATCACCTACACCGGCTAGAGTAGATGTAAATGCAGGAAATAAGAAGGGAAAGGTGTCGCAATGGACATTAGTTAAGAACGCGTTCGCCCAAGGGCAATGCACCGTCGGTAGGGAAAAGGAAAAGGATAAAAGCAAGAACAAAACAATGCAAAGGCAAGGCAAAACAAGACAAGTCAAAACGAAAACGGGAGACGAAAATGCTACCAACGCGGGAGAATGAATAGCGCAGAGTGACTTTTTGAAAGCAAGACTCCATAAAAAAACTGAAAATAAAATAAAAACTACCCTTTTCTTTTCTCTTCTCCTACAGCCACCAAAACCCACCCCATCCGAGAGGAGTAGATGGCGGGGTCCCGTCCAAGATTCTGTCGACTTCGTTCAAAGCCGGGCGTTGGACTAATCGTCAAATCTTGGGATTCTCCACTTCTCCAACACCACAGCAGCTTCACTCGACTCCAGTCCCCCCGACCTCGTCATTTAAGGGCTCTCATCTCCGTATTGCCCGAACCACGAACTCTCAAGCACTTTCCTAATATCCCACCTCGCTTCGGGCCGTATCATAAGGCAACCTTTCACCACTTCAAGGACATCTCGTGAACTCCCGGCTTCAACTAAACCCCTACACTTCTTCAACTTCTCCTCATCATATTCGCCACTCAAAATCTTATTCATCAGTTTGGGCTGAAAGTTATGTGAGAATGGCAGGCTTCCGGCGTGCAACACGTAAACCACAACGCCGAATGCCCATACGTCCGCTGCGGGGGTAGAATTTGGGGGGCAGGGCGAGGACGACAAGGTGTCTTGGCCTGATATCATCTCGGGGCTTGCGTATTCAAGGGAGCCCATTAGGGAGGTAGTAGTCGATGGGAGTAATGTGGAATTGGCTGATGCGGAGGAAGACTTTCGGGAACGTCTTGCAGCACTGAAGTAAAGACCATCATCACCGCTGTCATCATCGTCGTCCTCGTCATCTTGGCTCTTTATAAACTCCGCCATCCCAAAATCACAAAGCAACAAATTTCCTCCCTCATCACTTTCGACCGACATGTCCACAAGGCAATTTTCTAGCTTCACATCTCGGTGCATGATGCGCATGTCCTCATGAAGGTATCTCAACGCACAGGCAAGCTGGAAGGAGAATTTTTGTGCCAGTCTCGCGGATATCCCATGGCGATTGGCCTTGATCAAGTCGTAGAGGGATCCGCCCTTGATGAGTTTTGTGAAAGCAAAGGTTGCAAAAGGGGTATCATAGACAGCAACAAGGGGCAAAATATGGGGGTGTGAAATGCATCTCCAGAGCGACACTTCATGATCAAAGTCCGCCTGAACTTTGTCATTCTCACAATCAACTTCACGTGCTTTCTTTCGAACGATTTTCACCGCCCGCTTAATCTCTATGCCCCCTTCTATGGTAATAGCCTCCTTGACTACACTAAACCCCCCATAACCGATCTGCTTTCCAAGGACGTAGGAGCCTACCTCCTGACCCTCAGAATCAGGCTCAACGGGCTGTGCACGGCTATTATTGAGACTATTCAAGAACTGAGTTTTCCGGTCAGCAACTTGAATTATCATGCGGACGGGAACCGGGTTACCAATACAAAGTAAACTTACCAGGTTTGCTGGGCTTAACTGCGAGGACCCCCCATACCTAGGGCTAGCAGATCGATCGCTCTGGGCCCGCCTAGATCGTGACCTCGGCTGAGGCTCAAATGTATAAGACTTGCTTCTCGTCGAGTGACCGACAGCACGAGTGGGCCAAATGGGTGAGCCACCCTGGAGGCGATCATTAAGTGGTGAGCCGGTGAAGGGTGAAGGGAAAAAGTCCCCAAAGGCATCCGATTGAGGTGGCGGGGTGTAAAACTCATCAGAGAGTGGGGACATGGTGGAATCCGAGGTCAAGGAGGCAACTCGCTCAGGGCCATTATCCGGACTATCCAAAGGTGTGGGTGAGAGGAACTGACGGGCAGAGGTACGACGCTCACGGATCGAGCCGTTTCCATTCCTGTATCTCGCAGAGCCTTCTCGATAATGAGTGTCTTGCTCTGACCAGGTGAACGAACGAGCTGGTGGTTGTCTGTTTTCAAAGTATTCTCTCGTCGCTGTGGAATCAGGCTTGATTGGTTTCGGAAGGGGTGACTGCAAAGGGAACCGTTTACCACCATCAGCTTTGACATGAGAGTCAAAGGCGATAGATGACTTTCGTGCCCGGTTTGCTTGTTCAATGGGTGAAATGAAATCGGGATCCCTAAAGGTTCCATCCCCAACTCCTCCCCCCTTTCCGCTACCAATATCCTCGAGCGAATCCGCCGAGCCGATATCTATCCTCCCGGATGAGGATGCGTGTGGCATAGAGATGGGAGAGCTAGTGGTATAGCCATTGGGCGAACTGGCGAGGGGAACATTTCGAGGGGAATAATTTGAGGAGGGATCGGTGGAGGAACCAGAGCGAGCAACCGAATCGAAACCTAATCTACCAAACCTGCTGTGAACATTGGCCAAACGGTCCATCTCATGTGCAATATAGCACTGTGATGGAGTGTGTGATGATAAAAAGGTTGTCAGCGGTGGTGGATTACGTATGATATGTGCAGCGTTTAAAAATGTCGGCGGGGTTTAATCCAGTCGTAGAGCCCAGCTGCGGTTACAGGGTTTCGACCGATAGCAACCAAGCACGGGACAAAAAAAAAAGACACCAGTAGTCTATTACAATGCGCCGTTAAGGAGACAAAATGATAATAATAATAAAGAAGACACTCCAAAAGGGTAACAGTAGGGGAGACAGGTATATAGTATGGGTGAGGAGGAGGATGGGGGGAAGTGAAAAAAGGGAAAAAAGTGGAAAGAGGGGAGAGTAAGTAGACAGAGGGTAAAGGACAAGAGGGCGGAGCGCCCCGGATGTAGGGGCGGGGAGAGTAGGAGAAGGAGTGGATGATATGAAATCAAGCTAGCAAAAACGAGTAAACGAAGGAGGGGGAGCCGTTGATTTGTGTGGTGTGGTGTGTGCGTGTGTGTGTGGTTACGAAAGGTTATGTGTAATGAATAACACGATGATTTCTACCGGAACCTCCAAAAAAGAGTGTGCGAGCGAGCGAGACACGACGCAAGAAATGGTGAGGAAGAAAAATACAAAGAGACGAGCCCCTCCAGCCAAGGGGGGGCAATGCAAGCTCGTGGAGAAGGGGAAGGAGTGTGTGAGAGAGTGTGAGAAAGAAGGGCAAAGAAGAGGAAGGGAGAGGCTGTGATGCAAAGTACGGTAGAGAGAGAGGGTACCGGTAAAAGAACGGAAGGAAAGAAGGAAGGATTGGGGGAAGGGAGGGAGTGAAAGGAAGAAAGCTGTACGGTACGGGCACTGTAGGGTTATGGAAAACAATACGAGGCCCGTTGACTGAGATATGGAGCGAGACCAGTGAGTTATGCTGGTATCATAAGAAGTGAGAAAACCACCCCAGTCAGGCAAGAGAGACAGACGCCAGACGCTACCCATACCAGCAAGCGGGCCAAAATTACTATTGTCAAGGTTTCTTCCTTTGAGGTTGATTCTGCGCACCCAGGACGAAGGGCGAGAAGCCAAAGTCCGCCGGTACGAATACTCTTGTGTCTCTCCCTTCCCTCCCTTCCACCTCCCCAAAGGGAAGGAAAAGAAAAACCAGACCCTACCGTTGCCGCATGTCGACCCCACGATTAAATTTTTGCGCCAAAACTCACTTTCCCACCCCAGTCCAGTTTAGACTCGGCCCCCCCCTGCTCATGCGTCAGACTATTTGCTGGGCCAAGGAAGGGACAACTCTTCGGTTGGCTGCCGGTGGCGGGGATGGATGAGGCTTAGTTCTCGCTTTGGGGGGCTCCGACACTACGTTTAGCATGGGTCTCAGGATGGGGGTCTCTCCACATAACCAACCGATATCCTACCCTACTGGTCCAGTGGTACAGGTACTGGTAGTCTACCCTTTTTGTGGAGAAGGCTGAAGGGCATCCCTCTCAAAACAACCAGGGAAAACAGAACAAAAAAAAAAAAGAACAAAAAAAAGTGTGGTCGACAGTGGAGCCAAGCCAGTTCGGGGATCACGCCTTTATCGGAGAAACATGGGAAAGATGTGGGGGGCCCCATCACCCGTTTTAGGGGCCAGACTCTTGTGTCAGTCGTCCGTCTCTCACCTGAAAGCTTTCTGCCGGCAATTTCGCTCCAAGCCCCCCCCTTTCGGACTGGAGCGATGGACGGAAACACTCCCCAAAATCCCAGTTGCAAACATTCCACCCGTCTGATTGCATGTATTTCCAAGATGCTCCCTACCCTTGCCATGAATCTCATGATATTGGATTGCGGTACGGTATTCGGGTACTTTTGGTCACTGCATCCGAAATGTACTGGCCCGGGGTACTGTAGATAACGGTACGGTATGATACAGGACGCTGTGCCCATGGAATTCGAGCGAGGGAAATGATGATAGTAATAACAGAATACCACTTTTAATATACATGTCATATCAGACTCAGACCACGGATCCAACAGCTCGGGTCCCAATTGCCCGTGCCATCTGCCGGCACTCCTCTTTGCGCTTCGCCCGCCCAGTCGAAAAGGATGATGATCACCGGGTAATGAGGTCGTCCTCTCCACAGAACCAATCACACCCCAGCCAATAACTCTCCCGGCATTGATCAGTCTGGATTTCCGGCGGGGTTGCGACGGACCATCGTCCATGTTCAATTCTTGCGGAAGAAACACTTCACTCTCATGCAAGATCACAGCAATAGTCAGTGCACGATGCCTAACCAGTGACAAATTGTTCGCTCGCCCCAACTACCATATCACAGATCCACACAGTGTGCGTGACTGAGTGAGTGAGTGAGTGAGTGAGTGTGTGTGTGTGCACCCTTGGTAATAGCACCAAAGTGCTTACGGTGCACGTAGTCTGGCCTGCCGTAACTCATGTGGTATGGCATCCCACCCGCAGCAGGCCTTCGTGAATTGTTGGTTATGCTCCTTTTGCATTTTTCTTTTCTTTTTTCCTCCTTCCCATTCCCTTCCCTACCGGCGTCACAGATCAGAAGGCGGCAGCCAACCCTCCGCGAGCATGACAAGAGACTGCACGAACGAATAAGCATAAAAGTGGAGAGATAACACGCTCTCCTAGCCCCTCCTATAAATAAATCCTACTCGGCCTTCAACGCGATACGTACGGCACCGCAGATCCAGTACCGGCACGGTATCGTACTGTGTGCTATCGGTACGGACACAGATTGCACAGCTTTGCTGCTTATACTGCAAAGGTTCGCATCGCTGTGCGAGATATGCCTTCGCCCCTCGGAGCCCCCCGTTTGTTTGGTGGCCTGCCGCGGAGATACCACGTCCTACAGTATGGTTTCGTTTTTGCTGGATGAAATGATTTTCCTACAGCCTGCTCAAAGTAATACCCGTACACCGCATCCTGCCAGCATATATGTTCAGGTTCAAAGGCAAGAGTTTGTTGACTGTCTGGATACATTAAATTGCAATTCGCAAAGTACTCGTGCGGTCAGTGATGTACTAGTACAGGCATACCAACACTTTCCTTCCGCCCTCGTCATTCTTTGTAATTTGGTTGCAGCTAAAAGACACTCGGACTGAGGAAAGGGTTGCCTCGCTCTCGATGTTGCTCTCATGAATGTTGAACCCCCATTTCCATTCCCCTTTTTGGAAGACCATATTCTTGGCATGTTTTCTGAACCCTTTCTCTCGGTCGCGCCTAACTCGCACGTATCGCACTCAATTTACCTGCCCGTCTGCCCGTCTGCCTGTCTGCCTGCCTGGCTTCGTCTATCGCAACTGACACTGATTGGCTTGCCTGCTCCATCAGACTGGTAACCATAGACTATTACCTTTTGCCCTGTCCACTCGTTTGCCTCGCTCTGGAGCAGGATCTCTGTCGATTACAGCCTCAGTACCGGCACTCCTACATCATCCATACGATAGTCCAGCTTGATTGCATACCACATACCGCACTCATACATATACATACACGCATACAGATCCTATCCAACCTCTTGCCAGCATCCCCTCTCTCTCTCCCACCACCACCACCACCCCCCCCCCTAAAAAAGCATCTCTTTCCCCCCTCTCTCCTCCGCTCCCACCCCCACCCCCAGCCAGCCTCGTCTCGTCACGAGAGCACACGAAACTTTCGTTGTCCTCCTTCGCTGTCTTGCGGACAGCGCATGAGATCCCCTCCTTCCCTTCGCTCGCTTGCTCTTCAAGAAGGACAGTCCGCATCTTCCCGATAGCCTATTTTCCTATCTTTTTTTCTTTTCTATCCCTCCATGCTCATTTAATTGCAGTACGTACATACATACATACATTACTATACTCGAGTACACTATACAGCTGTGCTTGCTGGCTGTAGACCAAAAAAAAGAAGAAGAAAAGAAAAGAAAATCAAAAAAAAAAAACATGACTCGTCCACAAATCGTAAGGGCCGGTGAGTTTGTCTACTCTTGTTGCTGGAGCTTTAGGGATACTTGTTGCCTTTTTCAACCCCCCTCCTAAACCCTCTCCCTCCCTCCATCCCTCCCTCACCAACCCTATTATTCACGGTGCAGAGAAGAGCTGGACTCTCCCATCGTCATCATTCCCTCCCTCCCCCTCCCTCCCCCATCTTTTCATTATTATCAACCACCCCAAAAATATCCCCGCCCACCCACCTTATTAATAATGCTTTCGTTTACTAAAAAAATATTCGGGGATTCAGACACGCTTGACCTGCAGTCGCGAGATCGGGCCTCTGCGCAGGATCATTCGAACGCCCCTAACAGTCCGAGAAATACTGCTGGTTTTGCACCCTCTCAGTCGCAGGCCATTCGCAATGTTTCGACAGAGCAGGCTCAAACGAAACAAGACACGGAAAAGCCGAGTGATCTTCTGCAGGAGTCCGATGCAGATGAGGTTGAACGGGATTTGGCTGGTTCCGAGGAGATGGCCGGAGATGATGGAAGCTTTGACGATGACGATATGGGCGATAGGATGTCGAGCAGTCCCAGCATCGCTGACGGTGTGTGATGCCGCTGTTGTTATTTTTTCTATATTTTTTTCTTTTGGGTACTGCCATGGGATGGACTAATAAATGGGTCTTTGTGGGTCTAGAGGATATCGACTTTGAGATGGTTTATGCTTTACATACGTTCACTGCTACGGTTAAGGGTCAAGCAAATGCCACCAAAGGAGAACACATGGTACTTCTAGACGATAGTAACTCCTACTGGTGGTTGGTCAGGATTGTCCGGGACGCTTCGATAGGTAAAAGGCCCGCACATTGCTATCGCAATTCCTGCTGACATCTGGTGTCCGTTTGTTTAGGATACCTTCCAGCAGAGCATATCGAAACACCTACAGAGCGACTGGCACGGCTTAACAAACATCGCAATATAGACCTGGCATCAAACATGCTCAGCGACAATGCCCACGAAAAATCAAAGAATCCACTCCGGAAGGCCATGCGCCGTCGTAATGCGAAAACTGTCACCTTCAGCCCTCCGACATATGTCGAAGCATCGGAATATGAATACTCCACTGATGAAGAGGAAGGGGAGCGCGACTACTACGCCGAAGATGAGGGGCAAGATCAGGAGAGGGACTCTAACGATATCGAGCGCGTAGATTCTGGGGGAAAGTCTAGTGATGAGCGATCCAGATCGGGAACAGACTCAAAGAATGGTAGTGATGCTTCTCGGGATGATGGGGATGTAAAAATCCGAAAGAATCCCGCCCCCGCCTCCCTAAGGCATCCCGACTCGGCCGTCTTTAGTGACGACAAAACAGAAACCAAAAAGCTTACTTTGACTCCAAATCTTCTGCGCGACGATGCCACTACCTCAGTTGATCATGTTCGGGGTCGATCTTCAATAGAAAAATCGTCGAAACGGGACGATGGTATTACCTCACCCCAACCCAATGCCAAGGATTATAGGAAGGCGAAGAAGGGTGGAAGTGTGCTTGGTAACTTGTTTAAGAAGAGGAGCAAGAAGGGGAGAAAAGACGATGAAGATGATCTCGAGGAATGGCTTCATAGCGGCGACAAGGCTGATAAGCAGAACGCCAGCATCAGTTCGAGAGAGTCTGAGGACAGTCAAATGGAAAGTGTGAAGAAGGACAAGGAGGAATTTCACCGGCGTGAGGATCAACGAAGACAGCAAGTTCAGCAAACTCTGCAGAAGCAGCAACGGGAAGGTCCCCAAAAACCAACCGTCAATACTGGAGCATCCTCAACAATACGCAGGGTTGAGTCTGATGGTTCGCCGAAGAGTGCCGATAGGGAGAATAGGGATGATGTGCAAGTTCATGGCCCGACAGCTCAGCAAAAACAATCCATTGAACTTAACCGTAATGATTCTGCCTCTAAGCCAGCTGCTGTGTATGCTCCTTCCGGTCGAAAGGGATCTGCATCATCCGAACGCCGAAGCGGGGAGACAGATAGAGGCCTCCCAGCTGAGAAGAAACCTATTACCTCGTATTCCCTTGCTGAGTCAAAAGCTTTGGAACCCGCCACAAGCAAGGAAGCGGTTCGTAAGCCTTCAAAGGATAACATCAAACCAGCTTATGTTCCAAACACTTATCAGCCTGCTCCGCAGCCCAACAGTTATGGCAGCAGTGGAAATGGGTCCGGGACTAGCGATAGTAGCCATGCTCACCAGTTCCCGGAGCGCCTTTCTGAATCGCCCGAACATATTTCGTATCACGATGCTATCTCCGACCGACCTGATATGCTCGATCTTTCCAGCAGTTCAGAGAATACGTCTTCGATACACTCGTCACCGGAAATCATTGATCGTGCAAATACATTGGAATCCTCTTCGCCCGAATCTCATGCAATGACTCGCACTTGGTCAGATTGGAGTCTAAAGACCTACTTTGAAGATGATAATGATGTTAGGGACATGTTGATTGTAGTTCAACAGGACAAAAGCAATAGTTCTATAGCTAAGAAAGAGCATCCAGACATTGGGCCGCTCTTTGAAGACGCTAGCACCAAACTTGCAGACATCACAAAGGTAAGAACTCGTTCAATTTCCCAAATTTCCCAGTGCCCGGCTAACCATCTGAAAAGCGTCTCGACGGAATGCTTGGTGACTGGCTACAGCGTAAGGGCCGGACCAAGCCTTAGTTTCGTCTCCAGGCCTCTCTTTTTCCCTATTTTCCCGCATCCTCCTTTTTAAGTCTTAACTATTTTCTTTTCATTGGAGTTATGTCTACTTTATTTCCGGTTATTTTACCTCAGAGGATGTCAAATGGGAGACCTGTAACTTACTTTTATAAGCGAGCACTAGAGGAAAGGTTTGGCAGGGGTGTTGGTCGAAAATCACAACCTTTTCTAATTTCTGTTTTATTTCATTCTCTCATTTCCATTGGTATCGGACGGAGTTCTGTGCAGCGCAAGATACCCAAAATTTGTGTTATCAGGTTTATTTTTATTTCCCATCTCCTTTTTCATTTACCGGCGGCGCTGGGCTGGCTACTTACATCTTCCTTCCTTCATCCCAGTGTTATTTTTTCACTTTCATTTTCATTTCTTTTATTTCATTTTCATTAATTACCGGTATCCATTCCCGACTGGATAGCTGTAACTCGGTGGGGAACTAGAGAGACGTGCTGGGAGAAGGGGGGGAGGAGGAAGTTTACGAACATGTTTGGAATGATTGAATAACCCAACCCGCGTTCCTGACCATCGGTGTACAGTACCTACCTGCTCACGAGTAGCATGTTAAGAGGGCTATCGAGAATGGCATTGGCCCGGAAGCCGATTCCCTGTGCCCCGAGAAAAGGGTTGAGAATTAGCATCATGAAATGTCACTCAGCGATAAACTATTGCACAGCGTTATTGTAGGAACGAAGGTAAATTGGTTCTTTAAACCGTGCTAGTGACTAAGATTATATTGGTACGGTAAAGATTGCTGGTAGAATTAAAGCCTATTGCATTAGCCTTAGTAGAAATCTATGGTATTTCAGGTACTCGAAGGCGCTGAAAATCTATTAGAAAGATGCTGGAATAAAATGAGATTGCGAGATTTTCTTACCAAGGGAGAATGCTTGGAGTATCGAATGAGAGGGCCTTACCATATCCTGCCGTGTCGTATTGTACCATCATCGTTTTCCAACCGCATTACTCTCTGCTAGAGTAGAACCTTCTTCAATTACTGGTCCATAATCATCATCATTCTTCCCTCACACCAATCCATAGAAAACGAAGGGACAACTAACAAACCTCTACTTTCCCCCCAACACCGCGGCAAAATCCACCCACGTGCGCTCCGCCCACCTAGGACGGCAATTATGGCAGGCGCTGGCATCACACATCCCGCAGTAATACGCCCAGTTGAAGGGGTGACGCCTGTGGCAGATCTTGCAGATCCTGCCGAACTCGCGGGTTAGTATTTCATGGGTGCAAGGGCCGGCCATGAAGACGACGATTGGAGGGCCCGCAGGGACGATAGTATCGGCGGGGTCAATGGTGGCGATGGTGGTATTTCCGGGAGTAGGGGCGCCGGCAGCGGTAGGAGCAGGAGAGAGTTTTGATAGTGACATTTTTGTGGTGGATGGTTCGAGAGAGGGGGTGGAGGCGGGGGAGAAGAGGGAGAAGAGGGAGGAGAAGAAGTTTTGGATGTTGTTACGGGGCATTGGTGATCGCGCTGGATGTTCAGGCCAGTTCTGGGGGTGAAGGGCAGGCATAAAAGCCAAGGGTGCATCATGGTTCTCACTCGGGGATCTTGCCAAGACAATTGGAATTGAATGGGGTTAGTCGATCTGATAAGATGGTTGGTTGCTATCAATTAAAAAAAAAAAAAGCTCGCTAAGAGGAAATCACGGACCGAATGAAAAGAAAAGGGGGATTATCCATCTGTTAGAGCTAAAATGACGACAATAGATCGAAAAGGGCTGAGATGCGGTTACCAGTAATAAGTGACCGGTTCACTTTTGGGCTGTCCGGTCCGTGGAAGGGTTGCAGGAAGGGTTGTTTACGGTGCGCACGGTGTTAGTGGTTTGCATCACGGTGTCTGTTCCCCAGACAGCCATTCCTATTTGGCCAAGGGGTTTCAAGAAAGCTATTGTGCTGGTGTCGATCCGACCTGAAAGAAGAAAGTGTGCTTACCGCTGCTTCCATACATCTGCGTCTACCGTGGGTGGATCCAGTAAAAGTAAACAGACTGTCGCGCCTGGCGGCTTTTCAGCTTCCTTCCCCTTCAAAGTCTCCTGTTGCCTTTCTCTTCCATTGGGGGGGATGGATGGTGTTTTTTTGTTTTTTTTTGCCTCGGTCCTTCTGCCAGCTCACAATTCCCCGACCCACAACCCAAGAGTAAAGAATGAAACCCCCTTCCTTTCCCTTTCCTCCAACCACTGCTCCTCTTTCATCCACAAACGTTTAAAACATTTATCAGTATCTTAGCACACTACTGCATACACTCTCCAGCCTCCTTCATCTTTTGATTGTATTACAGAGGGAATCGGGCGGAGAGAGATAATTTAGCCCATTCAACACTTTGGTCCCCCCCCCCTTCTCTTCCCTACCCCACACTCTCCCTCCCTTTACCTCATTGCTCCCTTCCTCCCTCATCGCCAGACCTCTTCCCCTTCCTCCTCACTCGCTATATCCCTCCCTCCCCCCACCTTTGACTGCAGATTGTGTTGCCGCCTGGCTCTGTCGCGTCGCGAATTCCCAATTACCTCTATTCTTTCCGCTTTAGTACAATATTGTTGCTGTTGTGGTCAAGGTTTGTCCCTTCCGACTGTTCCCCTGATCTACCAGCCCCCCAACAACAGCGCGACCTTCTCCTGACAACCAAACAAGCCTCCCATCATCTGTCCATCCACTCACCTACTCGTGCTCATCGCTAACAGCGCTCCACGGTAAACAGCTTGATAAACAATGGTTGACACGAAAGAATTGATCCGAAAGGAGGTCAAGACGGTCACCGCGGCCTCTTCTCATGGTCGTAGTGGGTTCATGAGGGGTGATGGCTACTTGCAGGTAACTTATTGTCTCCTAGGAGGAGGGGGAGGGTAGTGTTTTGGAATGCTGATGTGGAATTTCAACTATTATAGCTTTACCTCTCCCAGCTTCAACATAATCCTCTGTAAAGCTCCTTTCTCATTGGTCTTTAACGTGTTTTTTTTTTTTTTTGAATTTTATCCTTTTATCGTCCCCCGCTATTCCATGGCTTGCGATGCGATGTGTTCCTGGGGATGTATAGCGTACTGACGGCAGTTATTTTTTTTTCCTTCGTACGCAGGCGGACCAAGATGCTCACCTCGGGCACCCTTTCTGCCCTCCAGGAAGTCCTCGCGTCTGTCTACGCCGGTGATCGCGACAAGAAGGGGTCCTACCTCACCCCTCGCGTCCCGAAGATGGCCATCTATGGTTCTCTAATTTCCGCTCCGCTCGGTCATATTCTCGTGACCCTGCTCCAGAAGGCGTTCGCCGGTCGCACCTCGGGCAAGAGCAAGTTGGCGCAAATCCTGGTTAGCAACCTTGTTGTGTCTCCCATTCAGAATGCGGTCTACCTCGCCTGCATGGCCGTCATTGCCGGCGCTCGCTCCATCCACCAGATCCGCGCTACGGTCAAAGCCGGCTTCATGCCGATTATGAAGGTGTCTTGGTGCACCAGCCCCTTGGCGTTGCTATTCGCGCAAAAGTTCCTGCCGCCCCACGCGTGGGTGCCGTTCTTTAACCTCGTCGCCTTCGTTATCGGGACCTATATCAATGCCATGACCAAGAAGAAGAGAATTGCTGCGCTTAGGAGGAAGAAGGTTCGTAAAAGAGACCATCTCAGCCCGACCGAATTCTCCTTTGGACCCTTTGAACTTATCATATGGACAGTCTCACGATAGGAAGGATGTTGTCGAGACGAAGGAATACTACGTGCGACGAGAGTAGAGAGCGGAGAGACAGAGGAATAACTGCGAAAGCGGGAATTTTTTTGGTTCGTCTAATGGGGGGGTTCTTTTTTTCATCCTCTTCCTTTTTCTCTTTTCATCTTTTCCACCTCTTTCAAAAATTGGAGTGCGCGAGTAGAAAATTTCTTAAAGAAAAAGAAAAAGGTCCTACTCTAAGATTAATCTCTGTTTCGCTTCTCACATTCGACCAACCGACACGGCAGATGGCTCGCTCGCTCTCGACTTTATCTAAGAATCGCTGCCTTTCTGTGATGTGGGAAACAGGTTCTATTACTTTACTTGTCTGTCAACGGCTTTTATTTCTGTGTTTCGGTCAGTTTTGGGATTTCATTGGAGTGTGGCGGGCGGTTGTATGAGGGATGAGACCGGGGGTGCTGGAGGGTAGGCAAAAAGAAAGAGTAGCAGGTGTTCATTCATATACCCATCCATTAGTATCTAAATGATGGCCGTTATTTTTCCCTTGTTTAGGACCTCGAGAGCGGGAAACGGAAATAAAGGATTGGCAGGCGGTATCGTGATGACTTGTATTAATTTATCTTTTTACATGTATGTTTTGTCTTTTTGTGAACGCTAGCGATGAGTGTAACTTACTGCCAGCATACCCCTGATGTATTTTTTTTTGAAAAATAGTTTCGGTTTGTGTCCAGGTTGTAGGAATGTTTGACACTTGTGACCCCGTGCTCAGCCGATTTTTGTGCCTGGAATGGCGTCATGCTGGAGATGCAGGTAACTTGCGTACCATCGTGTTAGCAGAAAGCGTGGGTAATCCCACCGGCAGGAGGGGTCCTGGAAAGGGCCGTGCGCGCCAGGTGCGAGTGCGAGTGCGTTTTTGTGACCGGAGCTAGGTTCCGTCACACGTATGGCATTTTCGGTTCCGGGGATTATTCAATTCGGAGGAATTTCGTCGTCCACGGCACCGCATTTCACGGTGCTATTCTGTCCTCGTGATTGGCGAACGGTCTGCGCTCTTGGGGATTGGTGGTGGTTTTGGCGGCTTTGCCTGGGCAGTAGCTGTGCTACAGTATTTCTATAGTAATGCACACTTGTCAATGCAAGTCACGCCGCTCTGGGAATAAGGGCCATCTAGGACCAAGTGGGAAGTGTTTGCGCTTCGGTTTTTGTGTTCCGAGGGTGTGGTTGTCTTTCTGTATTATGTCGATGGATGGATGGGTGGATGGGTGGTAGAGTAGCGCTATATGGATCCCCGAGTTAGATTAACCCCGCTCTGTGATAATTACTGTTTGTGGATGGGGGGAGGGTAGCGTGTGGTTGGTGGGTGTTATTCATGTTGGTATCATACCCTTGGTGGAGTTGTGGTTCTTTTCTGGCGCTTGTTCGTTGCTGTGGCTGCGGAGTTGGGGGTTGTGGGCGCTGGTGGGATTTGTTGTTTGCGGGGGTGGAGGGATGGGGAGTAAAGGGGTCTTGTATGGCAGGTACCGCTCCCGCTGTGGTATCATATACGGAGTAATGTGTGGTTAGTGGATATGAGGTTAGTGGGCACCGGAGCTTTGGAAGGGAGCTTTGGGTGGGTTTATATTTTGGTTTCGCTGCTTGTAGGTGCTGTTGTCTTTCTTCTTTCTCCCCCTTTGTATCTGTTGTATCACTCGGTATACACGGGATGGATCCGTTTGACGGCCTGTGGTCTCCTAGGAGTTGAATGTGGGTTTTGTGTGAGAGTAGAGTCTTGGTGATACTATCACTCGAGTGGCAGTTTTTTTTGTTTTCTTGGTAGTGCTGGATGAGGTTTAAGTTATTAGGTAAGATAGCTTTGGAAACTCTTCCGAGTCCATGGTAAGGCATGATACAGACCATGACAAAACTCTAGCTCTAAAACCCAAACTTTTATCGTTACCATAATACATTACAATAACCGACATCACCAAACGCCCAACCAAGAAAACCCAATGGGGGGGGGGGGGGGGGGGG
>Ga0307517_10001982_pt1 | contig 33364 bp, 19 predicted proteins | sample 23_EM_MG_FD_194515 | JGI IMG/M metagenome (GOLD analysis project Ga0307517, IMG submission 194515) | Populus trichocarpa ectomycorrhiza microbial communities from riparian zone in the Pacific Northwest, United States - 23_EM | ecosystem: Host-associated > Plants > Roots > Unclassified | place... | reverse complement strand
TTTAAACGAAAAAACAAATATATTTTTAAATATAATTTATCTTTGTGTTTAAAATTGTGTTGGGATATATTTTAAAATTGTATTTGATATGAAAAAAATATTAAATTAATATTTTTTTAGTATTATTTAATAATTTTGATGTCATAATATCAAAAATAAAAAAAATCTAAATTTATTTTTATGTATTTCAAGTGAGAATCAAACACATATTTAAAAAGAGAATTTGTTTTTACAGTGTGGCTATGTTTTTTTTTAAAATTTAATTATTTTTTTTAAAATTAATTTTTTCATATCAAAACAATAAATATAAAACAAAAAAAAAAAAAAAAAAAACTATAACAAATATTTCACTTTCAAGCAACTCTCTGCTAATCATACAACGAGAAATACAAATTTCCATATAAAACATGCTTTACCCTGAAGTTAGTGACGGTATATAAGTCCTGGAATTAATATCTCACCATCTGATTAATTATGAAACTAAAAAGATAAACCCAATAAAAGAATACAACAGTTCACCAAATTGCAGCTCCACTATTCACTTTAGATATCTTGTGTAGGATATTTTAGAGATAAGTTCTACTAGAAATGGTAGTAGATCCTCTTTTACTGTACGCTCACCAGTCCAAGTGCATCCAAACCAATCCAGCAAAACAGAATACATCAATCAACTATCCATTATTTCTGCTACCATTGCAGACCTGGCCTGTAAAACATAATATATCTAACAAAAGATTTACAACCACCAAAACCATCCTGCTTGTTTGCAGGGGGGGAAAATTAGAGCAATCATAGAAAATCCATGCATGTATTGGAAAGAATGCCACTCGTCACTTGTGCCAGTTGCAAAGAGTGCCACAGCTAGGAACTTATACAAGTTTGTGTGTATAATAAATATCTCCAGTTTAAAATAAATTTTTTGATGTATTCGAATGTGCAGCCCTCCCGATTCACTACTGAATCACTTCAACTTTAGATAAAAATATTTTCTTCCTTCAAACTTCTATGGGTTCCCAAATTATAAGTTGTCAATGAAATGTAACTGTTTCCCATTTGACCGCAACAGCAGTGAAAATGAGACCAAATTACTTCCATATAAATGCTACTATGGAAGCCAATGGCCATAATATCCCAACATGTCTATTGGATGCATGGTGGGGACGCCAGACCGGGCCTGAAAAACATAATATATCTAACAAGAAATTTACACGAGGAAGCGACAAGCTTCCCCTCACGATCGCAGCTGATCAAGGAAAAAATCTCATTTCCATGACCGTAAATTAAGTTTTTGCGACTCTGACCATAACGTATGGTATGCCAGTTGATCTTCATAATTAGGAGGTTCTGTGAACATAACTGGAACTGCATCAGGAATGCTTTCGAGGGTGTTGAGACCATCATTCCCATTCCTTTCTGGGATCTCCTGCACAGCGCTGCGCAGCCAAAACATCAGTTAAATGCTTTTAGTTTTGGAAACTTGCACTTGCTGCTAGTTACAATAAATCTTGGTCTTCTCTTATGAAAAACAAATAGGAAAACATCATCAGTTTAAAAAAACTGACGTGCCATTAACTTTTTTGTTATAATTACTAAAAAAGAAGAGCCTTTATCTAATTATGGTTCCAACAAAGCTAGGTCCTCAAACTGTAGGTTTAGAAATTTAGAGTTGGAAACCCTTCCTGTCCTCTCCCCGCAGTAAAGACGAATCATGTTATCCAGTCCTCCCATAGCAAGGACCATATGCGCCCAGAATTTCCATTCAATTCTGCCAGCGAAAGAGCCACCATAGGCTTAGAACCAACAGATAGGGTCTAGCTCCTGACATGACAATTTACTTTCACCTGAAACAAACAAACAAACAAACAAAGCTTTAATCATTATCAAGAGCAATTAGTGCAATGCTTCATCAAAGAAGACAAAAAAAGAGGCTGATATGGATTAAGTGTTGCACAGAAGCCATTATCTGTACAGAATATAGATGCAGACAAAAACAGTTCACACAAGCAAGTGTTACTGAATTCAATCAACATTAAAGATGTCAAAATGCAAGCAAAACCTGTAGACTGATTACAATAACCATTTCTATACTAAAAAAAATGTTCAAAGAAAATTTTAGATGGAAAACATGCATTGATCAACTTAAGATAGTCGACTAAATAATCTCCATCAGATGTCAGCTTTATGGTAGCTTTTGGTCTGTTTTATAACTATGTCATGAACAAACACTAAACATTGTTTAGCTTTATATTTTGATGTTGATGAGAATGACATAGTCGACAATTTTTACTTGCTTACTACCAGCAGTAGAAGGTAGGACCAGTTCCCACACATAAACTGTACCATCAGAAGAAGTAGATGCAAAGATTGAATCTGTTTCAGAAATAATAATTCCAACTATGCATGTAACCCCCTTCTTGTGTGATTGTGGGCAACTGTAACACTTGCCTCCACTGAAAACGTTGTGTTGGATCCATAGTTTTTAAACCCGACCCGGTAGTCGACCCGGTATGATGATCGGGTCACGGGTCAAAAGGGTTGACCCCGGTTAACCCGGGTCAACCCTAAAAAAACAAAAACAATGGCTACTGAAAGGGCCACCTTACTCCATCTGTGATAATCAAGTTGATTAAATCAACAAAACATCACATGCCATTAATGAACCATAATAATCATCTCCTCTTTTCCAATACCAGACATAAAACCTCCTCCCTTTCTCCAACGAGACAAAACAAAACAAGATCATAAAAAAGCAACTTGGTGGCTGCTGAAAAGGCCATTGTTACTCCACTCATCTTCCATTCAATAAATCCTTTCTTTTATTCATTTATCTCAAAAGTAAAACTGCAACCCTTTGTTTAGATTCCAGCTCCTTCTCCTTCTCCCATGAGATTGAAAATTGTTTGAGTATAAGCAGAAGATAGTGGCGGAAAAGAGAAAGATAGCAAGAGTGAAGATGAAAGAGTATTTTCTTCCTTTGACCAGATTTTGAACAGATGTCATCGCCATGTGGTTTCTTTTTGTGAGCTTTTGGGAGAGAGAGTTTAAGCAACTAGCAAGGATCGAGATCCATGGAAAATTTGGGTCGGAGACAGAGAGAGAGGATGGCATTCAACAAAAAACCGACGTCGTTTTACTGATATATATTATAAAAAAGCAGCCGGGTCTCAACTGGGTTAACTCGGGTCGACCCTCTGGGTCGATCGGGTTTTGCCGGGTCAAATCTCAGGCTGAGGTTTTTTTTAACCCGGCCCGGTTCTAGGCCAGGATTGACTGGATCTCAGGTCAATCTGCCGGGCCGACCATATTTTAAAACTATGATTGGATGACACTAGATATGCATGTATGTATGTATGAAGGACCGAATTAAAATAATTGCCTTAGTAACTATGTATAGAAGAAGAGTACCAGAGTTGTACATTGAATTAGTTAGGTGTGTATTAGAGTTTATATAAAAGTAAGAAACAAGGGTAAAATAGTGAAAAACTTATAAAAAAAAACTTTGTATAACTTTTTAAATGAGCTTTTCAAATTTATCATGTATTTGAAAAGTTAAAAATATATTTTTTCCAGTTTTTCTCATAAGAAGTATTACATTTAACATGAAGTTTTGATTTTTTTTTTTTTTAGCTTCAGTTTTTTTTAAAAAAAATAATGTATTTTTTTGAGTATTTTTTTTTTAAAAAAACAAGGCAAAATCCATAAAATTTGTTACAGAGGAACACAATCCATGAAATGAAACAACTAGAGTAGAGTGGTAGGGTAAAACGCACAGTTAATTCTTTTTTGTAAAACCTTTTCAATTGCTTGTATGGGATTCGGAAAAGAGGAATCTTATCTTGTGTAAGTTTGCAGAGCGGTACACGTCATGGGATTCGTAGGATTCTTGTGCCACATCGACCTATTTTGTCCCCACCAAAAGTCAAAATTGGGGAAAAACAAACGAACGAGATCCATCGAGAGAAGACGCAGAAAGGACGAAGAAATAAAAAACCCACCGGCCCATCCCATCCCCACCGCATCGCATTTTCTGTCCTCATTTTTGCTCTCTCTACACCCGGAAAAAGCAAAACAACTACCGCCACCAATCAAAACCAACATAACCAGCTCCAACAGCTGTTCTTTTCTTTCTTAAAAATCAAAGAAACACAAAGACACCCGAAAAAATGGCAACAACATCAACTATCCAATCGGATATCCGTTCTGCTCTCCACGCAACCAATATCATCATCTCCAATCCCAGTCTCATCCTCTCACGCGCCACCTCTTCTTCTGCGTGTTGGTCTTTTTCTCCACGACCTCTAATATCCTCGCACTATAGGATTTCAACTCCCGAGTCGTTTCGAGTGAGAGCTTTCTCCACCGAGTCAACTGAACCTGTCGTCAAGGTTCCAGACAAGCCTCCGATTTGTACCGCCGACGAGCTCCACTACGTCTCCGTGTCCAATTCTGATTGGCGTCTTGCTCTTTGGCGCTACCATCCTTCTCCTCAGGTCGGTCCAACTCACTCGACATTCTATGCTCTAGTTCATTTAAAATCTTTTTTCTTAATCATAATTTATTTTCTAAGTTTTTTTTTTGTTATTTGATTAAAGGCGCCTCCAAGGAATCATCCGCTATTGCTATTGTCTGGAGTTGGGACTAATGCCGTTGGTTACGATCTCTCACCTGGGGTAATACTCTTTCTTTGCAAGTCATGTTTAATGCCATTTCAAGCAAGATACATGTGAATTACTTGCAGTAATTTCTTGATTTTTTTGGCAAAACATTATCTAGGAAGGCGAGGCACGGCGTGACATACTCTTGGTTTGTAATATACGTTGTGTGTCATGTGAAGTTTATCAAAAAATGTCTGGTTGGTTCTAGTTATGAATGACCTTCCCAAATATCTCCAATTCACTCAAGTTTAGCTTAATTTTTTACTGCTTCAAAATACTTGATACAGTGAAATCAGATTTTAACTTTTAAGCTTGAGTTTGAGTTTCCTTTTCCAATAAATGCTGAATGATTATTTTGTTCTGTCCTCCTTTGTAACACGGGGGATCTTAAAATCAATTCTGCGTATTTTCTCTGACTGTGCAACACTTTACACTTTACCCTCTAACTGATGCTTGTTATATGGTTGCAGTCTTCGTTTGCACGGTACATGTCTGGCCAGGGATTTGAAACATGGATTCTTGAGGTTCGGGGTGCTGGTTTGAGCATACAGGGATCAACTCCTAAAGATGTTCATCAGTCTGCCCATGAAGTTTCTGAGGAGATGGAAGCTGTAGCTAAGAGTGTGACTAATGGAACTCTGTCTGTGGACCAGCAGCCAAGTAATGTTCCCAGTCCCCCGTCAGATTCTAGGGTTTCTTTAGTCGAAGAGGACTCACATCTAGCTGGGATTGTATCCGTGTGGGATGAGTCAAAATTGGTGACAAAGTTGACAGAAATCTTTATGCGTTTGTCTGAAAGACTCTCTGGCTTTCTCAGTGAAAGTGAGTTGAAGATTATGTTTGCTGAGTTGGTCGATCAGATATCAAAACTCTTAGTAGATTCTCAATTATCGGAACGAATGAATGAAATAAGGGGAAAGCTTTTGAGCTTGTTGGAAGCAAGACAAAACTCAGCTATTGCTGGTCAATTCAGGGATCTGAGTCAAGGGCTTGTTAATGTTATCGAGGAAGGTCAAAAATCTGTTTCACCGCAGTTGTTTGACTTGCAGGAGCGTCTTTCATCAATCATTGAAGATTTCCAGAAACAGCTTGACTTGATTGTGAAGTATGACTGGGACTTTGATAATTACCTGGAAGAGGATGTTCCTGCTGCGGTGAGGTGACATTTTATCTTGCTGAGACACTATATGCACTATTCTGTCTCTGCAGTTAACTTTTTCAATCACAATATTATTGCTATGATCATTGAAGTTTGGGTAGGAATAGTTCTTGGATATTCCTCATATGTTAATAAGCTTCACCTTTATCCTTGAAGATGGAGTATATAAGGGCCCTAACCAAGCCAAAGGATGGTAAATTGCTTGCTATTGGACACTCCATGGGAGGCATCTTGCTCTATGCAATGCTGTCTCGATGTGGTAAGATACCATCACTTGCTATGTGCATCATATAATTGTAAACTCACCTTCTCACAATAAACATAGCATGCTTGTTTCCCCTCTGTTGGGTTTAGTAGATGTGCTTTTCCAACATGTAAAAATATTCTTTATAGTTGTTCATGCAGGTCCCTTAATATGTTGGAATCTGGGTTTAGTCATTTTCCTCAAGCTTTAAGTTTATAACCTTTTTATCTCCTACAATCAATAAAAGTTCTTTCTGCTCATCTAAAGTGTCAATGTGCAATTAGTGTTTACAAATGTTCAAAAATGTGGAGTAGACTTCTGGTTAGAATCTTTTGTTTGAACTATGATTGAGTATTTCTGGTGGAGAGTATGAGATTCTCTCTCTTATATCCATGGAATTGGAGAAGGACAAGAAGTACTTATAACCCAAGTTCTAGGCCAATCCAAGTTTTAAATGAAAGCAATTGAGTGCAGTGGGGGAGGTCATCATCTTTGAGTATCCAAGTTCTTTGTAGCTTGCCTGCTGGATGTAGTGGTAAGAATTTAAGGTGAAAAAAACATAGAGCTTTCTCAATTATTTCCTAAAACCTTCTACCCTGGAGACAGCAGATATCATGGATCAGAATATAGTATTATTGTGTTTTCCTGTCTCTAGCAGTATCATTTGCTTCTCATGATATATAGTTGAGTGATTCTGCAGTTTCTATTCTTTTCCTTTTCTAGTAGGCATTAACCTTGCTTCTAAATTTTAAACAATTGAATGCTAGCTCGTTTAGAGATGATCACTGACTTCCAGGAAGCCTGAGTCCACTTGCCACCAGTTTTAGCTGCATTAAGTCACCAAAGAAATATACAATGGAAGAAAACAAGAAAAGAGAAAGAAAAAAACCTTGCTGAATGTTTCATGCCAGCTTTTGGATGCTTCACACAGCATTTACAAATGCCTGATTGTTATGAGTTTATGTCCATAAATAATTTACATCAGTAGATGTTACATTTGAACACGAGGACCCGATGAACACTTGTAGTATGGCACTGATATTTGCATATTAATTTTCTTCCTTTACTTCAAGACTTGTGTTGGGTCCACATAAGAGTAAGATTAATTAAAGAATTCAAGGCAGTTCTTTCTCTTTTTTGAACTCTGGAGTTGAGGTGAAGGTAAAACCATTGACATTGCATGTTTAACATGGATAATTTAGAATGTTCTGCCCATGACTTTGGCCACATTTGTCAGACTAGGCGTAGTCTGGAGAACGGTAGCATACGGGAGTGTCCGAAACCTCTTATGTTCTAAATATGTTTCTGCTCTCGTTGAGTAATGATTACTTATATAAACATGTGCTTAATTAGTTTATCTATTGATAGCATGCCTTTATTGCAAGTTTCACCAACCTGGAATAGAATTTGAACGTTGTCTTCTTTCCATTCTCCTAGGTTTTTTTTTTCCTTTCATTTTCTGATGATAATTACAAAAGGAAATAGACGTATCATAATGTCACTAATCATTTTTATGTTTGGTTTATCATATTCAAGGCTGGGATGGAAGAGATTCTGGATTGGCTGCTACTGTTACTCTGGCATCATCACTTGACTACACACCTTCAAATTCAAGACTCAAATTGCTTTTGCCCCTTGTAAGTTGACAACAAAATTCTGCACATCATCTCTTTATTTGTCTGGATCAGATGCCTACTCGTTAATTTTGTGAGGAATAGCTTTGTTTGAGATACTAATAATGGGACTATTGTCATATAGGCAGACCCTGCTCAGGCTCTTAATGTACCTGTTGTTCCTTTGGGAGCAATGCTGTCAGCAGCATATCCTCTCTCAACTCGCCCTCCTTATGTCTTGTCTTGGCTTAATGATTTCATATCGGCACGGGACATGATGCATCCAGAGTTGTTGGAAAAGCTTGTCTTGAACAACTTTTGTGAGTATAGTTTTCCTATTGAGCAGAAATGTTACCTTTTTATTTGTTCAATTTAGGAGCAACCTGTATTTGATCTGTTAAGATTTTTTAATCAATTGGGATTTATGCCGCTTCTTTCTGTCATATGAGGTGATGACATGCCCTCTCTATTGTAATAGACGGGGGACAGACAGAACAGCAACTACTGAATTAGCATGGAATTGTTAGAAATCAAGAAATATTTCCGTTGACACTGTACATTGATGATAATGACAGTGCAGAAGTGCATCGGGAATATGGACCCGAGAAAATTAAATTTATATGTTACACATACAGGACATAGATGCAATCCCGACTCTATGCCATGTTGAAATGTCCCATAATTGCACAACTGATCTCAAGCCTGGATAAACGGAAAAGGTTATGGTGTCGATGGTGACTGATGAGTGTAAAACTATGGGAAATGAGAGAGTTAGCAGGAGTGATTTGTTCATCTGTGAAAACATCTGTTCAAGTAAGTAAATGAGACCGAGGCAGGATTTTAAGGAAGGAGGAAAGTTAACAGTATCCGAGGCAGGATTTTAAGGAAGGAGGAAAGTTAACAGTATTGTTCTTATGAGGAAAACCTCATTTACTGTATTTAAAACACACAAAAACATGCAGACATGGCCCTGGAAGAGTGCGATGCTGTTCAAGATTATCATTTACCTGCGTTAAGATAATTTCAAGGAAAAAAGTATCAATTTATTGCTGTTGACCTGGTGCCTATGCTTGACCAAGAAGGGTGAGAAAGGGAAAAACTGGTATTAACAGATTTAAGGGAGTGTTATTGAAGAGAAATTTCAACAATGAATGATTGTTGATTTAACGCATTCATCTTTCCTTTAATTCATTCTCTCTCTTGTCCCTTTCTTGATTGCATTTGATTGTCAAAATAATATCCCTGTTCATTCAGGAGATGATCTTGAGCTTGTCTCACAAGAACTGGCATGAAGTTATTCCCAGTGGTTTCATAACTTTATTTGTTGAGAATGTCCCCCTCCGCTACACACTTGAGGATGGGATGGAGGACTCTCCATTGCTAAATTGGAACTCTTGTTTGAGCATCTTAAGTCCTTACTCTGTTCTTAACTCGTTTCCCCCTTTTCATCATCTTTATTGTCCTCTTTTGTTAACAAATGTTTTGATTATTTCTGGCAGGTACCATACCTGCAAAACTTTTATTACAGCTCACTACAGCTTTTCAGAATCGTGGGTTGTGTGACAGGAGCGGTAAATTTTTCTACAAGGAGCATCTACATAAGAGCAATGTACCTGTATTAGCCATAGCAGGGGACCAAGATCTGATATGCCCACCTGAAGCTGTTGAAGGTGTGTAAACCACGATAATTTGTGTATCCGTCTTCAGTAGATGCCAATCTTTTGCTTCTTTCTCATGATGATTTGAATGCATCAGAAACTGTTAGACTCTTCCCCGAGCATTTGGCCTCCTACAAAGTGTTTGGAGAACCTGGAGGTCCTCATTATGCGCATTATGATTTAGTGGGGGGGAGAAAGGTAAGCGGTTCATAAATGCAGTAATGGTTAAAATCTTGTTTGGTAATTTATCTTCAGTACTGTGTTGTAATGTGCCCTTTTTCTCCTCACAGGCGGTGGAGCAAGTTTATCCTTGCATAATTGAATTTCTTAGTCGATGTGACTTGACTTGAGTATCCAGCAAATGAAACTTCATTACCCACGTTATTCGTTGCAGCAGCAGCATACATTATTTTCCTACAGGCTTGAAATACGCCTCTTGGATTCTAACCCCTGCCCAGCTCCATGTCAAATGCCGAGTAGACATGCATATTTTTGGTGAAGTTTTTGCGTTGGGGAAAATTGCCGGTGTTGGTTACGAGGCGTACACAGGGAAGGAATGGAGTTTATATGACCATTAATCCTGTCATTTGGTCAGGAAAATCAGTTAAAAGTATGCTCATTACATTACAATTACAGTTTTTTTTAAAAAAAACACTAAAACAGAACCTTCTTTTATTGTGCCTCATCTCTTAAAACTGGACACTATTCATTCTACAGTGACTTTTTCGGTCCTCAAACTTTATTTCTTTACAAATACGTTCTTGCACTTGATGTTTGCTTCGATTTATATGGTAGGATTCACTTTTGTTTGCATGATGCATGTTATCGTGTATACGAGGTTCCTGCGAGAATTTTGTCAGTGAATTCCACATCAGATTTATATATAAAAATAATAATTTGGTGAAAAAAATTTGAAAAAATGAATGATGATTTCACGCATTCATCTTTCCTTTAATTCATTCCTTATCGTGTCCATTTCTCGATTGCATTTGATCGTCAAAATAATATCCCTGTTCATACAGGCGATAATCTTGAGCTTGTCTCACAGGAACTGGCATGAAGTTATTCCCAGCGGTTTCATAACTTTATTTATTGAGACCTGAGACTGTCCCCCTCCGCTACTTCGGGACAATGCAGTTTGTCAATTGTCAATTGGGACAATGCAGGATGTGTTTGCTTAGCTAAATGACTTTCCGTTTGCGTAGTAGGCAGTAGGCACCATGATTAAACTTTCATTGTTTCAGGAAGACAGTCTGGTTGAGGTTGTTCTAGACATGGTCGAAATCCTGCCTGTTTACAATGACAGGGATGAGAATTGGAGAGGACCGTTGATGATGTCCCTTGGAAGTAGGGTTCATAATTAACTGTTGTTATCCATGCATATTTTTATCTACATTAGACAAAAGCTTCAAGTCAGTTTCAGTTTACTATGAATCTTGCAAATTGATTTAAGTTTTTTTTTTTTTTTACTTCTAATTTATAAAAAGAGTCATGAATATACATTTAAATAAAAAATTTAACTCAGTTTCATAACAAACTTTTGATTTAAGTTACAAGTTATTTTTAAAATAGAACATTATAAATTAAAATAGTAAAATAACTATTTTACTATTGTTGTGGATTGGAACATTAAAAAAAAACCGAAAATGGACTGGTCTATCACTGTGCACCAGTAAACAAATATTTAAAATAATAGACAACTTTTTTGTTTTGAAATAAAAAACAAGTAAAGAGTATTAGATCGGAGTCCAGGAGGGAAATATATACGAGGTCTCACTCTTGCCAGCTTTATGTCCAGGTGTCTCGTTCTCGGAGCCGTATCTTGCTAGGTTTCACTTTGTTTGTCGTCGCTATTTGTTTTTATATTTTAAAAATATTTTATCTTTTTAAAGTTAATAATTTTTTTGATATTTTAAAATATTTTAATACACGAATGTTAAAAATAATTTTTAAAAAATAAAAATAATATTTTTTTAATATTTGTTTTTTTAAATCTAAATATACTTATCGTAAGCAGAAGAAGGCTGGGCGCCTAATTTGTGCTTGAAATCAGACTTTGTTTTTCAAGGCGGGAATGACACATCATCAGCCTTTTTTTGAAAAAAATAATAAGAGTTTAGCGGGAGAGAGAGAAGTGAAGATAACGCAATCCCCTTCTCTCTTTATATTTCCCTCTCTAGCACAAATAAAAACACAATCTTTCCCTGTCTTACTACATATAAAACTCATTCTTTTCTTTTTTTCTTTTAGTTTTTGAGAGAGAGACCCAGTAGATCGAAATCTTCTATCTTCTATCTCTCCTTTTTTTTTTTTGAAGTTTGGAGAAGATCTAAGCTCTCTAATGGATTTGCAATAACACCCACTTTTTTATTAGCCGTGTGATTATGATTTTTTTTAAGCTTATTTGCTGGGTGTGTGTTTTGATAGTGTCAGTCTCTTGGACTCTTTGAAATTTGTCAATGGTGTCTGTCGAATGATTGAATCTATGGGAATTCTTGGGTATATGAGATAATAGGATATGCGTATGAGGTAATATTTATTTATTTATTTTGCATTTTCTTTCAATCTAATTTGATTCACGTTTTTTCCTTGTTTGGCTCTTTGATTAATTAGGTTTTAATTTGTTTCATGCTTTTATTAGTAAGTAGTCTTGATTTTGAGTTTGATAAATTGTTGGGATTATTGCTTGATCTGGGGATTAAAACAAAAGACACTTTCTATATCTGGGGATTTTAGTTTAGTTTGATTTTTGGGTTTTTCTTATTTGGTGATTTGGTTAATTAAGTTTTAATTTGTTTTCATGCTTTTATTAATAAGTAGTTTTGAGTTTGAGTTTGAGTTTGATATATTGTCGGGTTTATTGCCTGATCTGGGGGATTAAAACAAAAGATCACCTGTTTGATCTGGGAGGTAGTGAAGCACCATCACAAACCCCAGATCTTTTAGCAGATAAGGTAATTGTCCAGTTTTAGATTCTGGGACCCACGTGAAATAACATATAGCTCTGGTACTGATATGTAAAACAAAAACATGTTTGATCTGGGACGCTGGTGAACTTGAGAGTTGAGAGCATTTTTGGGCCTTCTAGGGTTTTGATTCGTCATGAATTCATGGGCCCATGGAGAGGGCATCTTTTTCCTGTTTAAAAACGATATACCCAAGATGGAGCGATTGCAATGATCTGGAGAGAAACAATGAGATAGACCTTTGTAGATGAGATGATCTGGCTAAAAGCCCTTTTAGGGCTTCTGCGGCCGCTTTTTACCTTTAACAACAATCGGGCATTGCTAACTTTCCTGTTTTTATTTTTACTGTTCAATCTTCCAGTTCCAAATTCTCATACCCTAACTTGCAATGCTCCTGCGCCTAGCATTAGATTTATTGTGAGGAATGGCATATGATGTTTATATTTTAAACATCTCTATTAACTGCCTCTGAAACTTGATTTTGCTTTTTTCTGTTTTGGTGTTCAAACTTGGCATTTAACTGCTTTGTATGAAATCTAAATGCTGGTGCCATAATAAATGTTGGATATTTACAATTATAATGCTTGGATGGATATTATTTGCAAAGACAGGTGGAAGGATATTGTTTTGCGAAGGCAAGTGGATGAGGTTAAAATTTAGTTAAAATACAATGGTCAGCCAGGGTTACGCTTCTGACTTTCATAGTCATAACATCCTGATCAATGGCCATTGTAAGAGTAGAAGGATCCATGAAGCAAAACATTGACTCCTGATATTCCACTCTTACAGAGTCCATTGATTAAGATGTTATAACATTGTTCTGAAAGGATTTCTTCTCAAAAACTGCACATCATGTGTTGTGCAAGATCTCAATGAAAAAGTTTGGATCTGGTATCAGATGGAAAAATTATACTGTGTTTCTACGAGGAGATTCTCGAAATGGGAATTTCAATCGGAATATCTTTTTCAGCTCAGCAGTGCTGTGGTGGTCTTTCTTTAAAAACAGCTATGCTGCTACAACTCATTTAAGTTATTGTTACCCAATTTTTCCACCTTAAGAACGGTAGAATCTACTATTTCCTTTTCATAATGGTGATGTGTCTTGGCTCTAGGTCATGCTGTAGGTTCTTCTGTACATATGGTAAAAAGTGATCAGTTAATAGATTCTGTAATAAAAGTGGCAAAGGTCTATTGTTGTTGTTGGTTGTTTCTGATAAATTTGCATGTTTAAGTACTCTTAAGGGTTTATTTTGGGGACTACTTTTGTCGAATTTTAAAGAAAACAACCTCTGCTAATTCTCTACACTTCTCCTTCGATCTTGAGCTCTTGGTCTATAACTTGTTTAATGTACTAAGATTGATGATTTGACAATGACATCTGATTCTGTTTATTGGGGGATCTTTTTCTATTTTATTTTAGCCTCTTGAATTCTTTTTGAAGTTTGATGATCGAGACCATGTTGCATTACAGGATACAGATTCTCACTTCTGTATCTCAATTATCTGTGTCCTGGTGAGATACTTCTCATCCGTGAAGAGATAAGTCAAGTTCAAGAAGAACCCTTTTCCCCTTGTAATTGTGTGATCTTCATGTAAATTCTGACGAAGATAGAATCATAACTTGAGAGCAAACTCTGAAATGTTATAGCATCGATTATTTCATCTGAACAGCACATGCATCTTTCTATCTGATCATTGTTCACATTTCCTATGTTTTGATCATGTAACTATGTGACAATCAAAAAATGATGGGCACGTGCTGCTTAATCAACTGAAGTTAGCTTGTCATTATATGGTCTCTTATGTTACCACTCGGAACCCATATATCATAGCCAAATTTAGTTGCAATCAGATTAAAGACCATGATATTTACCAAAAGTGTTGTTTGTTGTGTTGTGTGTATACATGCACTCACTTTCTTCCGTTAGTTTATTCAGCCTTCCCTTTACACTGATGTTGATAAAAAATTGAGCCCAAACATGTATGTGTTGCTTTACTCATGAGATTGACTACCTCTTCTGCATTCATGTATCTCTCCTTTTAGAATTTTGCTGCGAACAACTCATGTCTACCATTCATAATTTTGTAGTTTATGTTTAGAAGTTGCCAATCAAAAGATTCTGGTGGTAAACCGACTGCTCCTGCTTGTAATTTGAAGGTAGGCTGTCAATATCGTTGTGGTCATAATTCCATGGTTCCATGTAATTACAGATATAGGGTGGGTGGGAAAAAATGTCCTTGCAGTCTTTCTCCTGTTCGATCTTGAATGAACACTTGTAGGGTAGAAGGTATGATAAATCCCAGAATCTGAGAACGGTAAGGGAGAAGCAATTGACCTAAAAAAACTTGACAGTCCTCCCATTGATTGGTTAATTGGTTATTTGAAAGTGTGGTAAAAACTATTTTTTAAAATGTATTTTTTTTAGAAATATATTAAAATAATATATTTTTTATTTTTTAAAATTTATTTTTGATATTAGAACGTTAAAACAATCTATAAAAATACAAAATAATAATAATTTAAAGTTAAGAAAATATAATTTTTTTTAAAAACATGATCCATCTGCAATTCCAAACACTCTCTAACTCCAATTAAGTATGAAATTAAAACACATTAATTTTTCATTGTAGCTGCTAACAATGTGTATCTTCTTACATTTTACTATAGATTTACTATTTATAATTTTTTTTTCCAATTTTATTCTCATATTTTTTTGATGTGATTGAATCCTTTCTAAGCCAAAATCAAGGGCAATTGAGTCAAATTTGTTGACTACAAATAATTTTGAAAGATGGGGGATCAAAATAGAAAATACACCACAATGAGTAATGGTTTTAAAGTTCATTCAATCCTCAAACTTTAAGAATCATACATATTCAGTACCTTGCTATTTTTTCAATTTAATTTTGATACAAAAATTTATTTTAGTTATTTTTCAGTTCTTGGTTTAAGAGAGAGAGGTCACCGGATTCTAGCGGTAGAAAGAAATTTTGTTGACAACGATTTAGGCCATCAAAATTATTAATATTTGTGTCAAATGGTTCCATTTGATGAGGGTAGTTAATATTAAGTATTTTTTTTACCTTTAAAGTTTGTAAAAAAAAAAAACAGATTTGAGCTCGTGTAAATTTTTGGTTTCGGGTTGATTTTGATTTTTAGGATGATTTGTTTGTTTTTTATGTCATTGATAGGTTTATCATAGTTTCTAAGATGTTTTCTATGTGTTTTGGGTCAAAATTGATTTAAAAAAGGGGTTTTGAGTTAAAAAAACATTAAATCATGATTTTTCAGCCACCATAGTTGTCAAAATCTGAGCAAAATCAATTGATGTGTCTCCTAAACTTTTTTTTACAAAAACATTTGGGGCAGATGATGTGATGCAAAAAAAAAGGGATCTAAATGTGTGGGCTCTAACTAAATGAGTCAAGCGGGCTAGTCTGACTTGCCAGGCCTAGTAACATTTAGCTTTTTTTTTATAATTCTTTTTTAAATTAATTTTTTCATAATATTAATAATTTTTTTTTATTTTGTTTAGAGATTTTTTTTTAAATGACGATTATTTTGTTGGTTATGCATTTAAATTTTGAAGAAGTTTTTTTAATTTATTTATATATTTTTTAATATTTTTGTATAGATTAGCTTTATTTTTTAAAATAAAAAATTATTTTCAGATAATATCATTAATATGTACAACCTAGCATGATAATTTTTTTTTCATTTTATTTTATTCAAGTAATTTAATGTGTATATCTATTTCTATTATTGTTTGATTGGATAAAAAAATAATTTTGATTAATAAAATTTAGCAAATACAATCGAGTAAATATTCCGTCTTGAGAAATTAAATATCTTGAACCACACCCGTCTCTTGATTTTTCCGGTTATAATTTTAGTTAGCATTAATGTTTTTTATTTATTAATACATATAATTCTTGATTTATTTGATTAAATATATGTATAAATTTTATGATATGCACTTAAAAACTTTTTTAGCTACATAAATGCATTAAAAATATATGTACATATAATTATTTTAATAAAAAATAAAAATATTTAAACCACGGGCGATACGTTCAACGTAACTAGGGCAGATGCACTTTCTCACTTTTTTTTTTTCTTTTTTTTTTGAGAAGCACTTTATCATGGATGGAGATCCTATGCAATCTTGACTAAATAAGATAAATATTCTGGTACAGAACTACAGGTAAAATTTATTCAGAGAAGAGAAACTCTGCTCTCTTGCTTACCCACCAAGGCCAAGAAATTGAAGCCCCGTGATCGGTAAAACCTGAATTAGGCAAGAAACCTGATAGACTAGCTTAGCTGGAGTGAACTGAGCGAAGACATTCCAACACGAATCTATGTTAAAGTAAAAAAGAAAAAAGAAAAAAGAAAAAAAGAAGAACAAATCTATGCTAAAGTAAAAAAGAAAAAAAGAAGAACAAATCTATGCCAATCAAATCCATAGTACAGCTAAGAACTTTTATCAAGTAATTGGATACTTTGACTAATAGTGGCTCCACTTCCAATATTCGTGCCACATGGTTTGGTAACTACTTGCTTCATTTTCTCAACACAGGACAATTGGGAAACACTAACCTGAAATCTTTAATATCATGAAGGGATTAGGCATGGAGATTTGAGTGAAAGGGACAAATCGGATGAGCGCGTAACGCTAACTACCCGTCGGGGGAAAATATGGCCGCCAGAAAGGTTGAAAATAGTTACACTCTTAACGTTTACTTTGCAAGGTATTTTCAGGGTATATATATATATATATATAATTGGAACTCAATTGTGTTTATATATATATAAAATATATATTATCTTAATATATTTTTAAATAAAAATATTTTAAATAAACATCAGCTTCCACAATCGCAATGCCAACAATTACCAAACCCAGTAGCGAGCATGCTCTTGTGTCTTATAGCATACCTAATTTCACCTAGTCTCCACGTAATAATACCGAAGGACAGAATCCTAACATGAACAAAGACATGAAATTACACAGATGTCATCATTACTCTTCACACCGCTACAATGAATTTGATAGAGGTACGTGTTTCCACGGAAAGAGGCCAAAAACAATCATCTTTGAAATCCTTTGAAACCCCTTCTCAATGTAACTGATGATTTTCGAGAACCACTAGAGTGTTGGATTGACAATGCCGTTACATTTCTTAAGCAGAGGATATAACCAATCTGTTAAAAACATCAGAGACATGCCTCATCGTAGGCCTCCTTTCAGGGTTGCTATGAACACAAGCCATTGCAATCTTCAAAACGGCAACAATCTCTTCTTCTTCCTTATCCACATCAGGAGCTAAGTACGGATCTAAGACATCTACAAGTGGTTTCTGCTCTTCAATGCAAAGCTGGATCCAGTGAACGAGATCCATCTCTGAGGTACCGACACAGACCACTGGCGACCTTCCTGTGATCATTTCTAGTAAGATAACTCCACAAGAGTAAACATCCCATTTTTGTGATGGTTTTAGAACTTTTAGTGCTTCAGGAGCCTGGTAATAAGATACCAAGTTTGTAGATGAAACTGTGGCAACTTCTGAGCTTGGCTCACCCTTCTGTTGCCTCTCTTGTGGTTTTTCCAAGGTAGATCGATTAGATTCCCGTGTTGGGGACCCTCCAGCAATAGTAGCAAGTCGACCAAGTCCAAAATCAGAAATGTGTGGTTCCATGTTCTGTCCAAGAAGCACATTACTTGGCTTCAGATCTCCATGAACATATTTTTTAGTGCTGAATTCATGAAGATAAACCAAGCCTCTCGCAATTCCCTTTATGATTGTCAACCGAACAGACCATGATAATGGGGTGAATGACACCATTCCAGGCTTCCCTATTGACATTTAGAGAACCAAAACTTTCAAATAACGAAAATATAAAACAAACAAAAAAATACTACTTGAGGAAACAAAATAAAAAACAAGGGAAATGAGGCAACAGAAAATTTACTCTGGTGGCAAGATGGTTTTTGAAACTTACCATGAAGTGCTGTGTCAAGACTTCCATTCGGTATGTAATCATAGATAAGCAACTTCTCATCAACAGACCAGTAATATGCTCTGAGAGTCACAACATTAGGATGCCTTAGCTTGCCAATTGCTTCCACTTCCGTTTGGAATTCCTTAAATCGTTGAGAGCCTCCCTCGCCCAATCTTCTCACAGCTAAAGTATACCCATCTTCAAGCACAACTTTGTAAGCAATCCCAATTCCACCCTTCCCTAAAACAAAAGCAGACGCTTTAAGCAGCTCATCCAAATCAAAAGCCACCTGCGCATCCAGTGGCACAAGGTCACACTGCTCCACGTTCTCAGATAGAGTCTCGGACTCATCCTTCCTAAAGCGCAAGCACCCTTTCCTTCTCTTCCCTCCCTTCTCAAAACCATTATCATTTTCATCCTTATCCTTACGGCGTGGACAAGCTCTAGAATAACAATACGAAAACAACAATCCAACGAGGCAAATCCCAATGACATCACTCACAATTATCGCAACAACTGCACTCTTACTCAGTCCTCTTCCTTTCTCACTCTTTCTGCCACTGTTATCTGAATCTTGAGGGGGGGAGTTATTAGGCAAAAAAGGGATTGCTGAAGGTGCACTTGCACCGGCGGTATCCGAAGGACATGGATTTTTCAATGGAGGGCCACAGAGACCAGGATTTCCAATAAATGCTGTAGGACCTCTGTTCATTAGAGCACCATTTTGAGGTATTGGACCGCTCAAATTGTTATAAGTTAGATCAATATAAACCTTCTCAGGAAGGTTTCCAAGGCTAGCTGGGATTGAACCAGTAAAGAGATTGTGTGACAAGTCAGCAGTCCCTTGTAAGCTAGACAGATTTCCCATATCACTAGGAATCGAACCATTGAATTTATTGAACGAAAGATCAAGTTTTTCAAGGGAAACCAAACCAGTACCAAACCCAACTGGCAAAGAACCAGTGAAATTGTTTTGGCTAAGATCAAGGACCCTATGTCTCCTGCATTGAACAATTGACGTGGGTATTGACCCATTGAAGAAATTCTGGGATAAATCCAAGGTTTGGAGGTACTTGAGCTTGCCAATCTGATTTGGCAAAGACCCAGAAAAGGAATTCCCATAAAGGACCAAACTTTGTAGTCCTTGAGCTTGAAAGAGCTCAGCAGGCAAAGGGCCGAAGAACCTATTATTCCTCAAATTTATATGTCTAAGGTCAGAGAGTGACCCAAGAGCAGAAGGAAGAAACCCATAGAGTTTCTTCTTTGGAATACTGAGAGACATGACTTTAAGGTCCTTGCATGTAACCCCATTCCATGAACAAGGGTTGTCATCAGAGGAGTTCCAGTTACTCAAAGACCCTTCTGGATCTTCGTTAATAGACTGCTTAAACGACAATAGTGCATACCCTTCACTATTCAAAGAAGTCACTAGACTGTAAGAGTTAAAGAGAACAAGAACCAGCAAACTCAAAGAGAACATGTCTACAAACAAAGTGACCATTGGAAGGTGCAAAATGCAAAAGTGGGGCTTTAAAGAGCTTACCTTTCAGTACGCAAAAAGCCAAATGAGAATGAAGAAAGCTTGACAGGAGCAATGAAGTCTCTCTCTCTCTCTCGTTGTGTCATGTGTGTGGAGGAGAGAATGGAGTGTGAATGTGAAAGCCAAAACTCAAGAGAGCGTGGAAGAATGGTAAAGGTTTTCTTTAGTACCAGGGACTGCACCTTGGGAAGATAGATAATTTTAGTGAGAAATGAAAAACAAATGGGGAAAAAGTAAAAGTGGTTGAGAGTATCCAGATTACATAGAAAATTAACCTAATTATCTAATCTATGGGGCAGTCCAGTGATGTTTCTTCAATCTTGGAAAGCGACTCCATATAATTAATAACACGAGCATGCTCTCTTTTGCTTTATGGGCAGCTCCCTCCATATTTTTATCATCTTAATTTTTGTAATGATGAGTGGCACTGATTATAGGATATTAAGTACCAAGAAAATAATGATAAATTACATCATATCAGGAGATATTGCAAAGCCTGATGGATATTTTTTCCTTAAACCTAATATATTTTCAGATATTACATTTTTAAGATGATTGGCAAATTTATACTTTTTGAGAGATTTTAATTATGATTTTAGACATTCTTTAATTTCTTGAAAACATTTTGTTTAAATCTTATTCTTACGTACACAATAACAAACCTGTTGTCTGTAGTGTTTGACAGCATATATAATTCATAGTTGTCTGTAGTGTTTGACAGCATAATTCATAGTTGTCTGTAGTGGATAAAATCTGAATTCATATCTTCAATAGTCCAACATTTAAATCCTGAATCAAGCTAGACCAGGAGATGGTAATGAGAGGGGCCTCGATCGTTTTTGAAATATAAAATTACGAACATCTAATTAAAATTAGAGAATATTGATTCGAGAACATTAACCTTCACAAACAGTTGGGAAACTAGACAATCAGGAAAACAATTGTAATATATTAACATTTGGGTTTTCACCAAACCTTCTTCGTCTTGAAAATCTAAGATATAATATCAGTCTTGTCTTCATGCTTGTAATTTCTCTTTTTGCGGGGCTCTCTCGTGATTTCAAGCTATTTCAAATTGCATGTGGACGTTATAAAAAGATAGGGTTTCCCAAGCTTCTGCAAACAATTAACCATTGCGTCTTGATAGTAATTTATCATATATCTGACACTACTTGTAAGAAAAGATGAAACAATAACCTTAATTTCCAGCATCAGAGCCCTCGGTATCACCCCTCGAAATTAAATACTCTTGTTTCTTAGATTATTTCGATTTGCTTTGATCATGTGCACCAACTAAAAAAAAAATGAAAGTTGTAGATTATAAACTATAAAAATAAGTTTTATTTTTAAAGAGGCACTCTATATATGAAAATAGCGAAGCGTATATGAAAGAATTAATTATTAAATTTCAAGAGTCCCATCTCGTTGCACCCCTGGTCTTCGGCATGCTCCGTGTCTTGGTATTGAAGAGCAAGTTATTCTCTACGGGCGTGGGAAAAGAAAAACAGGATCCCTCTATTTGATTTTTGGGATCTACATTACTTATAACAACTGTAGATAGAGTCTTACAGTGTTAATGTTCCTATTATTTTATTCTTTTTATTAGAAATTAAAAACTGCATATCAATTTGTCTGGTTTCAGGAGATTGATGAGCTTTATGGAGAGACAGAGACAAAGAAACTTAATCAGAGGCATGGAAGTACACGCTCGGCTGAAATGCATATCATGTCTGAGACGGTGAGATGGTGTAAGACTGTAAGACTCTATTTGAAATGCATATCAAATATTTGCAATATTTGATACTGAGCAGAGACGCAGGGACCGGATAAATAGAGAGATGAAAGCACTGCAGGGATTGATACCCAACTGTCACAAGGTTACTGATTCTTTATCCGTAATTTTGACTATATGTTCCCGGATTCCGATATTTCTCTCTATCTTTCATATAGCAAAATCTTAAAAAAAAAAAAACTGCCAAAAGAACATGCTACATGGTTGAAAGGTAGCTGCTATAAAATGATCGGTTGTAAGGTATAGGATCTTCACTGTTGTTTTATATTTTTTCTAAAATCATAACTGTCCAGATCATGCCCTGGTGTATATTAGTTTTCTTCGTGCTGAAGGACTAAATATCCACCTTATGATAGCCAGCGATGTGTATTGCAATTTTGGACCTCAACGATGCTTTAATTTCTCCATCATCATCGTGGTTGTCGTCGTCGTCGCAATCATCATTATCATTATTATTAGCAGTACTGCTATGATTACTTTTATTATATTATGAATCTTTTCATCATATGTCAACTACAGGAGGTCATATCAAGTTAAAACCATGCATGCTAAGAAGTTTTGAGAGATTTTTTGCATTCCGTAGATCATTTAGAGAGCTAGCAAATTCTGGCAAGCTTAGCTAGTCATCTTTTCCTCTTGGAATCTTGTCAAAGAGTTTGGACCTGAAATCTTTCAATGAGTTGTTTATTTCTCTGTAGCTTTGCCCAAAAATTTCATGCACCTGCATCTTATTTTGCTCATAGAAAGCTGGTATTGTCGCACAGCAGGCAAAGACTACAAGGAATAAATGAAAACACAAATCCAATCAGGTTCAAATTAAAAAATCGATAAAGAAAACTCCATGGTCGTACCAAGGTATGCAAAGGTCATGGTGCTGAATAGGGATCCAATAAATGACAAGATGTAAAGCCCAGCTAATGTCTGAAAATCAAGTGCATAATTAATTAATTTGGAATTAAATCTATAATCCAAATAGATAATGTAGAGAATGAAGATGGTCAGGAGATGGAGACTTGTATACCACAAAAAAGGTTTTTAAACCTTTCTGGCCCGTTGATGTTTTGTAAAATGCAAGTATAGTCTCGTTAATTTGATCAAAGAAGAATCTGAATGCTGATTCTGGCAACCTTATATCGTTAGAAGTAGGAGGATTCCTGTATTGATGAAGAAATCACTACGTATAGAATTTCAGAAGAACAACATTGCTAGGAATAAAAGTGTATAATGCTCCCTCTATTTTGTAGTTAAGTTTCCCCCATGTTATAGTTCTAGTCAATTTCCCTCATAATTGAGAAGGTATATGGACTTAAATCCGACCAATCAAAGATTGCTTCTGATCACTGTCGATTTTATGCATCTCAAAATGGTGGAAACTGAATTTTTACTACAGTCGTTATGATCAATGGGCATGGTTTGATTCGTATTTTGTCAATTATAATTAATATGTAAGGGAAATTGACCAAAAGTGAAACAAAAAGATTGACTTTCCACTACAAATATAGGAGGCAAGATAGGATTATATATCACAAAAATAAATGGTTCTTAAACAGGCACTTTATATTAGAATATGCTAATAATAACTCGTTACCTTTTGGTGAGTCCTGCACTCTTGGACCAGGTGAAGAGGGTGATCATCAAAAGCATGAGAATGTGACAGAAGAAGGTTGCTAAAGAGTACCCTGTAAGTTCAAAGAGAACCCATAGAACAGTAACACCCCCTAGGATCCCTCCTGATAATGTCTTGTTCTTCCACGACAATATGTCAGCAACTACAAAGGGAACCAAATACACAGCATTAGAGAAATGAATCTCAGACCACATGAGCAAACTAAGGGGAAGATATGTGCATGTATTACCCTTTCCCCGTCCAAGGACGGCATGCATGTCACTTCTCATGATTGTGTTGGATGCTACTACCTTAATCTAATTCACCAAAAAGAAAAAATCCCAGCAATGCAGCAAATCAGGTGTGTCGATCAATTATCATTCTATAAAAAAGCCGTCGTTAATTCTATCAAATTTAAGCTTAGAATAGAAACAGTTAATGGGATTGAATAAAGTACCATGGCTTTAGCATGGCCAGGAAAGTAATTGCCCTTCGCACATGAAAAGTTCAATAATTAATTTAATCAGTTCATCGATCCATGCACGCAGAAGATCTTCGTCCTCGGCAGTACTGATCGGGACAAGTAGATTAAGAATTAATGTCGATGGAGATTTTAAAGTTTAATATCGCTTTTGATCATGGAGGAAGCAATTATGGAGATTGAACTGTAAAGATGAGATCCATCAAATTAAATTTCTCCACGGATTATGCTAATTATTTAAGGTAATTTATTATTACTGCATCAAGTGAGAATTTAAACATAAATGGAATTCACGTTCAATTAAGCCATTCGCTTTGGTACTCCAATATAAATACATAATTTCGATATAATTCGACTTTGGAGTATGCCAGGATGAAGATACTTATGGATGACATGAAGTAATTCAAGTTCAATTATTTGGGCTATGAAATTTTGTGTTATCTTTTAAAGATTGTCAAGTATGCTCAGTACTTAATTGTGGTTCGTGATTGAGTTTTAAAAAATATTTATTTTTTTAACATCTATATATGAAAAAATTTAAGAAACCTTAAAAAAATTAATTTGAATAAAAATTACACCAGTAAAAACATGAATTTATTAGTTTTGCTTTTATATATATTTTTTTGTCATGGAAAGGTATGCCCGATAACAAACATTCATACAGTAAAAAAAAGACAAAAACAAACAAACACTGTAAAACTTGCAACCTTTCTCATGAAAAAAACCGCAACGGTCACGATGCTTCTTTGCAACCTTTCTCATAAAAAAACGGCAACGGTCACGATGCTTCTAATACTCTAAACAAAAATTGTGATCCTTTCTGAAAAGGGAAAGGTTTTAGGTTTTCTTTCTTTTGTAGCAATTAATTACTCAATTATTTGTTATTAGACGTCTCTCGCTCCTCTTTCATCTCCTTTCCTCTATACTTTCCCTCTCTGCAATACATATTATTCTTTTGTTTACCGGTGATTAGGTAATTCGACAAGTATAATCCATTCTCTAGTTGAACTCATCTCTACTACTTGAAAAACATCTTTTAAAATGAAGCCAATTCTCAACTTTACTTTTTGGACAAACACCGATTGAAAACCCATGTTGAGACTGGTTTTTAATTTTATCCCTGCAACTGGGTTTCTGCCATTGAGGATCTCCGTCAAAGTTGGGTTCCATGTGACGTGATTTTTCGTTGATTCAGTTGACTCCTATTGAAAGTAAAAGCGGTATTCTCCTTTTCAGCTTGAAAATGAAAGCTTAGAAACCATTTATTTCACATTAAATTGGTTAAGCATTATCGGTTAACCTGTTTGGTATTGAGTCTCAAATAGGATTAAGCAACATTTAATTTCTTTTTACTTAAAATTAATTTTTTTTATATTTTAAAATCATTTTGATAAAGAAATTTTTAAAAATTAAAAAATATATATTATTTTAATAAATTTCTAAATAACTGCTACTACATAAAAAAAAAATATTATCAAAAAAATTATTATCGAGGAGTTGAATTTTAATCTCCCACAGGGGATGAGTTTTGTTGGCTTCCTCACTGGCAAGAAATGACAAAATCCAAGTACCTTGTTGGGTTTCCTAACAAGTACATTGAACCACTCATCCAGGGTTTGAAGTTTGGAACCTCGGAGCCAGTCGGATTTACAGTTGTTCGGCTCTACTCTATAATCTTTGGATTCACAATACTTTCTAGATTCATTAGAAGGCCCATTGGAAACCAGAGATGCACAACTTGGAGCGGCCTTCTGCCATCTCTCGCCCTCCTTGAAGGAACCACACCAATGAAAACTTTTGGCAAGCATAGTTTGTAAGAACTACTAGTTTTTTTTTGTCGCCATGGCAGGAGATAGGCAGATGTGATATTAATACAACTATAATGCTAAGACATCGCATGGAGTGCAAGCGGCCAGTATAACTATAATTCTTCGAGGCAGTGCCAAGAAGTGCACAACAAATATACACAGAGAAAACACTTGCTATTTCACATCAGACATGATATAAGATCATACATGCGTGCTTGTAGCTCTCTAACAACCATGTCAGTTTCCTCTATCCATCTTTCCCCAGTGATAAGCCCCAAAAGCTTTAGTCGTTGACCTAATCAAAACATAATCAAGCCTTCTCAAATTCACCAGTTTGTTGCTGCTGGGGGTAACTTGCACTGGTCATCCCAACGCCTTCATTCTGGTGCTTCTCCCATCCACCAGTATCAGCTCTCGAGTGAGCCCAATAGTAAAGGATTGACCCTATCAGTGATAACAATGTAAGAGCTGCACCGGCAGCAAAGACACCTCTGCGGAGTGTGGCACATGATAAGTCACCCTGACGAAAGAATCCTCGGTATTTGGTATGATATGCATTCCTTGCTGATCCAGCTAATAAGCATGCCTCGGCTCCCAAAAAGCTTAACCTGAAGATTTCTTTGTTAAAATTCTTGATTTCTCACCGATGATAAAGCGAAATGATTGGCAAATTCAGCTAAATAGGTATGTCGTTTTGGGGGAGATCAGTATCATCCATGTACCATTCAGGTGTGCTAAAGATAGCAGGCATGAAAATAAATAGGAAAAAATGTTGTTCAGGTTGGTTTTACCTAAACTCTGAAATGTCCTACCAACAAGCACCAAGCTCTTTAACATTCAGGTAGAGAAATAAAGAGTATGCTGTTTCACAGAAATAACAAATTTACCCACATCAATTATTATGAAGATTCCTAAATACTAATCTTAATTCCATAAATCTTGAAGATTAATATATTTCCTATTTTTGTTGCTTAGTTCACATGTTGCCGCCTGGAGACCCACAAGTTCAAACCACAGAAATCAAATATTCGAAGATTTTGGCTTCATTTGTCGGTGGAACAATAGACCCAAATCTCAATTAATCAACCATATATATATATAAAGGACCGGTCTAGACCGTTCAAATTAATAATACTGAAAAAAATGATGATAAACAGAGAAAATAAAGACAGGGAATTTGAAGGGATGGGGAGGGAGAAAATGGTAAATTTATTTTACCAGGAAACGATGAAGAAGATGATGGCACAAGTAGTGGAGCAGCTTCCAGTAACAAGGCCTTTTCCAAAGCAGAGACACCTAGTAACGCCATTAACAATCATTTGGCTAATAAGTAGCAGCCCAAACGCAGCTAATCCGTACACCGTAGACGCGTCCGTATCATACACGCAGTAAGTGCTCTCATCGTACTGATCAGGCACCACCTTAGCCTTCTCACACAAAACACGCAAGATAAATTTAACAGAACAGATAAAAAAGAAAACTCAAAAATCGAGAGAAAGAGAGAGATAGTTACGGTGCTGCGGCGGCTTTCAGCGCCGATGGCGAGGACGAAGGCGACGAGGTGAAGAGAGGTGATGATGACAGAAATGGAGATTGAGACCGCCATTATTGTTGTCCCTTTTCCTGCTAATCTCTCCGTGTGTGTGTGTGTCTCTCTGTTATCGTGTTATGCACACTGTTTTTTCTCTACCTAGTAAAATCATATCTCGCTTGATTTTTTTGTGCAATTTCATTTTTGCCCCTAAATATTCCTCCATGTTTCATTTCTGTTTCTTTAGTTTAAATGTTTCCTGATGTTACCCTTTTGATTTGCAAATCATTCCTACAATTACCATTAACAAACAAACAGGTGTTGGCCTTCTACAAAAAAAAATTCTGGAATTGGGAGGGAAAATGAGACGAAAATGAAATAAAAAATGGAAAAAAAGGCTGCTTTCTGCTCAATAGTACCTGGTGAAATGGAAACTCTTAATAATGGTAAATAATAAGCTATTGGATAGAAGTGGAATGCACTTAAATTTATGAAGGGCAAAAGTGTAGTTTACTTAATGGTAGTAAATATATCGTGGCATAAATGTGTTGCCTTTTTTTTTACGACTTTTCTGTTTTGGGGGGCCTGCTGTGCTTTTTTGGATATATAAACCGATATTTTTTAGTTTAATTAAAAGGTAAATTATGATTATAATTAATGGGGGGGTGGGTTTCTGATCTGGTGTGGTCAAGAACACGGGTTAAAGGTGGAAATAGCCTAAAGATAGGGCAATTGAGGGTTTTGATTGAAATTCTGGGTATTTCGGTGTGAGGGTATGTAAGAATGTATGATTGGAATGGGACCTTTTACTGGCTTCTGTTTACTAGCGTGTCTCGTCAATAGCTGGAGCGCTGTTGGCTTGTCGGGACGCCTATTTCCCGGTTAACTTACCGGATATAGCACGTCACGTCACTTTCTTTTTAACAGATGAATTCTTCATGTTTTCACCTATAAATCTATCCGGTATAACTTTAGATATTCTATAAAATATAAACCATATTCATTTAATATTTTTTTTTAGATCCAAGCAGTTTAAATTTTGATTGTTTATTCTTCAAAAACAATATAATATAGTAATTGCACTGTTATTAAAAAAACAAAAAAAACAATGATATCCCCAAACCAATTAAGAATAACAAATTAATTATATGCTAATAAAACTTTAAAAATTAAAAAGTAAAAAAATAATTTTACCATAGCCTTAAGACCCATTTCACTATGAATGTACTATAGTGAAAAACCATCTCTCAAGTTTTACTTATTATTTTTATATTCAGTTCCTTTTTTTTAGATTTCAATTCTTTTTTATTTCAGGTCAAGGTTATTAATTCTGCTCCGTTTCGTTTGGAATAACCGAAACATTTCATATCAATTTAAAAAACAAAATAAAATAGAACAATTTTCATCTCATTTTAAATCTCGGTATGTTCCGGATTTTTCAGCTAAATCTGGCCGGAATGTTCCGGTTTCATGCCACATGTTCCGTTTCGGTCTTGAAAAGTCATTGAATCAAATTGAACATGGTTCAATTTAATTAATTAAACCACCCAAGTATAAAAAGCTTTTTTTCATTACTATTTTCAATAACAATGATATTAATAATAATATTAAAAATTATTATTACTATTTTCATTAACAATGATATTAATTTTTTAAAATTAGATTTATCACTAATATATATAGTTTATATTTATATTGTTTTTTTCATGTTTATACTTCGTAGGAATTTGAACAAAACAAGAGATGTTTTAGATGTCATTAGCCTTGATAATATTGACCTAACTTTATATTTAAAATATTTGTGTTAAAACATTTTACTTTCATAATATTTTGATATTTTGTTTAAGTTGAATTACTTTAAGTTAAAGATCTATGTTTTTTTCATGTTTATACTTCGTAGGAATATAATTCATTTTACTTTCATGTTTTTTTCATGTTTATTTAGAAATATTTTAAATTTTAAAATTATATTTGTTTGGTATTGTGTTTATATTGCATAATTTATAATTAATTTATCTTGAATTTGAATTATGTTTGTTGAATATATATATATAAACAGTACAACCCCGAAACGGCACACCGAAACACTAAAAAACTGAAACATTTCATTCCAATTGAAAAAACAAAACACCTACTGAAACAGAATTGACAACCTTGTTTTATACCACTAAAAATAAACTGTAATTTTTATAAAACACAAGGATATATAAAATATATAAAAAATACAAACATACACCAATTTGTGAATAAAAAAAAAATATGAACTAAAATAATTTTAAAAAAATTGAAGGGATTAAAATGAAACACTGTCAAGGCATCTATAAAATTACTAAAACTTATACACAAATGAATTAAAGATTTGATTATACAAATTCATTACATTGCATCATAGCAAACATGACCTAAGTATATTAAGAAATCCCAAAATCAATATGATCAAGAAAAAATAAATATCCTGAATCTCTTAAAGGCACAAAAAGATTAATGAGGATCTTCATTCCACTGAAATCATTTTTTAAATAAGTCAAAAATCTGGGTTTTATATTACCAAACGAACCTTGTTCTTACACGAGGACACTGGAAAGACTTTGCTTAACACATTACATCCCATGAGTGATGAGTAATAATAACTACCATAAACTGCTTCGAATGAATGAAACTGGTTCCTCTACCCTAGACCCAGCCTGGAATACACACAGAAAATAACATTAATAACAACAAAAAGAAAACTGTATTCCAACAAAACTGAAGAAGAAGAAGAAAGGGACAGGTCTTTTAGGCCCTCGTCGGTTTTCTTCCAACCAGAGCAAGAGCTGTTGAAGATGGGACTACTAGATATAGAAAAAGTAGGCTACTCAATGATTGTAGACCATGGCAGATTCCATGGATAAGAGACGTATTGTAGAATCTGTAAGCACAATCTGGATTGAATTAGAGGCACTAAAATCAGGGCCATGCCACAGCAGTTGGTGTTAAAATGGCAGGGCTAAGTGGGGAAAAAAAATATCAGGACCACCGTTTCACCTAATCATAATGTACAGATAACAAAACCATTTCAGCACATTACTCCTCATGGATCACAACAGTAAAGTGTTAGATTACATATGTGAGGTAGGCTCAAACTTGAAAACACAACCTACCAACATCCCCTTCCAGATGTTGAATAAAACACCACATCCTAAACACGGATAATCAGGACAAAAAAAAGTGCCTGGTTTATCATGACATACCCCATTATAGAAAACATTGAAAACAAGCTAGACGTAACTTAGTTACGCTGACAGCAAAGCCAAACCACCTCTTTACCCTGGTTTCGCTCATCAGACCTTCAGCAGCATATCCTAACTCTATTTTTTTTTCTATTCACTATGCTTGAGCCTTGTTGCAATTGCACCCCTTCCATTCTAAAGCATTCTCAGCATTTTTTTTCACCCCCCTCTTCTCATGAATTATTAAAGATAACAGGAAACCTACTAGAATATGACCACCCAAATCCACTTATCATAATGGTCTCCATAAATTAACTCACATGTCAGGTGTGTGCATGTACCAATGTAAAACTGGGCTTCACTTGTATAATAGCTGGAGTAGTGTGGTAACAGTCATATCTCTGTATCAACTGCGGCAGAAAAATAGGAAATCTGGATGGTTGACCTGAAGCAATCTCAACCATTTATCAGCAGCCTGGAATAGTGAGTTTGACAACTGATGGTCACATTCACCATTGGATGTCCACAAGGACCCCTTGAACTTGTAGGATGCGAGACCAAAAACAGGCAAGGACATCTCAGACAGACCATCCACTTCATTGGAATACGTCATTACAGGGGCCTGTGCACTTTGCCCACCTGCCAAGAAAGTTGGCATGATGAGCTCATTAAAGTTGAAGAAAAACTTTATTTGATAGAAACATGTTAAGCATTTAGTTTTGTCATGCTCAAAATTATTCAGGTCCAAAATAGTTACAATGAGAAACAGGGTTGCTACAACGACAGTATCAACAAATGCTGGTGCCTAAAAAACCATTGGATTTGACTTTCATAATACCATCACACTATTTCATTCAAATCCACTGGTCTTACAAGCATCATCAGCATTGTCCCGATTGCAGGTATTCTAGACTTCCATTGAGAAATGAAATAAAAAAAAGTCCAGTCTATAAAGGATTAGGGTAACAATGCCTGTGTTAAAAAGGGTGTGTTGCAGGCAGCAGAAAAAAAGTATAATTTGGGGAGAAGCGGTGCATACTTACTGAAAGTTAAATTAAAAAAAGAACAAAAATGCATGCTTTTAATTCATTAATTTATGCACTCCTTCATCCACAGTTATGGTCCTCCTTTCCTTTTTTGTCTCAAAATTTATTCCCGTCTTAAATAGTCTAAGAAATGTTATTGTTCAATTTCCTATAATATCCTGTATTCTTACGTTAACCACATAGTAATCTTAATTTTTTAATACCAAAAACCAATCCAAGGGTAAAGCCAAGCTCTATTATACATCAAATGGCAATCAAAGCATTAAATGCAAGATCCTAAAAGATGGCTTTTCATATGGAAGTGCTTTTAGAGGAAGGGTTGATAAGTTTGCAATATAGTTAAAACAGTTCTAATTTAGGAACATCTCTAAGAGTAAGAGGCCCACACATAAGATCTAACTTAAAATATCAACAAGCAGAATAAAAAACTAAAGACACCAAAAAATAATACAATTACAAATACACAGTGCAACATAAAGAAATCAGCAGCCAAATATATTTCATTACCTCCCAATGAGGTATAGAGAGAATGGAATGTCAGGAAGCAAGCATCCAGATCTTTTAAGGTTGGTCCTGTTGGTATTCTGTAAATTGGGTACCTATAAAAGTCCATAAGGAACTATAAGCCATGTGTGATGATAATATTCGAATCAAATGCAACACTAAATGTTGAATACCAGGCCACAGAAATCCAACTCGAAGGTAATAAATCACAACTTCTTCGAGTCTTCAGCTCAGGGAAACGGAAGGCAATATCCGATATCTGAGGCGGTAAAAAAGAGTTCAGGATAAGGTAAAAAGAGAGAACCTAAAAAGGGAACCACACTCATAAAAATATGCATGGATTTCTATATCTGAAAAAGGACACTTGATAACCTTATCAGCTAATGGTTCCCGGCTGTAGGGAGGGTCTTGTTCGAGATACTCAAATAGCAAGCAACCTTGAGAATTCACATATTCACCCTCATCACTGAAGAAATCCTCTTGATGGGCACCACGTTGATCTCTCAATGATAATCCATCCATTCTAGGAGGCAAGTCATTAGTTGCATGAGAATGATTCCATCGTTCCCTTGAGCATTTCAGTCCTCTTTCATGCTCATAATCACTGCTTCCATCACTACTTGAATCTCTAAAATCACTGTCACTATCCTCACCCAATTGTCTGCAACGAGAACAAACTTCAGTTCTACTATACAATCAGCCAATCCAAAAAAAAAAGAACACGTAAAAACATGTAGGAGAACAAGATAATATAAGCTGTAATATGTTCAGTAAAATAGATTGTGTCTGCATTGGCCTGTGAGCCATTTCTAAATCTAGGTAAGCAAATGAGACAAGTTGAGTACTAGATATTTGTGCCTAGTGACAATAACACTAGGACACAAACATGATACTGATTCTGAAACAGCACGTGCGTAGCCCAGTTATTGAAAGACAAGGCATAAAACAATTTTGAAATTTATCATCAGGAATTAGGTTGTAGGGGATACCAGAATATGACTTTAGATTAGAGCTAATTCATAATAAGTTGAAATCGTATCATTTGATAAAAAATTAATGGCAATATCACGATAAGTTGAAATCAGAGCTGTATTGGCTTGGGCCTGGGTTCAGTTTTGCTAAGAGTGACTATATTTAAAAGAAATCACACACGAAATAACTTTGTTGTTAAAATGCAATGCAACATTTTCTGACACCCATTCCATAACGCACAATTTTGATAGCCTCAAAAAACAAGGTAATAGCCAGTAACAAATGCCCAACAGCATGAGATCTTATTCCAACACATCAAAACCCAAGAGAAGGCCCAATGCAAACTTCCTGTCTAACAGAATATTGGTGGTACAAATTTAAATGTATAAAAATCATCTTTGAAGACTTAAGACTCATTTGGTCATTCAGCAGGAGCATATGACCTCGACACCAACCACACAAAAGAAAAATAAGTTACGCAACAAAATTAACAAATGTAACTCCATATACCTTTTTAAGAGATGCTTGATGAAATTCTGACATTTAGTGCAAAAAAAAAACCACAAATCATAATTG
>Ga0307517_10001981_pt1 | contig 33365 bp, 21 predicted proteins | sample 23_EM_MG_FD_194515 | JGI IMG/M metagenome (GOLD analysis project Ga0307517, IMG submission 194515) | Populus trichocarpa ectomycorrhiza microbial communities from riparian zone in the Pacific Northwest, United States - 23_EM | ecosystem: Host-associated > Plants > Roots > Unclassified | place... | reverse complement strand
TCCATGGCTTGCAGATCCATTTGAGGGTTCTGGGATAAAATTGTAAAAATCCATGTAATAGTACAAAAATCAAGAGTTTTTAGTATATACCAAGGGTGGAACATGGGACACAAGATCAAGAAAATACCCAGTCACTGTCATACAGGATACAGGTATCAGCTGAAGTGAGGTTGATACCCAATCCACCAGCTCTTGTGCTAAGAAGAAAAATCCTAAACTGACTGTTCTCGTCATTGAATTCCTGGATCTGTTCAACACAAACAAACTCTTTTAAGCCTAGAATAATTATGCAATTTAATCCCTTCAGGTGTTAGCAGATGCCATTCAATACTAGCAGCACACATCGACTTTCAGGATCTTTTCCCCATTAACAAACGCTTTCAAGCCTAGAATAATAAAACAATTTAATACTCACAAATACTAGCAGATGCCACTACATGCTAGAACATGCTGACTGGACAAGAAACAAAGTGCTGAGAATAAACATTAGCAAATTACTGAAGACAGGCAGTGAAGTTGACAAGTAAATTGCGTCACCAAGAGCTTGAAAGAAGCTTTCAAAAGTGCATAATCAAGAAATGCAGAGATGCTTTGATGAAAGCAAAGACACCGAAATAAGTGATAAACCATGTATGATTGGCCTAAAAGTACCAATTGACCAAGACAGTTGCAGAATCCAAAACTATAAACTTCATAATATTCATCTATGGCGAGCAAGCTTTTCTTACATGTCTAAACCCAGAAGCTGCAAATTAATATTAATATTAAATATCTAAACCTTCAAGTTTAAAAAAAAGGAATGCAAGGTGTAACGGACCTGTTTCTTCCTTTCATCTAACTTCACAGAGCCATCAATTCTACAAACTTCAAATCCTTTCTCACTAAAATAATAGTCCATTATATCCAAAATTTTAGTCCACTGGGAGAAAATCAGAACCTGTTTAAAAAGCCAGCAGAAGATGAGAGCATGCATGGTTTACAATAAACTAGAAAGTTTAGAAACTTGCACATCATACTTTGTGCTGGAGTGCAAACAAACGATTCAACAATCTATCCAGCAATTGGAATTTGCCACACTTCCCAACTATCTGTTCAACTGGTGGATAGAAATCTGTCAAGAACATCGAAGGCATTAGTGAATCTGGCAACAGAAATTCACCACAGTAATTAAACGAGTTGAAAGGCACATACATGAGCCATCAAAGGCAGACTCTAAGAGATCCGGGTGGTAGCAATTTTTCCGAAGTTGAATCATCAAATTATTAAGCCTTCCTTTCATGCCACGTCCTGCAATTTTAAAAAACCAGAAGTCAATACAGGAAAATATGTAGAGCGGCTATCCATTCCATTGGGCCAGTGCTTGCTGACAATGCAGGTCAAGATGCATGGCGAAAGAATAAATGACTGCAGTTTGCTATCAGGTAGAATAATCTAAAAAAGATATAAATAAAAAACAAGCAAACAAATAGCATATCCATTTGATAAATCAAGCTTCAGCCCACAAAGAAAAGAATAATTATAACATGAACATTCATGAACCTGTGCTTCACGATTCACAAACCATAGGAAATATCATAGCCAAAATTAAGTCAAAGGACCAACAACTTATAATAGGGAGAATTAAATAAAACTATGACTCAAAAGCAGACACGATTTTTACTTCAATCACCTATTTTGCTTCTAGATTCACCATTTTCCAGTGTCATCAAACTGCATGAGCTATTCAATAAACAGCTAGTATCCTGAAATTCTCACTTAGAGCTGTCATACTTTGATAGCTAGCAGTCCCAATGCCCAAAAACAGTGCTGCTTCCAAAGGACAGCCAGCCGAAACAGAATACCAAATAATCACAGCACGTAAAACCTCTTTTCTTCCTTTCTAAAGCTGAAGTCTTATCAATAACAAATTGATTGAAAAAAGTAAACTAATACCGGTATCCAGCTTCTCTCGTAAATAGTCCTCCAGTGTCTTATTGATTAAATGCTCCTGGAATTTCTTCTGATGCTCAGTCAGGGTAGCATATAAGATGATCTCTTTCTTCCGAGGAAGCATCTGCTCTACATCAGTTTTCATTCTCCGTAGGAGAAAGGGGCGCAATATTGCATGGAGTTTGGTTACAGCCTGAGGTTGATTAAAAACCCAGTATATACACCATGCCATTCAAATGTTTCATTTACAAAAGCAGAATTACATCATTAGCTAAAATACATACCTGAGCCCTTCGCCTTTCTTCTACTTCTTCCTTCATTGTTTCATTATTGCACTTTCCTGACAGATCAAACCTGAGAAAGAAAAAAACTTCAGTTTAGGTGAATTGCATGTGAAGCATTGCAGTCATAAGTACATGATTGAAGTCTATACTGCCATAATTACTGGAAAATGCGTGCACGACTTTCAAATTGACAGCATACTGACCATGACTCAAATTCTTCATGGGATTGGAAAATATCAGGCAAAATGAAATTCAACAGTGACCAAAGCTCAGCCAAATTGTTTTGCAGAGGTGTCCCAGTTAATAAGAGCTTATTGTCCACGTGCAAGTATTTCAACTCCTTCAGCAGTTTGCATTTTGAATTTTTCAACCGGTGCCCCTTAAGTAAGAAGGTTGCAATTTAGAATAGTTAGTAAAAATCAGTAATTTGGCAAATTAAAGTATTTGCACATGAAAGAAGACAGCTCAGAATGTTTAAGGCGCAAAAAGAACAAACAAGAGCAAAGGTATCTCAGAGCCCATGAACAAACACGAGCATTGACTATGCAGAATAAAGAATGTGATTTCAAATTGCAATTTAAATAATTATTAACAGAGTGAGATAAGAAGTCTAAAAGTGACAAAATAGTGAGTGTTTAATCTGTTAGCTCAAAAGATTAGAGCTTTGTGGAATTGCAAGATCCAAGATGCCATGGTTGCATGCCTGTATAGCCAATCTAAACTTCATGAATTCAAAAACAGAGGAGAACTGTTATCTTCGGCAAATCTGCTAGTTTATAAATATGCAGTGCAACATCACATAAAAAGGCTCTGGGCTTATTTCAGGTTCCCAACAAAATGTATAAAGTGAGTGGAAAAGCTAAAATTGTACCAAAAAGGAAAAAAGAATCAACAACAAAGCATAGCACTTTTAAATTCCAGGCACTTGTTATCCTGAGTGTTATCTTATGTGTAATTTGAAAGTCTTGAATCCAGAGCAGTTGACCACAATGTATCCAAACACACAGAACACCGCTACTAAAAACAATAGTGTCATTTTTAGCTTTGCCCTTATAACCAAAAGCAGTCACTTTGTCCATATGATTTCCCTTAGGCTAATGTTGTTTGCTTGGAAGAAAAGAGTACTTCTCCCGTGTCTCTACCTAATCTACAAGCTATCTTGTTAAAACACTCACCTCATCAACCACAACATACTTCCATGGGTAATGCCTCAAATACTTTTTTGCATCCGACAATGCAATCTCATAGGAAGTAACAATAATTGGGAATTTGGAGCCAATTGATCTGGGCATGTGCTTCCTCCTTATCTCATCCCTCTGCTTCTTGCTACCGTGGTAGATAATTGAGTCCATAGAAGGAGCAAACCTATTCAGGGGAATTCACAGAGAATCAAATAAAACTGTGGATTAAAAGATCAAGATGGACAGTTTACACAAAAAATCAAGTTAAAACTTTTACCTTGAAATCTCATTCACCCAATTTGAGAGAGTGGAAAGAGGGGCAATAACCATATAGGGTCCATTTAAACCATTCCCTTTCAGATGTGCTAGGAAACCAATTGTTTGGATAGTCTTTCCGAGCCCCATTTGATCTGCAAGGATCCCATTGAGCCCATTTGTCCAGAGAGAGATCAACCATTTCACACCTTTAATCTGATAAGATTTCAACCTCCCACCAGTTAGCAAAGGTACAAGTTCTCTCTGCTCTTTCTCAGCTCTTTCTTCCTCAGTCAAATTTGCATCCTCAACCTTGTCAACTTCTTTTGATCTTGTAAGCATTGCGGTAACTGCTCTCTTGGCTTTCCTCTGAAGAAAGGTAGGTCATGGCATGTCAGAATTCACTAAGGCAATCTTAAAATGGCATCTTTTCATAGCAGAACACGTAAAATTAAATACAGGAAGATTTGAGAGGTCAAGACTAAAACTCCACTGAGATCATTAAAACATTCCCCATCTCAGTCAGTTCTCTTACATCTACCCATTTTCATCTTACAATTATATTCCTCTTTGGCAGGTGCGTTAAATATCCCTACATAAACATGTTTTCCTATTAACAGCTCTATTAAATTAAGAAGCAATCGTAAAATATATAATTGAAAATTTGTAACCAGTAAAGCACAAAAAAACAAACTTAAACTTCCAATCTTATACAATACAGCACATCTTCCGGCCACAACAGCCATCTCTAACATAATATCCAAAACACTAACATCCATATGAAGCAAAGCAAGAGGATAAAAACTCACAGAATTGTATTGCGCAGCGGCTTTTCTTTTTGATCCACGACCTCTCTTTTTCTGCTCGACAGGTTCACTCTCTTGCTCCGCTCCATTCTAGTAATGCAATCTAAATCGTAAAGCAAGAAAACAAAAACGAAAAAGGAACATAAAAGAAAATTCATTGAAAAAAAAGGCATTTGAGAAGATATGCACATACAGCAGTGATTTGATCAATCTTTTCCAGCAGAAACTCTGAATAGAGCTGAGTTTGAGTTAAAAGCTGGTCCAATCTATTAAACTGGCTTTCATCCAACTGAGCTTCCTCCGCCGCCGCTTTTTCTATCTCTTCTTCTTTCATCCTGGATTTCAACAGCTTCTCTTCCTCCTCCGCCATAGATATTGATATAAGAGACGCGTCCCCATTTTTTGCTTCCACAAACACCTCTTCTTCTACTTTCAAATTGCATTGCTCCTTCATTTTAAGGGGGAAAAAACACAAAAACATAAATAATACATAATATATTGTTAATCATATCTTTAAAAAAAATCACTCTTTTGTTTGACTGCTTAACATTAAAATAAAAAAAATTATGTTTTTTTGCTTCTACAGTTTTTTTCTTCTTGTAATTTGCAACAAAAATTAAAAATAAAATCGATCAATTTTAAAAAAAAAAAAACAAACAAAAACACTTTTTTTCGAGAGTTAAATAGGAAAAAAAAATCTAAAACAAAAAAAGGCTAAAAATAATAATACCTCGTCTTCAAGAACGGAAGTAGGAGAATCAGCAGAGGCTTCACTTTTCACTTCGCTCCCCATTTCAAATCTTAGAAAAACAAATATCACCTCCAAACGCACAAAAAAAATCGCAGTTTTTACAAAATAAAGGCTAGCGCGGTGAGAAAAGGGAACTGCCGAAATCTATCGCACAAACTCGTGATTTTTCGAGAAATGTAAGAGCACGAACTGTAGAGAAGAAGGAACCGGACCGGACCGTGAGAGTTTCTCTAAGAGTAGAAGACGGAGAGTTTTGAACTTGCAATAGAAAGAGCTTCAAATTAAAAAAAAAAACAAAATTCTTTTTATTTGTTTTCTTCGAGGTGGAATGGGCGGGAAATGGAGTTTAAAGTTATGCCCAGAAATGTAAGAATAATTACCAAAGGAACCTCATGGTTTGGTTGGGTTTTCTTCTTTCTTTCCCGTCCTTTTTGGTATCCACAGCACCGATAAGAAAAGGATCTCCTGAAATCCTGGTCGCGGGGATAATTGGTTGTGTCGCAGGATGTAATTAAGTTTTAATTTGGTCCTCTTAGTTTAAATAAATTAAATATTTAGTCCTCGTGATTTAAAATCTTATATTCAATCTCTATGAATTGAAATATGCTTGTAATTAAATTAAATCATATACTTATAATTAAGTTATAAGCATATTTTACTAGGGGCTGGGAAGTTAGAAGCTGGGAATCTCTCTAAATGTTAATATAACAAGATCCAAAATTTCCTTAAATCTTCGTTTTTCTTCCTTCCTCGTATTTGGAATATGCCATTAATTAATTATTAATTGACAAATAACTAAAAGAGATTACAAAACATTATTCCTCACAATAGTTATTTTTTCTTTGTTTTTTTAATCTATATTTTTTTTAATAATTCTATCATTCAATATTTAATCTATTAAAAATTAAAATTTATAATTTATTGCGATTTGTTTTCTATGTGGTTATGCTAATATCATAATTCATGTTACAACTTCGACGAGTTAACATGGTTGACTCAAGTTTTTTCTAATTTGTATTTTTGTTCAATTTCATTCTTTATTAGGTTGATTATAAATTAGATTTCATGATTTGTTTCGATTTATTTTTCATGAAGTTATCGCGGTCTCATGACCTGAGTCACGGGTTTTACAGGTTAACCCGGGTAGACTTTGGTCGTTTTATTATATCCCTTTTCATATTGAATACTTTCTAATTTCATTATTCAACAATAGATTTATTGAAAATTGAGCTTCATAATTTATTTTGATTTCTTTATATGAAATTATCCTAGTCTCATGACTCAAATTGTAGGTTTGGTAGGTTAGCTCGACTTTAATCGAGTTGTTTTTTTGGTTTACTTTCTATGAGGTTATCCTGGTCTTATGACTCGAGTCATGGGTTTGGCGAGTTACTTCGTGTTAATAAAAGTTGTTTTTTTGCTTATTTTTTTTTCAATTTCATATTTTAATATTAGGTTAATTGAAAATTAAGCTTTATAATTTGTTTCAATTTACTTCCTACGAGATTGTCCTAATCTCATCATTTCGGGTTAATTTTTTTTATTTTCTTAATTCATTTTATTTATTTATTTATTTTAAATTGAGTTTTACAATTTATTTTGATTTTCTTTATATAAAGTTATCATAATCTCTTAACTGAATGATAAATTTAATTGATTAATCTGGATCAATTAAATTGATTATTGTCTTCATATTTTTTTAAAAAAATATATCTTATTAAATTTTTTTCATTAAACTATTTTTATAGATTGTTAAATTATATTCTTACGATTGTTTAGAAATCAACTTCTTCTCTAACATGATTAATTTTTTTTTACTACTATAAAAAGTTGCGCTTGATGTTTCTGGCATAGGGCGGAGCAAGATCTAGTTTATATAGAAACCAGACAGTTCTTCTATATATATAAGAATATTCTGTAACGTATTTCAAGGTCATAAATCTGTGCTGTAATGGTGGCAATCCTTCTCGAGAATGAAAGGCTTCAGCTTTTTCACTTCACGAATGCATGCCACCCCATGTTAACAAAATGATGGGGCTGCAGTTGACAGAGGAGTCCGAAACGTCATAGTGTGGAAGAGGAAAGAACATTTTAGACAGAAAAGAAAGCAGCTAGGGAGAGGGGGAGAGAAGGAATTGGAGTCCATTTCAATCAATCCAGGAATGGTTCAAGAGTAATATGACAGTCTACAAAGAATTGGACACCATCAACATAACATCCCATAATATGTTGACATCCAACAGGAATGACCTTTCATCCCAACAAGTCCCACATCACCACGAAATTCCATGTTAAACAAAGGACTCTTACACATCGCATCAAAACCTGGGTGCTTCCCTTTCTGGAGAACCCTAAGAATAAATAATTTGAATCGACCCCACAGCATGAATGGAATGAATAATGAAATCAAAATAGAAACCTTCTCTAAGTGACTGGATGTCAGTCTATAAACAATCTACCACACAGGCACACCACAGACAAGTCAGCTAGTCAGCAGCCAGTTTGCCTCAAAATGTGGAGCTATTTTCACTTGCAGAAAGCGAGGGACCTTCTGACTTTACAATATTTAAGCCTTTATTACTGATATCAAGCCCCTGTAACTGTCTGATAGGATCGTTTTGCATGTAGTCTGAGAGATTGTGAGAATCTGCCTGCTGTAGATGGTGGGTGGACATGCTAGGCGGGGTATGAGTAAATGATGGTAATTGCATGTTTGGGTGACCTGAAGATCCTGGCTGTGGAGGAAGTGGGAAAAAGTTTGGCTGGGTGAAGGGCATTTGGTGCATTCCCAAGTTGAATGACTCGGAAGGGCTTACCATTTCCCCGGTGGCTATCCTGAGCCTCTCAACCTCCTTCTTCAGTGCTTCATTCAGAGCTACAGAACAACATAAGAACTACCACTGTTTCAACCAAATATGATGTCATAGCCTTAAATAACAAATTTTAAAGAAGAAATGACTGAGAAAAAGCAAAGAGTATTTATCAGGTGCACAGGTTATATAAACATAAAGCAGGCATGCCACTCACCATCGCGCAACTGAGCCTGTTGCTCCATAGCTTGCAACCGAAGCTTAAGCTCTGTGTTTTCTGAGCTTAGACCAGTTGTGTCCCTCTATATGAGAAAAAGAAGAGAAACAGGATCACCATCCTGACCGAAAACCAGAAGTAGTAGAGCACATAACATGGACTAAGAACGGTGGCTGACAATAAAGTAACATGATGAGATGAGATTGATAGAAAAGATAAATGGTGTTCTTGATTACAAGAACACAAAATTCAATAACACGAGATTTTTACTTGCTTTCATTCTGCATCTACCAGCTTGCCTTGTGAGAGATCTCTCTTAAGAGAGGAGGGTTGTGATCAGATTATTAGCTGCAAAATTTCACGAGAATCACCACCCAATAACAAGATCATTTACTATCATAACCATTCTTCATCCTCACATAATTTTATTTTATTTTTTTGTTCACGTCCGTGGATCAATTTGTTTATCTAGGCATTAACACAATCATCCATCCAACAAAAAATGGATCCCAAAAATGAGGGACATCCTTGCAGTGGAAAAACATGGTATAAATAGACTACACAAATATAACTAAGGTAGAAAAATGCATGCTGAAATTACAACCAACAAACATAAACCTGAAATAAAGTTAGTTGTGCAGAAAGAGTGGTAGCTTCTGTTTGGAGGGTCTGAACTTTGCGCTCAAGTTCCAGTATGTATCGGGCTTTCCTCTCTTTAGAGCGGGCGGCAGACTGCCTATTTGCAAGTATCCTGTGAACAACAACTATGTTGTCAGCATACCCAAAAGGGATGCCACCAATTTTTGAAGAAAACTAATTCTCAAATCAATTATCCACGTCTTTGCTTGTCTTTGTTCATGCATTCATTGTCAAAAGAAAACTATGAAAAACATATTTGGGGTGATTATACTTTTAAACATCTAAAGGCCCTTAAAACTACAAAAGTTAAATAGTAAATCCAATCACCTGATAAGTAGCGGTTACCGACATTTCTAAAATCCCACCACAAGCCACCATAAAGTTAAATGTCAGGTATGCCAAAGTGGTTGGTGAATGACAAGCCAGCCTAAATTGAAGAAAACTATTGAAGCTTAACATTTCTAAATCCCAGCATAATGCACCATTACTTTAAATCTCAAGTATGCCAAAGTGGCTGGTGAATTACAAGTAAGCATATATTGAAGAAAAATACTCGAACTAACAAGCCAGTCGAAATCTATCTTAGACGATAAACCGGTTTCTTGACTACCTTGTAGGCTTCAATATATACTAAAGTATCCATTTGCCACAAAGACTATAAAATTCATCATATTATTTGATAAACAGTAGAAGAAGAAGAAAAGACTCTCCAGTCCCGAAAAATACAACAATTCAACAAGCAGGTCTAAACACAGACAACTTAACAGTTATGTGACAGCATGAATCATCATAGATCCCAAGATGAAACAAAAAATATTGACCAATCAGAACCAAGAATCTAACCCCTGAAACCAATTTTAAATCCAGCAAGCAACTAACTAACTTTCCCCATCTTCCACATCCAAAAAACTACAAAACTTAAACCATAAAACCAAAAACATTACCTATCTCAAATTTAAAGCAAATGCACACCAATTTCCTACAAAAACCCATAAAAGAATAAAATTTTAAGCAAAACCCATAATCAAAAAACAAAAAAGTTCACACCTTTTAGCTCTTTTAGGATCAATATTCCAAAGCTCAGCTAACTTATCAGGCGGCATTGCTTTCTTAGCATCCATTACCTCTCCTCCACCAAACACACTCCCATCAACAGAATTACTATGCCTATGCTTAGGCCTGGAAGTACCCGAACCCGAAACCCCAGCTTTCTCTCCGTTCATATTATTATCATTATCATTCTGAACCCCCCCTCCAGCTCCATTCCCACTATTGCCTCCAGTTAGCTTATCAACATCAATGTAGGTTGAGAACAAATCATCCTCTGATCCGATCTCTTCTAAGCTTCCTGTTGAAGACCCCCCTCCACCATTACCAGTACCATTACCATTACCACCATTGATTTGATCTGATGGGTGGATATCCATCATCATCATTGTCATGTCTTCTGGTAACCTAAAACTCATCTCTGAACGTGCCCTCCTATGGAGGGCTCCACCTCGAATGTTGTTGAGCATCGAAGAAGCAGGTGGTGTTGTGGGGTTGGGGTTGTGGGGTTTTGTTGGATCTGAATTTTGTGGTGGTTTAGATTGTGGATCTTGAGTTTCCATTGAAGAAGACATTGTTGAGAAACAAAAAAGGGAGCAAGGGAAGGAAAGAAAATGAGAAGGTTTTGGGTGTTTTTTTCTTTTCTTTTCTCTCTTTTTTGACGTTGTTGTGTAATAAAAATTATTACTGTGTTGTGTCGCTGCTTGTCCAAAAGTTAGTGTTATTAAATCTTATCCGGCTTGGCTTGGTATACATTATATTAAAACGTGGTTAAGACCGGGTTTTATACTGGATTGGTTAGTAATTATCTGATTAACCTGGTGGATTATCAAAAACTTAAATATCATTTAATTTAATTTTAAAAAATAAATAAAATATTTTTTTAATATTTTTTTTTTAAAAAATTAAAATAATATTATTTTAAATTAATCCATATAAATTTAGATGGACCCGTGTAACATAAATCTTGGAGGATGTCATGAAACAGGCCACGTTATATCACAGTGGTCAAAGGTAAGGTTACATGTTTTATTATTTTTTTGTGATTTAGATTGTGGATCTTGATTTTTCATCGAAGAAGACACTGTTAAGAAGTGGAAAAGGGAGAAGAGGAAAGAAAGAAAATGAGAAGGTTTTATATTTTTCTTTTTTTTCCCTTTTTCTTTTTTTTATGTTTCCATGTGATAAATTTTTTCTTATTCATATGAGGTGTCCGGCAGCTTGTATGCAACTTACCTAAAAATTATTATTATTATTATTATTTATTAATGTGGGTGTTCGGGTCAACTTGTCTGCACCTTGACTAATCTCATGGACCTTGAAGTTAACAATCATGCAAGTCTCTAGTGGCTCTGAGATTTGTAAAACTTAAACTAGTAATTTTAAAAAATAAATTTAAAACTTGATTAATAAGTTATAGGTTTGGACTAAAAATTATTACTTGATGCTTGTCAAAGTCACTACTATTAAACATGATCTGGCCAGTCAGAAATTTGTTAATTCAGGACACGATTCCAATCATATTCTATATCCAATTAGTGGATGTTGACTTGATGATATTCAATTAACATGGTGAATTAAATAGAGGTCTCCTCTGACTGGTCATAACTGAGGTGAAATCTAGTTTTTTTTTTTAAAAAATAAAAATAATATAGTTTTAATAATTAAAAATAACTTAAAATAATATTATATTAAAGTGACTCCAGTAATTCAGGTTAACTCACTTGATTTATTACTTGTTTCTTAAACCAAGTCATGAATTGGCTAGGTTTTATCACTATGATCAAAGGTAATCTAAAGAGTTTTTTTTTTTTTTTTAAGTGTGCATTTGTTTTTTTGGATTTTAATGATCCGGTGATGTTGTAGCTAGGATGATGGAGTAAATAAGGTTAATTGTAATTATCATTATTGATTGATTAACAAATAACCTTATAAACTAAATTGGTAGAGCAACATTACACCGAAAATCAAAATAATTTTTTTATTAATTTAAAAATAAGCTCAAGCAATACTAGCGTTTTAATAAAAACCTAAAAACCAAGACAAAGAAAGAAAGGCCACCCGGACTAAAAAGGTGACAAGGTTAGGATTCTAGCCAATTAAATGAAAATAAAAAAATAAATTAATTTAAATTAACCTATCAAATATATAATCCAAGTTCTTGAGATTAAAATAAGCTAGCAAAAGCAAATAAAAAAATTAAAGTTTAATCCCAAACAAATCAAATAAAAAAAACTAAAAAAAAACTAAAAAGACAACTAGAAAACTATGGTAGTTTATAGTGGTTGTTTTTCAAAGAGATTTTCGTTTAAAAATACATTAAAATAATATTTTTTTTATTTTTAAAATTTATTTTTGATACCAGTACATCAAAACAATCCAAAATCATAAAAAAATTGAAGCAAAAAGTTTTTCAAAAATTATCAAAAGCAGTTTTTAAACGCAAAAACAAATACACTCTAAGCAAGTCAACCAAGTTAGATAATATGAATGAGATAATTCAATAGAAGATAAACCGAAAAAAATTCCAAAATTAAATTCCAAAACAACCTTATGCTGAAGGATGTAGCGTAAAAAATATTGATTTTTTTAAATAATTCTAAAAATAAACTGAGCTAACTTAGAAAAATCACAGTTTAAATAATGAGACAGAGATAAATAAATAAATAAAAATTAAATAAAATCACAAATATAACATGCTAGAATGCAATAAAAAAAGGTTTCGATGATATAAAAAAAAAAACAGTAAAAATGAGAAGAAGCACAATACAAAGTGCTACGGTGAAATCAACATCTCTTTTAATATTTCTTATAACTGTAATTGTAAATATTATATCTTGCATGTGGAGCTCTGTTCTTATTTTTCTTGTGTGTCTAGTATTATAATTGTGATTTGAAAAAAAAATTAAAAAATTAAAAAATTATAGTTTTTTTTTAAATTAAAAAATTTACCATAATTTAAAATGAAAAACAAATTTAAACAATAAAAAAAAACTTTAAAAACAATAGTCAACCAAAAAGCATATGTAACTACACCCTATCATAGTACCACATGGAGCTTTCATAGTTTCTGAAACACTGGCTTGGACGGTTTCAACATTAAAAAATTTATAAATTATTGTTTTTTTCAAATTCAAAATTTTACCATAATTTAAAATGAAAAACAAATTTAAACAATAATAAAAAAATTAAAAATGATAGCCAACCAAAAAGCATATGTAACTACACCATATCATAGTAACACATGAGCTTTCATAGTTTATGAAACACTTGCTTGATGAAGTGTTTGAGAATATGGTGTAAATCGTGTTTTTAAAAATTTTAATTTTTTTATTTAAAATAATTTATATATATTTTTTAAATTCTTTTGATGTGCTGATATCAAAAATAATTTTTTTAAAATTTTTTTAATACATTTCTAAACAAAAAATACTTTAAACTACCACCACTACCGGTATACCACATTCCCAAACTTCATTTAAATGCACCGACCAAACCATGACCACCTGCTTCAAAGTTAGCCCAGTGCTCCTTGGATTAAATACTTTCTTAAAAGTATAATTATTTTAAAAAATATTAAAATAATTATACTTGAGCAGGCAAAGAACAAGCCTTTCAAAATGCGGTAACTTTTCTTTTAAATACTTTCTTAAAAGTATAATTATTTTAAAAAATATTAAATTAATATTTTTAAATATTTTAAATATGTTAATATTAAAAATAAAAAAACAAATAAATTATTTTAATGATGACAAATAAAAATGATGGAACTTGAATGAAGCAGGGGCCACAGATGGGTCATATCCCGTCAATTACGGGGTCCAACACTTTCTGAACCAGACACGACACAGGTTCCATTTATTAGCGCCATAATTCGATCAATTTAATATTAAATCATGTTACTATACAATAAGTTTTTATTTAATTATAATCTTTTGTTTGTTAACAGCATTAATATTTAAGAGTTGGCCTATAAAATCTTCAATATCCGGTCCATATGTCGTGATTTTATTTGGGAATCATTAAATCTTAACGACGTTTATATTAAATAAAAACTTTACTGTAAGGAGAAATAAAATACGACATTATATTAATAAAAAGATTTAATAAAATATTTGACTAACTAAATCAAAATCCCGTTTTCTTTCCATCAATGCATCACATCTTCTATAGAATTATCACATGGATAGAAGAAATTTACTTGGCATTATTTTGATTTTGATTTGACAAAGGAAAACAGGTAAGCGAAAAAATCTATTGTTATCATTTGAGTACATATGGGATATTAATACTAAAATATATGCGATTTTCACATGCTAAATTATATTTATTGTAATAGTAGCTCAAGTGATCGGATCCTGAATTTACATTTTAAAAATTACTAGTTCGAGAATCACAAATCTCAGGACCATTAAAGGTTTATCTGATCATTAACTTCAGAGCCTCAGGGATTAGTCGAGGTATGTGTAAGTTAACTCGGACACCCATAATTACCAAAAATAAAATTATACTTACTGTTTTTAAACTGACTTAAAGCAATGAGTTGAATAATAATCCAACTAACCTAGGGTTTAAACCTAACCGAATTAATTATATATAACCTGTTAAAAAACTAGGTTAGCTTGTGACCAAATCAAAACCATTAATTTTTTTAAAATAATATTATTTTTATTTTATATATATAAAAAAAAATATAATGAATCCAAATGAGCTACTAATCAATGACTCAACACTTGCTCTATGTTTACTCCGAAGTTGTATTTAAAAACTATGATTAAGCTAACTATTGATGAGGATTCAATTTTTTTTTTTTTAAAAAAAAGTTGCCAGAGCTGATAAATGGCAATAATTAGAAGTTATCATAGTCTAACACAAGTCTACAAAAATTAAAGGACGAATGATTAGCTAAAATAGAGATCAAATATATATAGTTCCTAAAAAAAAAAGGATTGATTATGAAAGGATACGAAGCTAAAGCAGAATTAACAATTTCCAGAAACCCATCCCATCTTCAAGAGAGGGAATGTGATGAAAGAAGATTTTATTGATATATTTTCATAAAAATATAATGGATTAAGAAATTCGTTAAAGGTGCGTCCAGTCTGATGCTAGTCAAACCTAGTCATAGATGAGCTTGATAATGTGCCTAACCTAAACACGTTGAGTGTGATATTAGCTAGACTTAAGAGATGATTAAGTTTAACACCATTAATTTTATAAGTTTTTATATAAAATTGTAGATGAATTATTTCTCAACAAATAAACTTCATTAAATAAGTCTATACTCCGTCAAGACCATTAGATGTATTAAAGTTTTTTATAATCAATCATTTCTCTATCTTTTAGCTTGATTAAATGAGTGGAATACAATTCACAATATAACTCAAAATATTACAAAGATAAAGTTACGCTCCAGCATCTTTTCTCTACAAAAAGACAAAACTCATGAGTTACAAATATACCATGAAACCTTCAAAACAAAGATTCATAATTTTTATTTTTTATTGCATATATATTTTAAAAGTATCTTTCTCTAGAATATTATTGTATTTTATCTCTCTAAAAAAGATATTTATTTAAGTATCGGAGAATTCATAAATTCATAAAAGATAACATTTTATAGGTACTAGCTATAAGTCACCTTGATGTACCAAACACCAAGTATAAACTATCAATTACTTTGACTACAAATAAATAAATAATATTATTATAATTAATTAATTAACTAATTATTCAAGTCGGGATTCATGTTCCTTGAGACCCGTTCAGAATAAAATTTCAACTACACGATGGAATCATGCTATGATCCTTTATATGAAATACGGCCAAAATTGTAGTGAACTTGAAGCATCCACAACCACTTACACCCCCAACTCAAAAATATCTATCCTTGAAATATCTCTTCAAATGTATTTCAGTGACCACTTATGGAAGACAAACTCTCTACTCCTCTGCTATCTATCTTCACACAAAGCATTGGATGTGGGTAGGAGAGGACCATAGTTCTGATCAATTTGGTGTATTATAGCATTCTATGGTCCCAATTTTGGATAACTACTTGACTTTCTCTTATCCTTCTGATCAAGTAGATGCTGCTTTTCTTGAGGTCTTTTATCGGATGGAATATATGCAACATACCTAGCTAGCTAGGTCCATATCTATAGTTACCTTGAACCAAAAAATAAAATATCTACCATAGCTAAAGCACATATTTTCTACAAAATTGAACCCTATCATGCTGCATGATCCTTCAATGGAAGCTGCGACCTGACGGATCAAATCAAACAAGCCATGCAAACTTCAGTAGTACTATACCGCCCGCACCGCTTGCTCTTGGGCATGGATTCTGGGATGCCACCTGATAGCCATGGATGCAGGAATTCGAGTATCCTCAACAGTGATGAAAACAGCAACATGGTGATAGTTTTGGCAGCTTTGCTGTTTGCATTCTTATGTGCTCTTGGAATAAAGTCCATAGCACGTTGTGCTATAAGATGTGGCTATAGAATTGGCTTTGAGACTCCGCAGCAAGCTGCTTCACGCCTAGCTGCGGCCACTAATACAGGACTAATGAAAAGTGCACTGGGGCAGATTCCGGTGGTAACTTATGAACCAGGACTAAATATTCAGGTCACTGATTGTACAATATGCCTTGGAGAGTTTTCGGAAGGCGAAAAGGTAAGAGTGCTACCAAAATGTAGCCATGGTTTCCATGTTAAATGCATAGACAAATGGTTATTGTTACATTCATCATGTCCCTTATGCCGACAAACATTAGCACTTGATCAGTCAGCAAATAATTGTGATGTAGATGAGCCGAATGTGAGAATCCCGGTCCTGGAAAATGGAACCGGCGGATAACTTAGCACAATACACATGTAGGTGGCGAAACCCAATAAAGTAGTTGGTTGCCGGCACCAAATTTCCTGCGAGGAGGTCAAGCCTTGCTTCTATGGAACATTCTGTTATTGTAGAATATTGGAGGACAAACAGGACCCTTTATTAATGTACATATATTTTCTTTTCTATGCTTAAGGCTGTGTTTAATTAATGTTCTAAAATAGAAGAGATAAATAACAATATATATATATATATATATATATATATGTAACTATATTACATATGGACTATATATATGCTTAATAGTGTTTATTTTATGTTACCAGTTTTTCATTACCAAGTTCACTAATTATAGAAAAATCATCCCACATTTAATTAAACCACAGATTATTAGCAAATAAAAACAAATGATCAAGTACAAGAACAAACAAACATAAAGCATCCCGATTCATTAAGGGCCCTTCCTACAAGGGCAGCTGGTGATGTTTAGGAGTACTGTAAGGAGAATAAGGCGAGCTTGTAACAAAAGAAGGAAGATCTTGACTCATGCTAACACCTGCCTTATTGGAGGGCCTTGGAGGAGTCGACATAGGGTTTCTTGATCTTGAGGTCATGTTGCCATGGCCGAATGCTCTCTCCCCTGCCCTTCTCGGCCCCTTCTCAGCCCACCTGAGCTCTGCCTGCTTTACATCACTAGGATACCCCGAACAACACCCTACCATTCCTGCTCTACTAATGTATCTGTATAAAAAATCAGACAAATTGTTAGAGTTTGATATTTGGTTGCCACAGTAAATTATTTAGAGCTGTCCATCATTAATGATGAAAATCTGGCCCATAAATTAGGTCAATATAGCATCATGACTACGCTTTAAGCAAGGACAATCAAATAAATTAAGGTTAATGGTGAAAGATTAGAATTTAATCCAAGTTTATGGATCGGAGAAATTTCAGAGTCCCTTTCAATGCAAGGTCATCTACAGATTTAATGACAAATAAATTTAATTTAAATTAAGTTTTGCATATTCAATACTTGTTAATTAATAAACCATGCATGAAAATATATAAGATAAAATATTAATTTGAAGGAAATATGCTTAGAGATGTTACCTTTGACTGAACCTTCTCCCTAAACAGTCGATGCACTTTCTTCCTTCTGTCATCTCTCCCATTCCTATGCTTACACAATTTCGGCAATGGACTCTTCCACAAACCTGTAGACAAAATCATCATTTCTTAGCCATCAATACAACAATATAAATCTACAATACAAGTATTAAATCACCTCAAACATAACTTATAAACCACTATCGAAAGCATCTCTCTTTATCGAATCTGGGGCTTAATTTTTTTAAAAAGAAAGAAAGAAAGAAAGAAAGAGGATTGGTTAGTATACTCACCAAGCAACGATGCCGAAAAATATAGATGTAAGTAGAGCAAACGGCGCAAATATTGGAGTGAGGGATTCCAGGGCGACGAGGTCTTCCACTTCTTTCTTGGTACATAGAATCCATGCTCATAACACTCACATCATCAAATTCCCTGCTCCTCTCCGGTGCAAACCTTGATTTTGAAGGACCTTTTCTACCTATATTTGCATGACCATGATTGCTTTGATCATGATGATATGATCCAATAGTGCCACACGGACTTTGAGTATCATCATGCTGCAGGTTATGTTTATGGGATTGACCAAGTGGGTGCCCTTCAGCAAGATGACGAGGTTGTTGATGATTTTTGGAAGCCTGTAAACCTCTGTTGAAATCAAGGCTAGGCAACTTGGTTAGAGGAGAAACTTGTTTAGGGGTTTTGGCTTCTTGAATTGGTTCTTTATTGGTAGTGGTGTTTATCTTCTCTGGTGTACTATTTTTGCTTTGTTTTACATGTATTGCTAGGTCTTGAAAAGTGAGATTGACTGAATCATCTGGGATTCCTGAATACAATTCTTCAAGCTCCATTCTTGCCTTTGCCAACGTTTTCAAGTCCCCCATTTTTTAGCTTATCAAGCTTCTTTTTTTCCTCGGAGAGAAATTGTGATCAGAGCTGTGGAAATTGGTTGAAATAGAGGTGGAATGAATTCATTAAGTTTCATAGGTAATGTCGATGATTTTATACATAAATGGCTAACATCTAGCTAGGCCGGACATTAATTAAGCTGCTCGGAAAATCAACTTGGAATTTAGCCCAGGCCAAGTTTTTTTTTTAAAAAAAAAACAGGTAGAAGTTAACTTGATCACACTACAACCATCCATTTGATTAAATCAAAACGTGATTTGAAGATAAAATATATATTTTTTTAAAATATCATTTTAATATTTTAAAAAATTTCAAACGATATCTTTTCAGGGTAATTTATATCAACCCGTGATGCGTGACTCTCTACGTGGATTGAATCACTCTCTACGTGGATTGATCAACCCTAGCATGAAAAGAGACAAATACGAGGCCGGACTAATTATTAATTAGCACACTAATGACACGATTTTGGTGGTGTGGGTCAAATATATTTTGTCTCACTTGGGTTGGTACAAGAATGCTAGCTAACTTAATTAAGAAATGGTAATTAAGATAACTGATCTCCCATGTTAGCTAGCTAGAATATTAACGCGTAATTGACCACAATGGATGCCTTGTAGCTCTTCTTCTTCTTCCACTACTAAGAAAGACTTGATCCAGCTACTGATATCATTTGAACAGTTCCATGCAACAACAGACGTACAGTTGCCGACTAAAAAAGACTTGATCCAGCTACTGATCATTTGATCCATCCTTGACAGATGGATTTTGATTTATAAGTTCTAATTAACCATCTCTCTCTCTCTCTCTCTCTCTCTCTCTATATATATATATATATATATATATATATCCAAAACCTTTTCTGGAAAATGTTGATGGAGAGGTTTTCGAGACGCAGTACTGAACCAACAAAACAGTAGAGCATGCTCTATGCATATTGAACACGGAAAGATCAATCATCGATGTGGCCAAGAAATGGATAAGGCCGGTTGGACCTTCGGGAGGACCAGGCACAAACGTTTTTTTTTTTATTATATAATTAAATCAAACAATCTTATTGGATCTAGTAAGAGTAATAATTAACTCGAGTTACGAGATTATATTTTGTTTTTAATTTAAAACATGTTTACAGTGCTTGAATATCGGTTTTTTAAATAAAAAAATAAACGTAACAAAGCACTGGCGAGCTGTATAATTATAAGTGAATCAAAGTATTAATGGAGATGGTTGACATTTTGAGATTGTAAGTAGTGTCCAAGGGTTCACGGGTTTCGCAGGATTTTATTATTTACACCTAGCCAACCATAAATGAGAATATTAATTGAACCCTAGCTATTTAATTTAAATTAACCAAAGGTTGATTAGTCCATGGTCTCTCCACTTTAAATTAATTTGATCAGAAAGAACCCCATTTGTTTATGCTCTGCTGCAAGGAAAGAGAGTAATATATAGCGGATATTTAATTTTTAAAGTATTATTTTATTAAAAAATACATTAAAATAATATTTTTTTATTTTTAAATTTGTTTTTAATATCAACAAATCGAGACGAAAACATAAAAAAATAATTCAAAAAAAAATCAAAATTTACCCCTCCCCTGTTCTGGGCAAAGAGCATAAAATACCTGCTTCTGGTTAATAAACAAACCCTAAACCTAACCTAATTGCTTCTTATTAGAAGGGAATTTAAGATCATCTTGTTCAATTATTTTGTATCACACAGTATTGATGTGGCTATTTAATTTATAATCCAGGTGGATAAAGGGAATCAAATATTCAATGTTAGTAGGAAATAGTGGGGTTAACTTGAGCCAAATGAAAGTATAGGGTTTGAGATGAACTGATCAAATATAACAAGTACAAAAAACCAGGCATATGAACCTCCCATTACGATCGCAGTGGTAGGCAGGACTTCGAATGGAGCAACCACAGATTCTAACAGAGTAATATCAAGGGGAAGAAGTTGTGTGAATGGAAAATTAAACATACAGCAAAATTGCATTTTCTATGACTGTAGAGATATGTATAGCACCACCCCTTTGGAGGGGACATTAAAAAAAAAAAACGAAAATAAATTACACTATTCGAGTGAAGAAAATCGAACTCCTCGTGAACTACCATATCAAGCCGATATAAATCGAATAGACAGCACCGTCAATCGCGTCTGCTCTCATGAGCCCATCCTATTGATGCAAGAAATGCTTCATCGGACAGGCGCCTTAGACTCTCTCCACTATGTTGAGCTTGACCTCCCTCTTGGTCCCACACCAAGCTTGAAAGACCGTTTTGCTTGATATAATTATCCAACGGTGTGTTGGCCAAGTCAACAAGGTTCATCGTGCTCAATCCTGGCATGTCCAGCGGCATGTCCTCCCTGTTAGGATGACAATTTAGGTCTATTTGTCCAGCACTAGTTTCTGGCTTCTCAGTTTGCGTTTTGCTTTGACCGATGCTTTGACCGACTTCAGTCTCCGGATTGTTTAGAGGCAACACTTCATGACTCATTGTGCCATTCGCTTCTGATTCCTTACGATCCATGTTGTCCTTCTGAGAAGTTTCTGCTTCGCGTTCTGATTGGCGCTTCTTCTTGCGCAGCATGAGGGTTTTAAAACGGCGCTTTACAGTCATGCAGACATTACATGTGCATGTGGGCTTGTGCTTGCCTTTCCCACTTGGTGGTTGAATGCAAACGATGCAAGTGCAACCAGGGCGGTGACGGGGATGCTTTGTGGTGGCTCCAACTGATGGCTCACCTGAATCATCTAGATTGTCTCCTAAAACTGCAGCGCTAGCCAGAGCATCTAAGCCAGAAGGCTCACAGTTTTGGAACCGCTTTTGGCTTTCTAAAATCCTTCGCTTCTTGAAATCTGCGTTTACAAAGATTTATGGGTGGGTTTTCAAATCAAGGAGATGTTTTGAGATTCATCAATAATAAAAATCTTGCACTTCAAAGGAAAATCTCAATTATATAATATCACCATGATTATTCAACCCTATCTTCTACTTGATAGTAACTGAATCAGTGATGTATGTATCAGGTTATTAAGCTTACATTTTAAATGAAAATCTTCACTAAAAAACTATCAACAACAATTCAAATCCTGTGTTTTCCTGCGTGTGTGTGTGTGTGTGTGTGTGTGTGTGTGTGTGTGTGTGTGTGTGTGTGTGTGTGTGTGTGTGTGTGTGTGTGTGTGTGTTATCAACCGACCTGCATTAATATGAAATTTAAGTTGTCTAGTCATGGTGATTTCACCCACTTGTATTAGAAACTAAATCTAATGACACCGATAAAAACTCTCCAATGTATAAAAGCTTATGCAGAAAGCAGAAAGGGTCTATCATACCTTTGCTCACTCTCAGAAGATTATCCAAATCCTTTGGAGTCATCTCTTCGGGTACAGAACATGTACACCTAGTAAAGTTGACCATAAAAATATGAATTGTTAAACCAAATATCAATCATGAATGATTTTTAATGAAATACCCTAAAGAACAAAAAAAAATATTTCATAAGCAAAAAATGAGCAACCTGCTTGAATCCCAAGCATTCTCTGAACACGTCCATTTCGGGGGGAGAAGAGCATCCACAGGAAGCTTTCGCCATTTGGAACAATCATCACATTGAGCCCACTGTTCTTGTCTCCTGAAAGATTCAGTTATTGAGCATTAAAAGAACTGACATGGAGCACTTCACTACACAAGCCCATTCATGCAGATTAAGAGTTTCTACCAAGAACCTACATTACCCCAAACATGCTGCATAACCATAGAGCTACTTGGTCTCTCTTGCTTCCCTTAATTAAAGGTAGTAAGAAGGAGGGAGCAAGCAAGCAGAAAAAACTGTGCCAACATCCATATCAAGGGCTATGGGATCACAACATGCCCTTTCTATTAAAAACTACCAGAGCCTTATTCAAAATTTGTGTTCAATGTACTGTAGGGAAACATTGACAACATATAAATAATACATTGGACAAATGCTGAAAGAACTCCAAAATATCCTTCACCAACCCATTATGGTAGGTTTCTTTTCTTAACACAAAATGTAACACTATGCATATACAAGAATCCTTACCCAGGTGATCGAGAAGTAAATATGGTCCTCTTCCCAAAAACTGGAGGCTCCTAAATGAAATAAAGAAATTTTATCAAATAGTTTATCTAGAAAAAATGCTCGAATTTAGAGCTTCAATGCACTGAATCCTTTAAAGCATCACTGCACATATAACTTGCAATGCATAGGCAAGCAAGAACATCAAATAAGAGAAACCTACATCATATTCTTCAAATTCATGGTCCTCGATAGTGACAATGGTTGGTTTCACACTTGGGGGTGGACGAAGCAAGTCCTGCGCTTCCTCCCATGTTAGTCTTAGCTCCATAGCATCTTCACTATGCATGAGTAACCTCTTACTTTTAGGTCCAATATTTCGAGTCCTTTTCTTCTCTGTTGGTGCTGTTGTTTGCTGCAGTAGATCCCCATTTATCCCGCCCCCATGGTTCTCACTATTGTTCCAGCCAATATATCCATCAGCTAATTTCAAATGTTCAGACAGAGAATTCAGGTCAGGATCCCTGCTGCCTTTAATGATCTAAAAAGGACAGATTAACCACTTACTGCAAGGAGAGTCTCAACAGTACCAGATAAAGAAGTTTCCCCTGAAGCAGTGCCATCAGGAAGACCAGATGCCTGGGCGTCCTGTTCATTCAACAAGCATGTACAAAGTACATGTAAATCCGCCCACACATTTAAAAAGAGATATGGCATCTGAAAGTAAGAGGATTCAGAATGCAGTGACAATGCCAATAAGGCTCAACCTGTATATCTTCATTGTTGTTTGTTGATTTGCGAAATCCCATGACAAGTTTGCCTCCAGGATCTATACGGCTAAATGTTACTGGAATAGGAAAAAAAATAGCATTCATAAGATAACATTAGAGAGAAAGAGAAACACTTGAAATGAAAGTGATAATTACCTCCAAATTCCAATAGGTTAAAGGATGCAAAAATATGACAAGCATAATAGAACATACAATAATCAAACAAGGCAACATCAATGTGCTTTAGTCCTGTTTGAAAGAACTCAAATTTCATACAGATAGATAAGATTTAAAAAGGTAATGCAGCTGAGAACCTCTCCTTTCATGCCAAAACTAGTTATATTGTGTTCCATTAATTTAAACAGCTGTACTGCCATCTTAGTCCATATTGGTTTCTACATAAACCAAACCATTGTTAAACGGCTTATATTTGAATGAAGCAATATATATCCTAATAGCTATGTATTAACATCTTCCTTTAATCAAGAATAGAAATAAAAAATCACGCACACAACCACCCCCGGCTAGGAATAGCATGAATTTTACAATAAAGCATCACAGAATATGATTCAATGTGCAAAAAATGTTGTGAGAACTCAGACATTAATATCTACTTTAAGCAAGAATGTAACCGAGCATACTTGTATCTCCCGCTTTTAATTGCATAGATTGTATGCAAGGGGTTACACCCTCCAACACATACATCCTACTGTTGTTGTTGGGCCAAAATCTGAACTGAAACGTCCATTCTCTCCCTTTTATATCTTGAATCTTTAAGGGAATGCCTTCAGATTGAGAAATAGGAGGAAAATATGCCTGCAATATTTTAAAGTTTATACAAATACAAAAGCAAAGAAGGAAGCAGGAACAAAAAATGAAACGAAGAGAAAGGCACAGGCTGTATTACTTCTGCACATGCTTTTGGGAGAACCAAACGACCAATTCGACCAGCATCACTGGCACTGAGAATCTTCTCAAATAATGGCACAATATTGGAGTTCAAACTTTAAGATAACATACTTAAGGAAACCACTAATTCTGAATCCATTTATGATGAAAAAACAAATCACAAATGCAAATTTATCCAACGAATTAGACTTTAAAATAAAGGATACTCTCCAGATAGTTGCTGCAGCTCTTGGTCAGTGATCCTTGGCCAATACCGAGGAAGTAACTGATTCTTTCCACGCCCCTCAGCAGGTGGCCTTGCAATCCGTAGCTCAGAAGCTGAACCTTTATTATTTTCTGAACTTGACAAAAGGCCCGGTTTTGAGGGTTTAGGCAATATTGGTCGAGATCTTTGTCCCTGCTGAAAGGAAGAAGGTGTTTTGCCTTGTTCCCTTCCTTCAACAGCCCCACCAGGAAAGGGTGCAAAATTTGTAGTCCCGGATGGAGCTCCCAAAGCCATACTCAGAGATGGCTCAGAAAGTGAACAGTGCATATCTCTCATGTCTAACAATGAACTCATATTGTCTGGGTTGGTGAATTTAGATGATCCGACTGATGGTAGAGTCATGTTTGAGAAGCCTGTGCCAATATCCCCAATTGCATGCCTGATCTCCTCTTGTCTGAATTGCCCAAGACATCCATTAGCGTTGGCTCTCTCGGAAGGATGCAATAGGCTGGGTTCACTAGCCTCTATAAGCCTGCACAACTGAGCAAGTCCTCCCTCATCATAGTCATTAGCAGCCACTGTGCTTTCAACAGGAATGGACTCCAAATCACCAGCATTATTTCTTGTCAATGAGCCATACCCATTAGGAATCTCATCACTTTGCATCTGCATGAACAAATAGAAAAACAAATGAATGAGCACATGATTAGAACCACTAAAAGCACACTGTCTTGCTACCAAATAAATGCCAAGAAAATACATTATCCTTTATACGACAACCATAACCATAAATTTAAGTCATGAAAATAAAATGTGAGCATGAGAATCTATAGGGACGTGCAAACATTATTAGCTAGAAATGCTTAAGGATAAGCTTCCACAACTATCTAGCTTTTTCATAAGAACACATTAATCATTTCTGTCACCAAATTGTATGTGACAAACAGTCAGCAATCCTGAAACTATTTCTGAAGAATCATCAAGACAACCAAAGTCTTCAAAGCCATAAACATGTGTAGCATGTAATTTATTGAGCCTCTATAACTATGTATAATTCATACTTTTGACAGAATGACCAGAAAAGGTAAAAAAGCAAAAGCAGTTGTTTAAACCAATCAAACTAATATTCAAACATACTGCATACAGAAAATTAGAAATGCTAGAAGCAATTCATCTTACTGAATGAAGTCGAGAACTCCTTGCACAGCTACTACACCCAACACCCCCATAATCCAAGAGTTCAAGCAAAAATTTAGAGGCTATGCATCCACAATGGAGACGCTGCAAAACAATTTTCAATTAGACATTTTTCTCTTCTGTTCTTCTTCTTTTTGGAGGAGGGCCATAAGTTGATATAATATAAGAAAGGTTCAACAAACAAAAGGAAGGATTTGGAAAAAGTAAAAGCCACCAGACCATTAACTTACCTTGGTGCATATATTGCATTCCCTCCATCCAGGTTCCTCAGAGTGGAAAGTATCACAGAAAAGGGAATCCTCATATGCAGATCTAAGTTACAAATAAAGATATAACCCACGTTAAATTAGCAAGGATTTAGTGAAAATAAATGGAAGTAAACATATGGACATCAATAGAATGATGAATCAGAAACATGATGTTTCTAAGTTAAAGGTAAAAGCAACTTGTAATGCACACACAAGGTCAGCCAGAGTAATTGTTAAAATGTTACAAAAATTATAAAAGTAATAAGGTGTCTCATGATTTCACGAAGCATATGGAAACTACTATGAGATTGGTATAAAGCGTCATGTATCGCATAAGTTCATTAAAGAAAAACCATGCATATCAAACTCAAAGAGCTGTCAAGTGAACCAGTTCAAATCAAGTGAACCAGTTCAAATCTTAACTACTAAGATTTGTCAAAGCATCTGAGATGGCAGCATCTCTGTCTAAAATTAACATTTGCTACAGTTGCATACCATGCGAGAATGGGTTATTCATTCAAATTGAAATTAAGGATCCATTACCAGCCAAATGCATGAGATAGGAAATAATTATTCATTCATTATCAAAGCAAGCCAATTGTCCACATCAGAACAAAAGAAAAATCGAACATGCAAGGATGGGAAATAATTGTAGCTCAACCCCTTCCTCTGACTGTCCTTCTGCCAGTCAAACACAAAGTTTACTGATTTAGACTCATTCTGCTAAAGATAAAATTTGATAGGTTCTCCTAGGACGGCCAGCAATTTTCTTCAGCTGGTCAATACCATCGACAGAATTCAATACATTGTAGCTGTGGGTGCAGAAACATACAGATTGAGTGATTTGTATCGTTGAGTATAAGCCATGATTAGCTGCTTACATGCTATAATTAAAGATCAAGACTTTCCATGATATAATAACAAGTAGTTGCCCGTATATATAGATGGTTATACTCTAGTACTGATTATCTAAATATAGGTGTCTTAATAACAATAATCATAATGTCACCGATTCTTACAACAAAGTACTAAAACACTCCAGATGACAGAAATCTAGAAAAGTCAAAACCCAATTAGCAGAAACAACAAAGTGATGAACTTGAATCAAAACATCCCCAAACTGCTCTTTGAGAAGCTACATAGCTACTAGCATTGGAAATTAAATCCAAGACAAGGAAGAAGAAAAGGAAATTACCCGCAATTAAAGCAGAGAAGAGCATGACCACCAGATCGCAAAGGCCAACCTCTCTTCCATTCATGAGTCGTTGTAGTTTGACACGATGCATTCATGCAAATCTTGGTGCCCATTTCTTTTATTAAAAAAATAAATAAAAATCAACCCTTTCAACTAATAACAAACCAATCATCATCAACAACAAAACCCAATCATAAGAATCCCTAAAACCCCTTTTTGATCAAAACCCACAATTCAATTGAAACAAGAATCAAAACTTGTCAATCTCTCCACGCACAACATTATGAATAATTCCAAATCTCAACAACCCCTCAATAGTAAGAAATTATAGAAGAAAAAGGCCCAAATCTTTAAGCAAAAAAACTAAAAAAGAAACAATTTTTTCAGCATATTTACCTTCATTAATGTCAGTGACTAGTACTGGGTGAAGAAGAAGAAGAAGAAGAGGGGTGAGTCAAAGAGGAGAGTAACGGCGAGTTAATTTGTTTGTTTGTATTATTATGGGCAGAGACAAGAGACAAAGTGCGTGTGTGTGTGTGTTTTACAAATGAGAGAGGGAGAGAGAGAGTGCATGCAAATATGCGAAGGAAGGGGAGAGAGGAAAAAGGAAAGATGCATGCACGACACTTGACGCCGCTTTCCTAACAAACATAGAAAAGTAGGGGAAGGGTAGTCGAGTTGAGTCGAGTCTGGGTCGAGTGGGTTCGAGTTGACTCTTTTTCTTTCACTCACTCATTCGGACAATGACACCATCAAGCGGCGGTTTCGTGGGTTTTTGTGATCTGTTTCGTCCAATATATTACTCCTATTGTTAAGATGATTGGATGGAGTTATTTTTATTTATTTATTTATTTATTAATTTAATTGAATGATAAAAATATAGATATTTTTTACATATTATAGACTCTTTAAGTAATTTTTAAAATATATTTGGATTGAATAAATATCAATATTTTAGTGGTTTTTTGGGTTTTTTTAATGATATAATCATATTTCTATATTATTAAAAAACATTAAAATATAGATGTTACTAATTCGAGTCTCACAAACTTTAAGGTCACTGGAGGTTTACATAGTCGTTAACTTTGGAGCCCATAAGAATAGTCGAGGTGCGTGCAAGTTAACCCGAACACCCACGTTAATTAAAAAAACCATTAAAATATTATGAATTTTATGTTTTTTCACACTAAAATCATTTTGAAAAAGAGAGCTAAGAAAGCCTTATTTCATTGAAAGGTTATGTATATCTCATCTTTTGGATGGTATATATTTCATCACCGACATTTAAATTGAAATTGAGATGTTGATGTAAGTTTTTTCATTTTAAATAAGACAAATTAATATTTGAAAGAGGTTAATTATAAGTTTTTTATATAAAAAAATTAAATCTTTATCTCTCTATTAAAGATATTTTAGAAACTTCTGCCGTAGAACAAATAGGTTTCACTTGCAATATCAACGCAATTAATTACCCACTAACACAAATCTTGAGGGCTTATCAACGCAATTAATTACCCACTAAAAAAATCCGTTGAAATAATTAATTAATTAATTGCTTTCAAGGACTGATCCTGCCTTAATTTCCCCCTTAAAAGATATATTTTTCATCGTTGGTTGATGAAAGCATTTGAAAATAATTGCTTGATGTTGCTCGGTGAGTTTGAAAAATAAAAGATTAGTGTGAAGAAGGAAAAGACAAGACTTAATTAGTGGGGGAGCCAAGAATGTAATGACAAAATTAGTTTGTAAATTAAATACTTTTAATATCTTCTTAATTTAATTAAGCTGGTTTAATTCCCTTAACCAAAAATTAATAATTTTATTCTATTCAAGTTCACATAGATGAACCAATCAAGAACTTCCTTTTTGAAATTACATTAACATTATTTTACTAAAATGTAAAAGAACAAATCTTAGCAGAAATTTTTTCCTTTATAGTCTTACAGTTCCAACAATGCGATGGCCAGTTTTGAATTTTATACTAACAGTTATAAATGACAGAGGCAATAAATGTTAAAATAACATATAGAAAACCAGGATTGAAAGATAAAATTAAAAATAAATAAAATTTTTATAAAAGAATTAGGAATAAAAATTAGAAATTAAAAGACAAAGATTAAAGTTGAAATATCAATAACAAAGAGGGTTAAGTTGTAATTTCTATAGAAAAAGAAAGAGAGAGAAAAGGTCCACCAACAATAAATCAGACCACCATCATCGACACGCGCTACACCACCATGAAAAGAAAGTGGTGACACTTCCAACGATATGATAAAAGGATATTTTCAGACGTTGTTAGGTGTCTCCCACACGTTGAAGAGTGTGCCACATGCACCCTAACCTTTTTATTTTTTATATTTGGTTAAATACCAAATCCCCTCTTAGTTGACTTGATAATAACAAAAAAAAAACATTGTGAAAAGACTAAAGAAACCCTTAAGGCCAATTTTAATTTGTTGGCTTTCAAGGCATTTTGGTCATTTTATTGTATTTATTATTGTTTTATATTTGATCAAATACTAAATTGCCCCTTATAACAACTAAAAATTCCTTTGTATCTACAAAAATGTCTCTTGATGCCAATATTAATTTTTTTTTGCTTATAGTCTTTTCACTCCCAAGCTACCATGCAAATCTCTGCGAAATGAGCTTTTATAAATTTGGTTTTAGTGTCCATACAGTACTATTTTTGATGAAAGATATTTCCATGTATTAAATTGCAAACCAATTGTAAATTCCAACTAGGGTTTTCATGTGCATGCAAGTGTTTTTGACCGACTCAGCGCTGAATCTTTTTCTTGTGATGATTAGCTCTCGTTGTAAGTTTGCTTAATTTGCAGTGACCACTGTCTATATATATATATGTATATTTCATGAAGAAGTAATTATATTTTAGCTTCCTTCGGCCCATCTTTTGAGCCACTCCACGCTTGCATGTCCCGTGCCACTTTTGTTTTATGGCCTTATAATTATAAACAAGTAATTATTCTCTAACATACAGTCATTCATGCCGAGGAATAGCTAATAGTAGTTTTATATTCCGAAATATTTATTAATGGGCTTCAAAACATTTCGAGTTCGAGCCTTGCCTTGTTTTTAATTAAAAAAATATTTAGAAAATTGATTGATTGTTTTTAATGAGCAGTTTTGCATGGCGGAGCGAGCTGTTAGTTATAGGAAGCAGTTAGTTAGTTAGTTATCAATGAGGAATTAAACATCTGATTGATTAATTGTTAATTAGTAAAGATTAGCAGGGTACGTAGCAGTAGGCTGGACGAGTGAGGGATGAGTAATTGCAGACATCTGCATGCTCTTTCTTCCTCTCGTTTCTTCTATTCTAGATCTCTTCATTTCTGGAACTTCTACTTGTTATGGTCCAGCCATAATAATTGGTATCGGAGCCATTTTCCAAGGAAAAAGAAAGGTTGTTTGTGTTCTTGAACAATCAAAATATGATAGAAAACAATAAATCAAGTCTCTAAAGGAGCATGGTACGTAGAAATTAAGGTGGATGAACAGATGCAACACCTACAGAGAAGCATGGTAAAAAACTCGATTAGATCAGTTCATAATTGGAAGCTATAGTGGCTATGTTGAAAGCAAATTCAGGTAGTCAAGAAGCTGATAGAGTTAACACCTCAACTGAAGGTATTATTCCAAGTCAGATGATGAATCCACGAGGTGATGGGCTTATGAATAAATAAAAAAGCGATTGCTCCGGTGGCAAGGCATATCACGGGTGGGGCACAATATGGCAATGCAAAGAATTGATCTGTCAAATCTCCATGGAGAAAATCCTAGAAACTGGATACGAAAATGCAAGAATTTCTTTAAGCTGAACTACATCCCAGTACAACAGTGGGTTGAGCTAGCATCATTGTACCTGGATGGCAAGGCAAAGATTTGGTTTGAAGGGTTTTTGTATGCAGGAGAAAATTTGGCAATTTGGGAGGAATTTACAAGGGCTTTGTGTATAAGATTTGGTAATGGAGAGAATGTGGTGGAAGAACTCAATAAGCTAGCACAAGACAAAAGTGTGGATGAATATGTTGAAAGATTTGAAGAACTCAAGTCTTTAATGAATGCTTTGATTCCTTTTTAACCATAATCTTACTACATTTCAAGTTTTATAAGTGGACTTCAAGAGGATATAAGGCAAATGCTTAAGATTCTCCAACCTACGATGTCGATATATACAAGCTTTTGAACAAGCTAAGTGGCAAGAGGAATCCAATAATGCCATGACTAAGAAGAGCCTATTCGAGCCTATTCAATCCAAGAACTGTTCTCTCATATAGCATGGATCGATAACCAAGTAAACCACCACCAAAGACTTTTAACCATTTAGAAAAAGAACGGCATCATGGTTCAAGGCAAAACTCTAGAACTTATACGAGGAGAGGAGAGGATGGGGCTATGTTTTAGATGTGGGAAGAAGTATGCACATAGACATCAACGTAGCATGAAGGAATATGATAGAACAAGTGGCAGAGGATGGATAGGCTCCTGGAAGAAGGTAACAGTAATGGAATTACAGCCGAAGAAGGTTAGTTAGCTATTGATTAAGAAGTAAAAATATGTGATATATTGATTGTTAGTTAGAGTTTGCTGGTGAAGGTTAGCAAGGTAGCAGTTCGTTGCAGGGTGTATATAAGCAACGTAATAAGGAGTGAGGGATGAGTGATGAGATTTGTGAAATTGCAGAGTTCATTTGTTTTTTATTTGTTTTTAATTGTTGAAACGTTAGATCATTGTGCTGCCGGTTCCATTGAGAAAAAGGATGCTATGAGAATTTGGTTGGAACTGAAACATAATGGATTTCTCTCGCCTTCGCCTGCCCCCATGCCAATGTCAAATCCAAATCCGAAGCCCGCTTCAATGCCAGATAAGAAACGAGAGAGGCACATAAATGATCAGTTTAGTGGAAAACCAGAGCTTGCAACAGTGCGGCGAGTTGATGGGTTGGCTAAGGTTGCTGCGTCTGCTTCTGGATTGCTGAAGAAAATTAACTGTGGGAATACTCCTTGCATTGTTATGCTGTCAATGCCAAAAAAGAACAATGAGATGCGCACGATTGGCGGGCCCAAGGGAGTATTGAAGGTTTTAGAGGTAGAACCGACCGGCATGTGCTCTCGTGTTGCTCAACCATCTGGGTTGCTTAATGACTTAAATCCAGAGATCATGAATCGGATGCGAAGCAGAAAACAGCTCTTTTCAGTTATTCAGGCTTTGGTTCGAAGAGATACAATAGGAAATGTTGACATCCTGAGTAGGCAGGAAAAGAGATTTGGGGAAAATGATGTGAATGAATGTCCAAATGGTTCTTCAGGAAGTGACCAGCTGGAATTATGTTCAAAGGCTCCAAGTAGCCTTTTGTGTGTGAAAACAGAATATGAGGAAGAGATTGATGATTTGGGGATAGCTGTGAGAAGGGCAGACGATGAGGATGACAAAGATGATGTGAAGTTATTCCTATCTTCAATCTCAACTAGCTGTGGTATGTAAAGTGTACATTTTCAATTAATCTAGCTTTTTGGTTCCCAGATGCTACCGCAGCTTCTCAAAGGTTGCAATGTCTTCGCAATGACATCACAAGGCATCTTGAAGGTGCGGTGCAAATCCTTTAAACTAATCTTCTTCTTCTTTTTTTTGTTAGAGTATATACATGCTTGCATATCATGAAGCGTCCTATGTTTCCTTTATGTTGCCAGCATTAATGCTTAGTAGAATTAATTTCAAAATGTAATCCAGACACAGTTGCCTGCACTTATGCTCAAAGAATTTTCAGTTGACCATGAAACTGAGTTCTTTGCTGCCAAAAGCGCTGTTTCTATGAATGAATGTCCGTAAAGCAACTTGGAGCAATTAATTAGTTTGATCAGATGGATGAGGCACTCGATGAAGAGGCAAATCAACTGGGACGTAATTAAGCACGTGTCTGAAGTCCTTTCAAGACATTAAAATGCTATTAATTTATACTGCTGAATCTGGACATCAACTCTAGAAACTCTGGTTG
>Ga0307517_10001980_pt1 | contig 33373 bp, 27 predicted proteins | sample 23_EM_MG_FD_194515 | JGI IMG/M metagenome (GOLD analysis project Ga0307517, IMG submission 194515) | Populus trichocarpa ectomycorrhiza microbial communities from riparian zone in the Pacific Northwest, United States - 23_EM | ecosystem: Host-associated > Plants > Roots > Unclassified | place... | reverse complement strand
TCGCGGTCGACTGATTCAGCACCTTGCCTTTGTTGTCGGTGACCTTGCTGATCAGCATCGGGTTGACGCGGTAGCCGCCATTGGCGAACACGCTGTAGGCCGAGGCCATCTGCAACGGCGTGACCGCGCCGGTGCCGAGCGCCATCGGCAGGTAGGCGGGGTGCTTGTCTGCATCGAAGCCGAAGCGTGTGATCCAGTTCTGCGCGTAAGGCGCGCCGATCGATTGCAGGATGCGGATCGAGATCATGTTCTTCGACTTCTCCAACCCGCGCCGCAGCGTCATCGGGCCTTCGAACTTGCCGTCGTAGTTCTTCGGTTCCCAGGGCTGGCTGCCGGTCGAGCCGGCGTCGAAGAACAGCGGTGCGTCGTTGATCACCGTCGCGGGCGTGAAGCCCTTTTCGAGCGCGGCGGAGTAGATGAAGGGTTTGAAGCTCGAGCCCGGCTGGCGCCACGCCTGCGTCACGTGGTTGAACTTGCTCTTCGAGAAATCGAAGCCGCCCACCATCGCGCGCACGGCGCCGGTGCGCGGATCGATCGCGACGAACGCGCCTTCGACTTCGGGCAGCTGCGTGACGCTCCAATCGCCCGGCTTGCCGTCCTTGCCCACGCCGCGGATCAGACGGATCACGGCGCCGGCGCGAATCTGCGTCTTCGGGTTGCCCTTGAGCGCCAGACCCGAGGCGACCGGCTTCAGGCCATCGCCGACGATGCTGATGACCTCGCCGCTCTGCAGCACCGCGACCACCTTCTTCGGGCCGGCTTCGATGGCGATCGCGGCCTTCAGCTCGTCGTTGTCGGGGTGGTCCTGCAGCGCTTCGGCGATGCGCGCGTCCACCTCCTTCGGGTTGGCGGGCAGATCGACGTAGTCCTCGGGGCCGCGATACACCTGACGGCGCTCGTAGTCCATGATGCCCTTGCGCAGCGCGCGATAGGCGACCATCTGGTCGTCTGACTTGAGGGTCAGGTAGACGTTGAGCCCGCGCGTGTAGGCGTCGTCGCCATACTGCGTGAAGATCAGCTGGCGCGCCGCTTCGGCCACATACTCGGCATGCACCGCGACGTCGGACGGAGCCCGATACCGCAGGGTCTCCGCGCGCGCCGCCTCGCGCTGCTCGGCGGTGATGAAACCGTTGTCCAGCATGCGGTCGAGGATGCGCAGCTGGCCGTTCTTCGCACGGTCCGGGTTGTTGATCGGGTTGTAGGCAGAAGGCGCCTGCGGCAGGCCGGCGAGCATCGCGGCCTCGGCGATCGACAGGTCCTTGAGCGGTTTGCCGAAGTAGATCTCGCTGGCCGACGCGAAGCCATACGCGCGCTGGCCCAGGAAGATCTGGTTCATGTAGACCTCGAGGATCTGATCCTTCGTGAGCAGGCTCTCCATCTTGAAGGCGAGCAGCATCTCGTAGATCTTGCGCGTGTAGGTCTTCTCGGTGGACAGGTAGAAGTTGCGCGCCACCTGCATCGTGATCGTCGACGCGCCTTGACTGCGCGAACGGTTGAACTGCGCCAGCCCGGCACGCAGCACGCCCTTGATGTCGACGCCACTGTGCTCGTAGAAGCGCGCGTCCTCCGAGGCCAGCACGGCCTCCTGCATCACCTTGGGAATCTGCGCGAGCGGCGTGAAGTTGCGACGTTCCTCGCCGTACTCGCCGAGCAGCACCCCGTCGGCGGAGAAGATGCGCATCGGCAGCTTGGGCCGGTAGTCCATCAGCCCGCTGATTTCGGGCAGGTTGGGGTAGGCGACCGCGAGCGCGATGCCCACCAGGATGACGAGCGTCAGCGCGCCGGCGGCGGCCAGACCGGCAAGCCAGAGCACACTGCGGCCGAGCCAGCGGGCCCATGCAGGCAAGGTCGATGCTGAACTCTGGCCGCTGCCTGCATTGGCGGGCCGCTTGGCCGCGCGCTCGGATTCGCTCATGGAACTCCAACGTTGGTCGACCACATTATAGAAAGTGCCCCGGGGTGCCGGGATTGGTCATCAGCCAGTGATTGCGTGCCGCCGCGCATCTGTTTGTAACGATGCATCAGGGTTCCCACTAGAGCGCCGAAGAAGGGTCTGTAGCGTGTGAGATTTGCAACGAGCCACGTTGCACGAATTGGGAAATTGCTTTGTGGCTCAAGGGCTTTACTGCTAGCATTGAAGTAACTTATTAACAATCCAGCACCGTTTCTTCACAGCTGGGGGAAAGGCGTCGTGAGCTTCCTAGACACGTTGTTGGGCCGCAAACATGCGCCGATGATCGGGCTGGACATCAGCTCGTCGAGCGTCAAGCTCGTCGAGCTCGGTCAGACGGCGAGCGGGGAATACGTGGTCGAGCGTTTCGGGGTCGAAAGCTTCGAAAAGGGCTGGATCACCGATGGCCAGATCGAAAAATTCGATGAGGTCGCCGAAGCGGTGAAACGCGTCGTTTCCAAGAGTGGCACCAAGACACGCTTGGTCGTGATGGCGATGCCGCAATCCGCGGTGATCACCAAGAAGATCATGCTGCCGGCGGGGCTGCGCGAGGAGGAGCTCGAGCTTCAGGTCGAAGCGGAAGCGAACCAGTACATCCCGTTCTCGCTCGATGAGGTCAGTCTCGATTTTTGCGTGATCGGCCCGAGCCCGACCTCGGTGGGCGACGTCGAAGTGCTGATCGCCGCCTCGCGCAAGGACCGCGTGCAGGATCGCCAAGGGCTGGCTGAGGCGGCAGGGCTCAAGCCGGCCGTTCTCGACATCGAATCGCATGCGTCGCGTCTGGCGATGAGCCGTGTCGTCGCGACGCTGCCCAACGAGGGCAAGGACGCGCTGGTTGCGCTGTTCGAGATCGGCGCCGACACCACCAGCCTCAAGGTGCTGCGCGACGACGAGATGCTCTACGACCGCGACCAGGCCTTCGGCGGGTCGCAGCTCACGCAGCTGATCTCGCGCCAATACGGGTTCTCGTACGAAGAGGCCGAGCAGAAGAAGCTCGCCGCCGACCTGCCCGACGACTACGAAGCGACGCTCCTAGCGCCGTTCGTCGACAGCCTGTCGCAGGAGATCGGTCGTGCGCTCCAGTACTTCTTCACCAGCACGCCGCACCACAAGGTTCACTACGTGATGCTGGCTGGCGGCACGGCCACCTTGCCAGGCCTGAAGGACCGCGTCACCGAGCTGACCGGCTTCGCCTCGATGGTGGTCAATCCGTTCGAGAACATGAAGCTCGGCTCCGCCGTGCGTGAAAGCAAGCTGCGCCGCGAAGCGCCGTCGTACTTGACGGCGTGCGGCCTGGCGATGCGGAGGTTCCTGCAGTGATCTTGATCAACCTGCTCCCGCATCGGGAAGAAAAGCGCAAGCGCAAGAAGATCGCCTTCTTCGCCGGCCTCGGCTTGGCGGCAGCGGCCGGATTGGCCATCGTCGGCACCTGGTATGTCGTTGTCGAACAGCTGAAGACGTCGCAACAGGAGCGCAACCAGTTTCTGTCGGCCGAGATCAGCAAGCTGGAAAAAGAGATCGCGGATATCGCCAGCCTGAAGGCCGAGATCGCCTCGCTGACGGCGCGCCAGAAGGCCGTCGAAGACCTGCAGATCGATCGCAACCTGCCTGTGCACTTGCTCAACGAACTCGTCAAGCAGACGCCCGAGGGCATGTACTTCACAGTCGTCAAACAAGACGGGCAGGTGCTGACCGTCACCGGCATCGCGCAAACCCAGGAACGTGTCTCCGAGTTCCTGCGCAACACGGCCTACAACTCCGAGTGGCTGGTCAGCCCTGAACTGGTCGAAAGCAAGGCTGCCGTCATGACTGCGGCGAACAAGGAGCAAAAGCGCCTGTTCGACTTTTCGGTGCGTGTGACCGTGAAGCGGCCGCAAGACAAGTCCCCGGCGGTCGCCGACGGTGCCGCTCCAGCGAGCGCACCGGCCAGCGGCGCGGGTGCTGCCGTCGTCCCGAAGAAGAAGGCCTGATATGGCGACCAAAGCGATCAACATCGATCTGAATTCGGTCTTCGAAGGCGCGGCCTCGCAGTTTCGAAGCCTGAATCCGAACGAACCTGGCCAATGGCCGATGTTGCCCAAGGTGGTCACCTGGGTCTTCGTGGCCCTGATCATGGTGGTGCTCGGCTGGTTCTTGTTGCTGTCGAGTGCGCACGACGAACTCGATACCGAGCGCGCGAAAGAGCCGACGCTCAAGGTGGACTATCGCAACAAGCTCGGGCAGGCGGTCAACCTGGCCGAATTGCGCAAGCAGAAGCTGCAGGTCGAGGAGTACGTGACCCAACTCGAGAAGCAGCTTCCGGGCAAGGCCGAGATGGACGCGTTGCTGTCCGACATCAACCAAGCCGGGCTTGGGCGCGGCTTGCAGTTCGAACTGTTCAAGCCGGGTCAGGTGCTCGTGAAGGACTACTACGCCGAACTGCCGATCTCGATCAAGGTTTCGGGCCGCTATCACGACATGGGCGCGTTCGCGGGTGACATCGCCAACCTCTCGCGTATCGTGACGCTGCACAACCTCAACATCACCACCGCCCCGAAGGACAGCGCTGGCGCGTTGGCCATGGAGGCGATCGCGCGCACCTACCGCTATCTCGATGCGAACGAGGTCGAAGAGATCAGAAAGGCCGCGGAGAAGGCCAAGGCAGGGGCGAAGAAATGATGGTCAAACCAGCACAACAGCGGCTGCTTGCTGTGATCGCATTGGCAGGGTTTGCGCTCGTCGGCTGCAGCGGCGACGAGCAGGAACTGTCGCAATGGATGGATCAGCAGCGGCGCGAAGTCAAGCCCAATGTGCAGCCGCTCTCGCCGCCGAAGAAGTTCAACCCGCAGGCCTATGCGGCACTCGGGGGCGTCGAGCCGTTCAGCAACCAGAAGCTCACCGTGGCACTGAAGCAGGAAGCGCGGCAACCGAACTCGCTGCTCTCGGCCGAGCTGAACCGCCGCAAGGAGCCGCTCGAGGCCTACCCGCTGGACAGCATGTCCATGGTCGGCAGCGTGACGAAGGCAGGTCGCCCCTACGCGCTGCTGCGGGTCGACAACTTGCTTTACCAGGTCAAGCAGGGTGACTACCTCGGTCAGAACTACGGAAAGATCACCAAGATCTCGGAGACCGACGTGTCGCTCAGAGAAATCGTTCAGGATGCAGCCGGTGAATGGATCGAGCGCACCAGCGCCCTCCAGCTTCAGGAGAAGGCGCGATGAAGAGCAATCAGGAGAATCAGATGACAGCTAAGTGGCGCTCCCGTGCCTTGGCGCTCGCGTTGTCGCTCGGCGCTTGCGTCCCGGCCTTCGCGCAAAACGCGATCCAGTCGATCAACAGCAGCCAGCAGGCTGGCTCCGAGGTCATCCGGGTCGAATTGTCCGAACCGCTGAGCGCCGTACCGGCGGGCTTCTCGGTGCAGACACCGCCACGCATCGCGATCGACCTGCCCGGCGTCACCAACGGCCTCGGCAAGAACAGCGTCGAGGTCAATCAAGGCAATTTGCGCTCGGTCAACATCGCCACGGGTGGCGAGCGCACACGCCTCGTTCTCAACCTGAAGAAAGCCGCCAATTACCGCGCCGAGATCCAGGGCAAGGTGTTGTTGGTGATGCTCGACAGTGGCCCGGCCCCGGAGGCCTCCACGACGACCGCGACCACCGCTGCGGCGACGCCCGCCAAGTCGGCCTCGGCCGCCGAGGTCGTGCATTTCGCGCCCAGCCTGAACCGGAACGCGCAAGCGCTGCAGGCGATCGACTTCCGGCGTGGCAACGACGGTGCCGGTCGCGTCATCGTCGACCTGCCGAGCAACCAGGTCGGTGTTGACATTCGCCAGCAGGGCCAGAGCCTGGTGGTGGAATTCCTGCGCTCGACACTGCCGGACAGCCTGCGCCGCAAGCTCGACGTCACCGATTTCGGAACGCCAATCCAGAGCGTGACGACCTCGCAGAACGGCGATCGCGTCAGGATGCTGGTCGAGCCGAAGGGCAACTGGGAGCACAGTGCTTACCAGAGCGACAACCAGTTTGTCCTCGAGGTGCGCCCGCAGAAGGTCGACCCCAACAAGCTGACGCAAGGCCAGGGGTACGCAGGCGAGAAGCTCTCGCTGAATTTCCAGAACATCGAGGTCCGCGCGCTGCTACAGGTGATCGCCGATTTCACGAACTTCAACGTCGTGACCAGCGACACCGTGACCGGCAACGTCACGCTTCGCCTGAAGGACGTGCCCTGGGACCAGGCGCTCGACATCATCCTGCAGGCCAAGGGCCTTGGGCTGCGCAAGTCGGGCAACGTGATCCTGATCGCACCGAAGGACGAGCTCAACGCCAAGGAGAAGGTCGAGCTCGAAGCCAAGGCGCAGATCGCGGCGCTGGAGCCGTTGCGCACGCAAGCGTTTCAGTTGAACTATGCGAAGGCGGCCGATGTGGCGCCTGGACTCGCCGGGCAAGCCACCGGCCAGGCTGGCGGTGGTGGCGGCGGCGGTGGCGGCACCAACGCACGCATCCTGTCGGCGCGCGGTAGCGTGATTTACGAGACGCGCACCAATCAGCTGTTCGTGACCGATGTGCCGTCGAAGTTGCAGGAAATTCAGGACATGATCGCGAAGATCGATGTTCCGGTGCGCCAGGTGCTGATCGAGGCCCGCGTGGTGATCGCAGACGACACCTTTGGTCGCTCGCTCGGCGTCAAGCTCGGCGCCTCCGACCTGCGTGCTCAACAGGGCGGGATTCCGGGTTGGACCGTCGGTGGCAACAACCGTGTTGCGATTGGTGGCAACCTGAATGCGGTGGGCGCGCAGACGCTGCAGACAACAGGCACGGTTGATTTCAGCAACACGAATTTCGTCAACCTGCCCGCCACCTCACAGGGCGGTTTCGATGCGGCGACGCTGGCCGTGTCCTTGTTCAGTGCCGGCGCGAATCGCTTCCTGAACCTGGAACTCTCGGCGCTCGAAGCCGATGGCAAAGGCAAAGTGGTTTCCAGTCCGCGCCTTATCACCGCTGACCACGTGAAGGCTTCAATTAAGCAGGGCACGCGCATTCCGTATTTGCAGGCCTCTACCGCGGGCAACACCAACATCTCGTTCGTTGAGGCGGTGCTCAAGCTCGAAGTGACGCCGCAGATCACACCAGAAGGCAATGTGATCATGGACGTCGAAGTCAACAAGGACAGCATCGGCACCATCTTCAATGGCACGCCGTCGATCAACACCAAGTCGGTTCAGACCCAGGTGCTGGTCGAGAACGGCGGCACTGTTGTGATCGGTGGCATCTTCGAGCAGGAAGAACGCGAGGACATCTCCAAAGTGCCCTGGCTTGGCGACATTCCCTACCTCGGCAACTTGTTCAAGACCAGAAACAATACCAAGAACAAGACTGAGATGCTTATTTTCCTGACGCCTAAGGTCGTCACCGACCGCTCGGCGGCGCGTTGAGTCGCGGCTGCGAGTGGCCAACCACCTCTTTGATCCCGGAATGACCATGTTCAAAAGAATTGCGTCGCTGTTGCTAATCTCCCTTGTCACCGCCTGCGGAGGAAGTGGAGATGCGGGCACATGCCTCTATTGCGGTAACGACGATACGCCCGCGGCGACCGACCTGCTGCTAGTGGTCAGCCCGACCTCGCTGCCGAACACGTCCAGCGCGACAGTCGCGGTCACCGTGACGGCCCTCGACGCCTCACGCAACACGCTGTCCGGTGTGAAGGTCGGTATCACCGCTGACAGCGGTGGGGTGCTCGGCAGTGTCTCTGGGTCGACGACCTCAACGGATGGCACGGTCACGGCGACACTCAGCGCCGGCGGCGATCAGTCCAATCGGCTCATCACCTTGACTGCAACCTCCGGTTCGGTCTCGAAGACGGCTTCCATCCAGGTCACGGGTACCAAGATCAGTGCGACGCTGGTTCCCGCGGTCGTGGCGCCAAGTGGAGCCGGCCAGATCCAGTATCAGGTGGTCGACCAGTCGGGCAAGGTGATGGCGAATCAGGCCGTGCAGGTGGCGGCGACTGGACTCTCGCCTTCGTCGGCCTCCGGAGTGACCGACGCGAACGGAGCATACACGTTCTCATATACCGCTCCGGCCTCGACCGGTGCCTACTCCGTAGCAACCAGCGTCGGCGGTGTGACTGACACGCAGACTGTCAACGTCCAACCGGTCAATACCGTACCTGCGGTGACGTCGTCGATCACTGCTGCCTCCGTCTCGGCCAGTCCGAGCGTTGTGGCGGTCAATGTCGCGGGTAGTACGGCACACCAGTCTGTGATCCGGGCGCTGTTTCTCACGACCGGAAACCAGCCTCTGGCGAACGTGCGCGCCAAGTTCGATCTGGCCGGCGACGTCAACGCGGTTGGAGGCACGTTTGGCGCGGGCACCGGTATCTTGTACAGCGACGCAAACGGCGTCGTGACGACACCGTATATCCCAGGTGTCCGGTCGAGTCCGACCGACGGTGTCACTGTTCGAGTCTGTTTCGGAGTCTCTGACAGTGATCCGAATCTTCTCAATTGCACCAACCAAAGGACTGTTACGTTGACTGTGACGGCGGAGCCGCTTGGCGTAACGATCGGCACCAATGCAGAGATCATTGTCAAAGAGTTGACCTACGTGAAACGGTACGTGGTCACGGTCTCTGATTCGGCCGGCAATCCCAAGGCCGACGTCACGCTGGCCACTTCAGTGGATCTCCCGAACTACCGGAAAGGGCAATGGGGCGTGGGGACAATCGGTGGCACGACGCAATGGGGGCAGGCGGTGCTTGCGGTGTGTTCGAACGAAGACGCGAATCGCAATGGCGTGCTGGATGCAGGTGAAGACATCAACGGCGACAGCCAGTTGTGGCCGCGCAAGCCGGACGTCACCATCACGCTCCTCAACTCCAGCGGCGCTGCGGTGCAGCAGACCACGACCGACTCGAACGGTCAGGCCGTGCTGCAGATCGAGTACGCGCAAGATCACGCCAGCTGGGTCGATGCGCTGATCACAGTCGCGGCCTCGGGTGTCTCAGGCTCCGAGGGGCGTGCGACCTACCTGATCGCGCCGGTGCCCGTCGTGGCGTCCGTCCTCACCACGACGACCTCGGACCCAGCGTTCCGCTACAGCCCGTACGGCCGGGCCGGGACCACTTGCGCCGACCCGAACTGAGCGAGCCTGCACGCCGCGCCATCAGCCTGGTCGGTATGCCCGGCGGTGGCAAGTCCACCGTTGGGCGACATCTGTCCCGACGGTTGGGCGCCACGTTCACGGACAGTGACGCAGCAATAGAGCGGCACATCGGTTGCTCGATTCGGACCTTCTTCGAGCAGGAAGGCGAAGAGCGCTTTCGGGACATCGAGACGCAGGTGCTCGACGACTTGATCCAGTCGTCGTCCGGTGTTGTCGCGACGGGCGGAGGAATCGTACTGCGAGAGGTCAATCGCGAGATGCTCCGTGCGCGCAGTGTCTGCGTCTATCTGCGCTCGACTCCGGAGGAGCTTTTTCGCCGCGTTCGCCACGATTCGAAGCGACCGCTGCTGCAAGTGGCAGACCCGCTCGCGAAGCTGCGCGAACTGTTCGCCAAACGTGACCCGCTTTACCGCCAGACTGCCCACTTCGTGATCGAGACCGGCAGACCGTCAGTACCGGCATTGGTCAACATGATCCTGATGCAACTCGAATTGGCCGGTGTCGTCGATCCGGCCGCGGTGCCTTCACCAATCGACGCGGCGGCTGACACCTCGTCGGACTGACACCGCGCTGTGCGCCCGTACACTGCGCACATGAAAAACGCCACTGAATGCATCCACATCGACTTGGCCGAACGCAGCTACGACATTTTGGTGGGCGCAGGCCTGATGGGCCGCGCTGAAACGTATGTCGACCTCCCGGTCGGTGCGAGTGCCGTCGTCGTGACCAACACGACCGTCGCGCCCTTACTCGCCGAGCGTCTGACGCGCGCTCTCCGACAGCGATTCGCGACCGTTCGGGTGGTCGAACTTTCGGACGGTGAGGTTCACAAGGATTGGGAGACACTGAATCTCATCTTCGACGCCCTGCTTGCGTCTGCATGCGATAGAACGACGACGTTGTTCGCCCTCGGCGGTGGCGTTATCGGCGACATGACCGGATTCGCCGCGGCCTGCTACATGCGCGGCGTGCCTTACGTTCAGGTGCCGACCACCCTGTTGGCCCAGGTCGACTCGTCGGTCGGCGGCAAGACGGCGATCAATCACCCGCTCGGCAAGAACATGATCGGCGTGTTCAACCAACCGCTACGGGTGGTGGCCGATCTCGACGCGCTGGACACCTTGCCGGACAGAGAGCTGATCGCGGGTCTTGCCGAGGTCATCAAATACGGTCCGATCGCCGACGCCGCATTTCTCGACTGGATCGATGCCAACCTCAGTGCGCTGAAAGCGCGCGACAAGCGGGCGCTGGGGTATGCGGTCAAGCGCTCTTGCGAGATCAAGGCCCGGGTCGTAGCCCAGGACGAGCGTGAGGCTGGGCTGCGGGAGATCCTGAACTTTGGGCACACCTTCGGACACGCGATCGAGACCGGATTGGGTTATGGCGCCTGGCTGCACGGAGAGGCGGTCGGCTGTGGTATGGTGATGGGTGCCGAACTGTCGGCCCGGCTTGGGCTGATCGACGCAACCTATGCGGAGCGTCTCCAGCACATCATCGAACGCGCGGGCCTGCCGACCGTCGGTCCGCGCCTCGGTACGGCACGCTATCTTGACCTGATGCGCCTCGACAAGAAGTCTCGGTCCGGCTTAATCCGCTTTGTCGTGATCGAAGCGCCTGGGCGTGCCGGCGTCCACGGAGCGGACGACGAACTCGTCGACCAGGTACTGACCGCGCACACGCGTTGAGCGGTATCGCGACAGCAGCGAAGGGGATGGCGATGATGCCGTGGGCTTGCGATCCCGCCCGGACGCGCGGACGTCTCCACCCTGAGACACCGGCGCCAACGCGCGACGATTTTCAGCGCGACCGCGACCGCATCGTTCACAGCACGGCGTTTCGACGCCTCGTCTATAAGACTCAAGTCTTTCTGAACCACGAGGGCGACTTGTTTCGGACCCGTCTGACGCACTCGCTCGAGGTGGCCCAGCTCGCGCGATCGATCGCGCGCGCGATGGGGCTGAACGAGGATCTCTGCGAGGCAATCTCATTGGCCCACGATCTCGGTCACACGCCCTTCGGCCACGCGGGCCAGGATGCGCTCGACGAATGCGTCCGCCTTGCTGATCCCAGCTCGGATGGGTTCGAACACAACCTGCAGAGCCTTCGTGTGGTCGACATTCTCGAAGAGCGCTACGCGGCCTTCGATGGACTGAACCTTACCTTCGAGACGCGTGAGGGCATCCTGAAGCACTGCTCGCGTCGGCATGCCGAAAAGATAGAACGATTCGAACCCGGAGGCGTCGCACATCGCTTCATCGCAAGAACGCAACCGAGTTTAGAGGCACAGGTCTGCAATCTGGCGGACGCGATCGCCTACAACGCGCACGACATCGACGATGGGGTCCGTTCCGGTTTGCTCGATCACGAGCAACTGCTGGTGTTGTCGTTGTTCTCGCGCTTTCACGCAGAGGTCTTGCGCGAGTCTCCGAGGCTGCTCGGAAAACGGCTGCTGTATGAGACGATCCGCCGCATGCTGTCGGCGCAGGTCTACGATGTCATCGATACGTCTGAGGCATTGATTCGAACGCACGCGCCCGCGAGCGCCGACGCTGCGCGACAGATGCCGGCGCTGATCCGCTTCAGTCCAATTCTGCAAGACGAGGTCGTCGAGGTGAAGGCCTTTCTACGCCAGCATCTGTACCGGCACCCGCGCGTTGTCGCGACGACAGAGGGGGCGAAGCAGGTTGTCCGGACCTTGTTCCACGCCTACCGCCGACAACCGGATGCGCTGCCCCCACAACACGCGGTGGCCGACTACATCGCCGGCATGACCGATCGTTTCGCGCTGCGTGAACACGAGCGGCTGACTGCTACCGCGCCGGCGTGGGCGCGGTAGCTGAGTGGTCCCGGTCAGTCAGCGGTCTGCAGCTCGCGCCAGTTCAGGCGCCGGAGGCCCAGCCCCGACAGAGGGCTGATGTCGATCTTCTGGACGCCGCCGACGTCGGTGCCCGAAATCAGCGTCGCTTTGCCTTTCACGCTAAGGTAGCGCAGGTCGGTCACGTTGCCCTTGATCTCCACGTACAGCGCCGGGTTCAGTGTGGTGCCGCTAGTCGTTTTGATTGTGGTTATCGAGGACGCGTAGTCACGGCCGTAGACGCGGCTTTGGCCTGACGGAGTACAGACATCGCCATTCGGAAGGGTTGCGGCCCAGGCGACCGATCCCAGTAGTGTCGTGGCGTCGGTCGTGACACGCCAGCCGATACCGCCTGCACCATTGCCCAGGTCTTCGACCCAGCCCATCTGCGTGCTTGGATCGAAGGTGACGCCGACGAGCGCGTCCGTATTCACCGCCAGCTTGCTGCGCGGAATCGGAAACGTGATCGACGCAGGAAGGTCAGCCGAGGAGTTGAACTTTGCGTTGGTGCCGTCGACGATTGCGTAGAAGCTCTGCTGCTGCGTGTTGGCGATATCGGTCGTATCCAGCAGCCGCCCGGTGCCCACCAACACGAAGCGCTTCCTGAGGCTCGGGTGCACCTCGATCATCGGGCGCGAGGTCACCGGCTGTGCGGCTCCTCCGGTGTCGGTGAGCGTCGCGATCTTGAGCGGCGCCGGGTAGGAGCCGGACGTCGCCGTCACGTCCCAGCGCCACAGGTTGCCCAGCAGGTCGCCCGCGTAGACGGCGTCTGCCGTCCCGTCTGAACTGTCGACCACAAAAGCATTCGCATAGGCCAGTCCGGCGCTGTTGGCGGGCGTGCCGGCACCGGTCGAAACCTTCTCGAGCAGCGCGCCGGTGCGCGGATTGATGATCAGGAGGTGCCCCTGGCCATCCGTCGTGTTGAAGCCGGACGGAATGATCACGACCCAGCCGTACTTGGCGGTCTTCACGACGACCGGATCACCGTAGGTGTAGCCCAGATCAGGGTCGGTGAACTCCCATAGCACCTTACCGGCCACGGCCGCCTCGCCGCCAGCAGTCATTCCCACGGGATCGGTTACGTCGATCGCGTAGTAGCTTTTGCCACCCTTGCCAAGCCCGCCGATCAGGATCGAACGCCAATCGGCAGTGCCGCTGCCCCCAGCCGTGCGCGCGAAGTCGACGTCGTAGACGTTCGGCGTCGCGTTGACCATGAAGTGATGCGAGAACGTGGGGTTGCCGATCGACGCGAGCCCGTCCACGCTCGGCGTTCCGCTCGGGCCCTGGAAGAGCGCGCCCGGCACATAGGCGAACATTTCGGCGCCACCCGGTGGGACAGTGAGGTCACCGCGGATTGCATGCATCATGCCGTCGTTCGCACCCACGTAAACCACCGTTGGACGACCCGCCCATGCGGTCTTGAACGCGGTGTAGCCCGGATTTGCGGATTCGGAGAACGGAAAGCTCGGGGGCCCGACCGGTCGTGCCTTGGAACCGATGATGTCGCCGAGCAGCTTGGCGCGCGTACGGTAGGCCTTGGTACTGCCGGCAGACGTGGAGGCCTGCTCGTTCGTCGTATCGCCACGCAGGTAGTTGAGGTAGTCTGTGCTGTCGTTGCCGGACACCCAGGCCGGATCGAGCGCGTTCAATTGCGCGCTCGTGACCGGGCTCGTGCATGTCCCACCGCTGCTGCAGAACTGCGCCCCCGACGTTCCATTCCAGGTTGCGATGCGACGATTCGTGCTCCAGCCTGTGCCCGCGAGTTGCGTCGCCAGCAAACTGGAAAAAGTCCACTGCTGCGTCAGGATCGGATCCCCGGTCGTTGCGTCGAATGACAGGTCGCTTGCGACGATCTCGCCGGTCCAGGTCGAGGCGTCGTACAGGCTGCTGTAGCTCTTATTGCCGGAAAGCGCGACCTGCGGCAACGACGTCGAGAACGAAGTCGTGAAAGCCTTGATCTTCGACGCGATGTCGGCGAAGGCCGTCTCCAGCCCGGTCTTCATCAAGTCCGGGCGACCGCCCGAGAAGTAGTTGTTAGGGCGCTTGTTCGCGCCCAGGACGTCGGTGTTCGTGTGCCACCAGGATTCGGTCAGAGCACTTGTGCTGTTTGGATCGTAGCCGACGGGCACAGTGAAACCACCGTACTTGGTTGCCAAGTAGAACTGGTTGTTGTTCTTGTAAACCTGATTCTCCTGCACATCCACCCAATACGTGTCGATCGTCTGTTTGCCTGTCGTGTTCGGCAGCAGCGGCTGATCTGGCCGAATGTCGTTGACGTGCGAGTCGTAAGCCAGTCCGGCTATTAGCGCGGAATTGTTATTGCAGCAGCCACCGTAGGGGCTCGCCGTCCCGAGCGACGAGCCCAGGCTTTCCATCACGCCGACCTTGTTGGTGGCGGTCACTGCGTCGACACTCGTGTCGCTGGTGACCAAAGGCGGCATTCCGGGTTCGTTGGTCGTCAGAGCATTTCCGGGCACGTCCTTGTCAGCGTGGGTGTTGACGTCGCCGATGCCGAGGATGAAGTTGCGCTGGCACGAGTAGAGAATCGGATCGGCCGGGTTCTTGATCACCGGGAAGCCGTCGGCCCAGGTCGCCTTGGTTGTTGCAGATGCTGAGCCGACGGCCGTCCACTCCGGCACGTCCGGTAGGGCCTTGAAATAGCGAATCGCGGCGTAGTAAAGCTCGCTGACGTTGTCGTAGGTCTTGTATGAGCCCGGGGTGATCTCGCCGAACTTGTTCAGGTAGTTCATCACGCCGCTGTTGCTGACCGTGCCGAAGATCAACGAAGTGCTGGTTGCGTCCGCGGCATCCGGATTCGTGACGAACTGGCCGGTGCTGGCGCTCCATTCGGCGCCCGTCACCTGGCCCGTTATTGCGCCTGGCGCATTTGTCACAGGCACGGAACCCGGCACCGGCTGGGTCGGCCCGACGAACTTCTGGCGCGCGCGCAAGACACCGCCATCACGCAGAATGTTGCTGTCGTTCAGGTAGCCGAATGCGCTGTAGCGGATCCGGTTCGCGTACTTCTGAATTAGCCCCTCGGGCTTCCAGTTCGAGCCATACGCAGTGCAGTTCGGCTCGACCCCCCCAGGTGCAGACGAGTCGCACACCTTGGCGCGGATGAAGACTTCATAGACGGTGCCACCGGTGACGCTGCCGCCGTCGTATGGCGTGGCGGTGGTGACGTCCACAGACGACACGGCACCGGAACTATTGGGCAGCGTGAAGCGCATCTTGTTGCCCAGCCCCCAGATGCGCATGTACAGACTGCCCGCACTGGAGAGCGGTGTGGCGCCCGTGAGCATGCTGCTCGGGATCTGACTGTCGGGGAAGTTGTTTTTTCCACCCTGTGCGGTGCCCCAGGCCTTCTCGATCACCGTAAGCGCAACCTCATCGATGACTCGGTAGCCGCCGGTGAGCACCCACCGGAACGGATCAATGGTCTGCATCGATGCCCAGTTCAGGAAGTTGCCGCTCCACTTTCCACTGCAGATGTGGTTCGTTGCCGCCACCCCATCGGGATAGAAATAGTTGTCCGTACTCGTTCCGTCGGTATAACGGTAGGTGTAGCACTTGTTCGGGTCAAAGAACCCCAGATACTCAGTGGCGTTCGCATACGTCCGGTTCGTGTGCGCCACGCTGATCGCGGTCGGAAATTCGACGGAAAGAGCGAGCGCCAGATTGCCTGGAACGCTGTTGGCGGAGAACAACGGGCCGTCCGCCAACGAGGTTTGAGCCAGCGCAGGCGTGGCAGTCAGACTCAAGCCGGACAAAAGCAGTGCTGCAGCGCCCAATCCGAAGCGGGTGTCGCGATTTGCGGCGGCAGAGGTCGTCGACTTCATGAGATTGCTCGCTTTGCGGCTGGGGTTCAGGATGGAACCGTGAAGGTTGACTGGAAGAAGGCCTGCGTGTCGCGCGGTCCGCGTACTCGCACCGTGAGGCGGTACACGACACCCTGCGGCGCGGCCGACGCGCAGGTCGAACACAGCGGAGCCTTGTCGGCACTCATCATGTTCGACGCGCTCCCGCCTGCGGGCCCTGGATTGTCGGCAAGCAGGCAAGTGCCTGCGCCCAGCGCGGTTTCGTCACCGGCCACGCTGCACATCCGGTCCACGACGTAGCGGATAGTGACGCCTTGGTTCGCGAGCGTCGGCTCGCTAGAGTCGATGTCGTTGGTGGCCGTGCCGACCGCATTGAAGCTGGCGTCGCTCTGCAGCACGTTGGGAATGCCTTGTGCATTCGATGCCAACATGCTTGCGCTGTAGTTGCTTGCCTGCAGATTGGCAGCGCGCGCGCCCTTGGAATCGAGCGCGCCACCAGCGCGGAAGGTAGTCAATACCTTATCGATCGCTCGCTCGCCCTGATTCTGCAGGTCGCGTTTGAACGCGACGTTTCCCGACATGAACAACGAAGTGTTGAACGAACGCATCAATGCCACGGCTGCGATCAGCAGCACGACCAGCGCGATGAGGCTGAAAAGCAGCACCACGCCGCGCTGACGCGACGCGGATCCAGAGGAGAGGCGGCGGTGTTTCATGAGGCGGGCGAGTAGAGCGTGTTGCGTAACGGAACCGTGAACTCGATCGTGCGGTAGCGATACAGGTTGTCGGCGCCGACGACCGTTCGTGTCTGGCGCAGTGCGGCCGGCATGTCGCTGAAGAGTGTCAGCGTCGTCGACGGCAACGACGCTGGGGGCGTGCTGTCGGGATACTGACCCTGGTAGCGATCGCTGATGCGCTCTTGAAGCGAGGTGCGCAGGATTAGCCCGATGCGCACCGCAACGATTCGACGCAGCCGGGTTCGCGCTGCAGCACTGCCATCGGTCAACTCTGCCTGCGAGTAGCCGGAGCCACCCACGGGGTCGACCCAGGCATCCAGCAGACCATCTGGCACCGGCATGGTGGTGTCCACGCCGTACAGGGCACGCATTTCAACCACACCGTCGGCCACGGGGATCACGTCGCCGCTGTTCACGCGCAGAAGATCGAAGCTGAACAGCGTGTTGTTGTCGCCGACGCCATAGAACAGCATCTGTGGCGGACTGGCCGGCGAGCCCGCGACCGGCGCGCTGCCGAGTTGGATGGCATACGTATTGGCGCCGAAGCCCGCCAGGTTCACAACGGTGCCGGTGTTCCGCGAGTACGCGGCCCCCGTGAAGAACACCTGGTCGCCCGATACGCCCGACGTCAAGGGCGGCGGCGCGATCTGCTGCACCATGCAGCCGGCTGCCGACTGATCCGCCAACAGCACAAGGTCGTTACTGTTGTAGCCTAGGGCGTTCGTGACGCGGAGCGTCGAAGCCGCCACCGAGCCGGTCTTGACCAGCTGGGGCATGTCGCCAGCGCCCGAGGTACCGCCCATCACGGTCAACACGTCGCCACGCACCTGGGCGCCGCTGTCCGCCAGCCCCTTGCCGATCAGCACCGGTGCGACGCGCACTTGCAGTGGCATGTTGTTGAATGGGGCTGATGCTGCCGCCGGTAGCGGGAGGATGGCGGCGCCGCCTTTCGAGGCGTCCAGGACGCAGCCGAACGCATCGGTCCAGCGTTGCGCGAATCCGGAGCCGGCGCTGCGGATGGTGCGGTCCATCACGTAGGCTAGGTAGGTACCCGTTTGATTCACATCATTGACCGACGTTGTGCTGCGCTTGTTGCCTTCACTGCGGATCAGCACCGACGAGATCGCGAGCGTGACGACGAGCGCGATGACCATGGAGACGAGCAACTCGATCAGCGAGAAGCCCGCGGCAGACGTGTGGCGTTGTTGGCGTGTACGCATGGCGAATGCTCAGCCTCCAGGCGGAATCGTCACGTGCGTGACGAACTGGCTGGTCGTGTTGATGGAAGAGCCAGCGTTGGTCTGCGGCTGCCATTGGATCGTGATCGTGGCCGTGTTGCCGCTGTACGCCACCGTACCAACGCCGCTCGGAAGGCCGCCGTTCGCAGTATCGGCAACGCGCACCTGCCAGGCGGAGTAAGCCCCTGCAGGAATCAACGCGGTTGGGTCGACCGTTCTGCTCACGACCATAATGGTGCCCATCTCGTTCGCCAGCAACGCCGCGCGGCTGGTGTCCTCGGCACTGGTCGAGTACTGGAGCGCGCGAGCCTGCAAGCCCATCAGTCCGACGATGCCGAACGAAAAGATCAAGATCGCAACCAGCACCTCGATGAGGGAAACGCCGATCTGCCGACGCCGTGTGAACGCAGGGGGATGGATCATCATCATGGGCATCCGTCGGGAGAAGTGGCCGACAGCGTGGGCCGATCGGGATCGCACATGCGAACCTGTCCGCCGAGAGCGACGAGTACTCGCAGACGCCGATCACCGCTGCTGGCCGAAACGTAGTCGTTGCGCTGAACATCGAACTGCTTGGCACCGGCTGTGCAGGTTGCTCCCGGTACACCTGTTGTCGCGTTGTCGACAACGCGGCCGTTCGCGTTGAAGCACAACGCGGCGGGGCCATTGATAGCGACGTTCGCGGCAACGTCGGAAAGCTTCCCGCCCCCAACAAAGACGGCACCGCGGTCGAACAGCGCGACGGTCTGGATCGACCAGTTCTTGCCGTTGGCGGCTGCGATCGAATTGAGCGCAGGCGCCGCATCGGTCAGCGAGAGCACGACAGTCTGATTGAGGCGCAGCGCATCGGTTTGTGCCTGTCGGACACCGCTCTGCAGTGTCTCCGCGACGGTGCGGACTTGTGAATTCCGAATCCAGGCCATGAACGATGGCAAGCCGGCGGCAATCAAGATACCAAGCAGCGTGAACGCGACCGCTAGCTCAACGAGCGTGAAGCCGCGCGACGCGCGGCGCATCACGCGAAGGTCCGTGGCGCGAATACGCGCACGCGTCAGCATGCCTGGCCCTTCTTCATGACCCAGCAGGTATTGGGCATAGGGGTCGGCCACGAGGCGCCAACCGCTGTCGTGAGTCGGTTGTCCTGCTGGTCGACCGTGTACACGAAGCCCAACGTGGCGCCGCTCCCGGTTGCTACTAGCAGATAGCTTCTGTCGGGTGTTGCCGTCGGGACGCAGCTCACGACGAAGCTGCCTTGTGTGCGCTGCGCCACTGGAATCGCGGCTGAACACGGCGGGTTGAACGCACCAGTGGCTGCATAGGTTCGGTTGTCCTGGAAGTAGCGTTCCATGTTGCCGCGGAACGTCGACAGCAAAGTGGAGGCGTCAATGAGTTGACCCCGCAAGATGTAGTCCCGGTAGCTGGGTATCGCCACGGCCGCGAGGATCGCAACGATGGCCACGACAATCATCACTTCGATCAGCGTGAAACCACGCGCGATACGGCGCGAAATCGAAGGTGCGGTGGCATGGGAAACAAGAGTTTGGCGCATGTCGTCGGCTACCGGTGGCGTGAAGAGTCCAACAAAGTATGCGGGTGCCGCTCTTGTTGACAAAGGAAAAGTGCACAGCTGACGACCATCATTCGATCAACGGTGTCTTAAGGACGATGAGCGGCTGGATCGGCCGGGAGATCGGGTCGCGCGGCTGCCACAAGCAGCTCGATGCGGCGCACGCTGGCCACCAGTTGACCGGCGCGCAACGCGGGCAGCACATTCGTTTCGCTCAGGCGTTTTTCGAGACCGCGCTTGACGTCGTCCGCGAGGTTGAAGGGTTCGAACACGGTGCAACCGACGACCTCGCCGCGGTCGCTGATCAGTACTTCAAACACGAGTCGCTGTACTCCGATCTGGTCCAGCGCCTCGACATCGAGATTCCAATCCGTTTCCGGAAAAGCCGGGCTGTCGACTTCACGGAATGTGTAGAACATTACCTGATGGACGGGCTCTGTTGCGGTCGGAAGCGGTGTGGTTCGCGCGGTCGGCAGATTGGCCGGCACGTGGCGCTGTACGCTGGGTGGGTGATTGTTGACGACAGGTGCTGCATCGCGGCTGATGGTAGGCGCGATCGCCGCAGCGTCCGGCGCGCCGACCAGCAACATCGCAACGAGCCGCGGCTTCTCGCTCACCGATGCAGTGACCCCATCCCAGCGTAGCGACGAAGCCTCAGCCGCAAGGCCGATCGCGCCGGCGTTCAGGATCACCGCCAGCACGGCGCAGGCCGCCAGCCTGGCGGGTCGGGTGATCGATGTGCGGTGAACGGTGGGCGCTTGGCTCATCAAGGGCGTGCGGGGCGGATTGGACTCTGTGTTGGGTCCACGGTGGCGCCAATTTAGCAAGACGCGCGTGCCGCTTCCCGGCTCAACAGACGAGTGGCGGAGCCCGGTCGACAGGCGGCGACATACCATCGCCTCGGTTGAAACTCCGCGCCCTGATCCATGGCCCGCCTCCCCAGACTCGACCTCGCCGGCCACCTGCACCTCGTGATCCAGCGCGCCCGTGACGGCCAACGCGCATTCGTGGACGACGATGACCGGCGTCGCTACCTCGGCGCAATGCTCGAGTCGGCACGCGAATGCGCGGTTGCGGTTCATGCGTACGCGTTGATGGACACCGAGGTGCTGCTGCTGGCCACGCCCGCCGAAACCGCGTCGCTTGCGCGATTTATGCAAGGGCTGGGCAGACGCTACGTCAAGGCCTTCAATCACCGCCACGGCCGCAGCGGCGCGCTCTGGGAAGGGCGCTATCGGACGACGGTCGTCGATCCGGCAAGCCACCTGCTGGCGTGCATCCGGCTCGTCGAACAGGCGCCGATGCGCGCCGGCTTGGTAACGCGCACCGGTGATTGGCCGTGGTCGAGCGCCGCACACCATGCGGGACAGAAGGCCGATCCGATCGTCACCGAGCACACCGCCTATTGGCAACTGGGCAACACGCCGTTCGAGCGCGAAGCGCGGTATGCCCGGGAGAGTGCAGTGCTGCTGACGGATCTAGAGACCGAGCGTCTGCTGGCGGCCGCGCGACACGGCTGGCCGATCGGGTCCGACGTGTTCCTGCACGCGCTTCGACGAACGACCGACCGGCCGGTGCAACCACGACCGCGCGGGAGGCCCAAGCAACCGCGGCCCGTAGTTTGATATGACCCCATATTTTTAATGCACTCTCGTTGTGCATAATAAATTGGGGCCATAACAACGCAAAAAGCGCTTGAGCACGATGTTGCAGTGCAGTATCCTTCGCGAATTCCCTCAGATCAGGAGCGCGTCATGCAGCAGGCAGACCGAGCCCTCACGACCCCCCACACCACCCGCGACGAAATCGCGGCCGCATCTGAGCAAGGCCTGTACCAGGCTGGTCAGGAGCACGACGCTTGTGGCGTCGGCTTCGTCGCTCACATCAAGGGGCAGAAAGCCCACAGCATCGTCACGCAAGGCCTGAAGATCCTCGAAAACCTCGACCACCGGGGCGCGGTCGGGGCCGACAAGCTGATGGGGGATGGTGCCGGCATCCTGATCCAGATCCCGGACGAGTACTACCGTGCCGAGATGGCGGCGCAAGGCGTCGAGCTGCCGCCGCCTGGCGAATACGGCGTCGGCATGATCTTTCTGCCGAAGGAGCACGCCTCGCGCGTCGCCTGCATTCAGGAAATGGAGCGCGCCGTCAAGGCCGAGGGCCAAGTGCTGCTGGGCTGGCGCGACGTGCCGGTCGACGCCGAAATGCCGATGTCGCCGACCGTGCGACTGAAGGAGCCGATTCTCAAGCAGATCTTCATCGGCCGCGGCCCGGACGTGATCGTGCCGGATGCGCTGGAGCGCAAGCTGTACGTGATCCGCAAGACCGCATCGAGCGCGATCCAGGCGTTGAAGCTCACGCACTCACGTGAGTACTACGTGCCCAGCATGAGCTGCCGCACCATCATCTACAAGGGCCTGCTGCTGGCCGACCAGGTCGGCAAGTATTACAAGGACCTGCAGGATCCGCGCGTCACGTCGGCGCTCGCGCTCGTGCACCAGCGCTTCTCGACCAACACCTTCCCCGAGTGGCCGCTTGCGCACCCGTACCGCATGGTCGCGCACAACGGCGAGATCAACACGGTCAAGGGCAACTTCAACTGGATGCGCGCACGCGAGGGCGTGATGAAGTCGCCGGTGCTGGGCGACGACCTGAAGAAGCTCTACCCGATCAGCTTCGACGGCCAGAGTGACACCGCCACCTTCGACAACGCGCTCGAACTGCTGGTGATGAGCGGCTACTCGCTCGCGCACGCCGCGATGATGATGATCCCCGAAGCCTGGGAGCAGCACGCGACGATGGACGAGCGCCGCCGTGCGTTCTACGAATATCACGCTGCGATGATGGAGCCGTGGGACGGCCCGGCCGCGATGGTCTTCACCGATGGCCGCCAGATCGGCGCGACGCTCGATCGCAATGGTCTGCGCCCGACGCGTTACATCGTCACCGACGACGACCTCGTAGTCGGCGCCTCCGAATCCGGCGTGCTGCCGATTCCCGAGAACAAGATCATCAAGAAGTGGCGTCTGCAGCCGGGCAAGATGCTGCTGATCGACCTGGAACAGGGCCGCATCATCGAAGATGAAGAACTGAAAAACCAGTTCGCGTCCGCCAAACCCTATCGCCAGTGGATCGAGAGCGTGCGCGTCAAGCTCGAGGACGTGCCTGCGGGCAACGTGCTACCGACTGCGCACCGCGAAACGCTGCTCGATCGCCAGCAGGCCTTTGGCTACACGCAGGAAGACCTCAAGTTCCTGCTCAGCCCGATGGCGCAGGCCGGCGAAGAGGGCATCGGCTCGATGGGCAACGACTCGCCGCTCGCGGTGCTGTCGGACAAGAACAAGCCGCTCTACAACTACTTCAAGCAGTTGTTCGCGCAGGTCACGAACCCGCCGATCGACCCGATCCGCGAAGCGATCGTGATGTCGCTGGTATCGTTCATCGGCCCGAAGCCGAACCTGCTCGACATCAACGCGGTGAACCCGCCGATGCGGCTCGAAGTGCCGCAGCCCATCCTCGACTTCACCGACATGGCGCGGCTGCGCGAGATCGAGAAGCACACCGGCGCGAAGTTCAAGAGCTACGAGCTCAACATCACCTACCCGCTGAGCTGGGGCGACGAAGGCGTCGAGGCCAAGCTCGCGTCGCTGTGCGCGGAGAGCGTGGACGCGATCAAGAGCGGCCACAACATCCTGATCATCAGCGACCGCCAGATGGACCGCGATTTCGTCGCGATCCCTGCGGTGCTCGCGCTGTCGGCGATCCACCAGCACCTGGTGCGCGAAGGTCTGCGCACGACCGCCGGCCTGGTCGTCGAGACCGGCTCGGCGCGCGAGGTCCATCACTTCGGCGTGCTCGCAGGCTACGGCGCGGAGGCGGTGCATCCGTACCTCGCGATGGAGACGCTGGCCGACATCCACAAGGAGCTGAGCGGCGATCTGTCGGCCGAGAAGGCGATCTACAACTACGTCAAGGCGGTCGGCAAGGGCTTGTCGAAGATCATGTCCAAGATGGGCGTGTCGACCTACATGTCGTACTGCGGCGCGCAGCTGTTCGAGGCCATCGGGCTCGACAAGGATCTGGTGCAAAAGTACTTCCGCGGCACCGCCAGCCAGGTCGGCGGCATCGATGTGTTCGGCGTCGCCGAAGAGGCGATCCGCATGCACCGCGCGGCCTTCGGCGACGACCCGGTGCTCGCGAACATGCTCGACGCCGGCGGCGAGTACGCGTGGCGCGTGCGCGGCGAAGAGCATATGTGGACGCCCGATGCGATCGCGAAGCTGCAGCACGCCTCGCGCGCGAACAGGTTCGAGACCTACAAGGAATACGCGCAGATCATCAACGACCAGTCGCATCGTCACATGACCTTGCGCGGCCTGTTCGAGTTCAAGGTCGACCCTGCCAAGGCGATCGCGATCGACGAGGTCGAGCCGGCGAGCGAGATCGTCAAGCGCTTCGCGACCGGTGCGATGTCGCTCGGCTCGATCAGCACCGAGGCGCACGCAAACCTCGCGGTCGCGATGAACCGCATCGGCGGCAAGTCCAACACCGGCGAGGGTGGCGAAGACCCGGCGCGGTACCGCAACGAACTCAAGGGCATCCCGATCAAGCAGGGCACCAAGTTCAGCGACGTGATCGGCCCTGGCAACATCCAGGTCGACTTCGAGCTCAACAAAGGCGACTCGCTGCGCTCGAAGATCAAGCAGGTCGCGTCGGGCCGCTTCGGCGTCACGACCGAGTACCTGTCGAGTGCCGACCAGTTGCAGATCAAGATGGCGCAGGGCGCGAAGCCCGGCGAAGGCGGCCAGTTGCCCGGCGGAAAGGTCACCGACTACATCGGCATGCTGCGCTACTCGGTGCCCGGCGTCGGCCTGATCTCGCCGCCGCCGCACCACGACATCTATTCGATCGAAGACCTTGCGCAGCTGATCCACGACCTGAAGAACGCGAACCAGCGCGCCAGCGTCAGCGTCAAGCTCGTGTCCGAGGTCGGCGTCGGCACGATCGCCACCGGTGTGGCGAAAGCCAAGGCCGACCACGTCGTGATCGCCGGTCACGATGGCGGCACCGGCGCGTCGCCGTGGAGCTCGATCAAGCACGCCGGCACGCCATGGGAGCTGGGGCTGGCCGAAACGCAGCAGACCCTGGTGCTGAACCGGCTGCGCTCGCGCATCCGCGTGCAGGCCGACGGTCAGATGAAGACGGGGCGCGACGTCGTGATCGGTGCGCTGCTCGGCGCCGACGAGTTCGGTTTTGCGACCGCACCGCTGGTGGCCGAGGGCTGCATCATGATGCGCAAGTGCCACCTGAACACCTGCCCGGTCGGCGTCGCCACGCAAGACCCGGAGCTGCGCAAGAAATTCCAGGGCCGGCCCGAGCACGTCGTGAACTTCTTCTTCTTCATCGCCGAGGAAGCGCGCAGCATCATGGCGCAGCTCGGCATCAAGAAGTTCGACGACCTGATCGGCTGCTCCGACCTGCTCGACACCAAGAAGGGCATCGCCCACTGGAAGGCCAAGGGCCTGGACTTCAGCCGCGTGTTCGCGCCGCCCGCCGCGCCGGCCGACGTGCCGCGGCGCCAGACCGAGGTGCAGGACCACGGCTTGGCACGCGCGCTCGACGTGAAGCTGATCGAGAAGTGCCGCCCCGCGATTGAACGCGGCGAGAAAGTGCAGTTCATGGAGGAGGTGCGCAACGTCAACCGCACCGTCGGCGCGATGCTCTCGGGCGAACTGATCCGCGTGCGCCCCGAAGGCCTGCCCGATCACACGATCTTCATCCAGATGGAGGGCACCGGCGGCCAGAGCTTCGGCGCGTTCCTGGCCAAGGGCATCACGATCTACCTGATCGGCGACGCGAACGACTACACCGGCAAGGGCATGAGCGGCGGGCGCATCGCGATCCGTCCGAGCATCGAGTTCCGCGGTGACGCCACGGCCAACATCATCGTCGGCAACACGGTGCTGTACGGTGCGACCAGCGGCGAGGCGTTCTTCCGCGGTGTGGCCGGCGAGCGCTTCGCGGTGCGGCTGTCGGGTGCGACCGCGGTCGTCGAAGGCACCGGCGATCACGGTTGCGAGTACATGACCGGCGGCACGGTCGCGGTGCTCGGCAAGACCGGCCGCAACTTCGCGGCCGGCATGAGCGGCGGCGTCGCGTATGTGTACGACGAGGACGGCAGCTTCGCGACGCGCTGCAACACCGCGATGGTCACGCTCGAGAAGGTGCAGAGCGCCGCCGAGCAGGAAGCCACCGGCGACAAGGCGCTGTGGCACCACGGCCAGACCGACGAGGCCACGCTGAAGAAGCTGCTCGAGGACCACCACAAGTGGACCGGATCGCTGCGTGCGCGCCACATCATGGACCACTGGGTCGAGTCGCGCGCCAAGTTCGTCAAGGTGTTCCCGAACGAGTACAAGCGCGCGCTGGCCGAGCAGGCCGCGAAGGCCGCTGCCGCGAAGGCGATTCAGGACGCCGGCGGTGCGGCGACCAGCGCGAAGTCCAAGAGCACCGCGGTGCCCGCCAAGTAAGCCGACTCAACCTCAGACGCACACAAGAGACATCATGGGAAAAGTCACCGGCTTCATGGAATACGAGCGCCTCGAAGAGGGCTACGCGCCCGTCGCCGAGCGCGTCAAGCACTACAGCGAGTTCGTCATCGGCCTGAAGCCGGACGAGGCGAAGGTCCAGAGCGCACGCTGCATGGACTGCGGCACCCCGTTCTGCAACAACGGCTGCCCGGTCAACAACATCATTCCGGACTTCAACGACCTCGTGTACCGCGCCGACTGGAAGAATGCGTTCGCGGTACTGGATTCGACCAACAACTTTCCCGAGTTCACCGGCCGCATCTGCCCTGCGCCCTGTGAGGCGGCGTGTACGCTGAACGTCAACGACGACCCGGTCGGCATCAAGAGCATCGAGCACGCGATCATCGACAAGGCCTGGGCCGAGGGCTGGGTCGTGCCGCGGCCGGCCAAGCTGAAGACGGGCAAAAGAGTTGCCGTGATCGGCTCCGGCCCTGCCGGCATGGCCGCGGCGCAGCAGCTTGCACGCGCCGGCCATGATGTGACGCTGTTCGAGAAGAACGACGCGATCGGCGGGCTGATGCGCTTCGGCATCCCCGACTTCAAGATGGAAAAGTCGCACATCGACCGCCGCGTCAAGCAGATGCAGGCCGAAGGCGTGACGATGCGCACCAACGTGCTGGTCGGCAAGCTGCCCGACGGCACGAAGGTCACCAACTGGGCCAAGGAAACGGTCACACCCGAGCAACTCGATGCCGAGTTCGACGCGGTGCTGCTGACCGGCGGCGCCGAACAATCGCGCGACCTGCCGGTGCCGGGGCGCGATCTCGACGGCATCCATTTCGCGATGGAATTCTTGCCGCAGCAGAACAAGATCAATGCCGGCGGCAAGATCAAGGGGCAGCTGCGCGCCGACGGCAAGCACGTGGTCGTGATCGGCGGCGGCGACACCGGCAGCGACTGCGTCGGCACGAGCAACCGTCATGGCGCGGTCAGCGTCACGCAGTTCGAGCTGCTGCCGATGCCGCCAGAGCAAGAGAACAAGCCGCTGGTCTGGCCCTACTGGCCGATCAAGCTGCGCACCTCGTCTAGCCACGACGAAGGCTGCGAGCGCGAGTTCGCGATCGCCACCAAGGAGTTCATCGGTGGCGAGGGCAAGGACAAAGGCAAGGTCAAGGCACTGAAGGCCGTGCGTGTCGAGTGGCAGGGCGGCAAGATGGTCGAGGTCGCCGGCTCCGAGCAGATCCTGCCGGCCGATCTGGTGCTGCTGGCGATGGGTTTCGTGAGCCCGGTCGCCAGCGTGCTCGAGGCCTTCGGTGTCGAGAAGGACGCACGCGGCAATGCCAAGGCGAGCATGGACGCGGACGGCGGCTACGCCACCAACGTGCCCAAGGTGTTCGCGGCCGGCGACATGCGGCGCGGCCAGTCGCTGGTCGTCTGGGCGATCCGCGAAGGGCGGCAGGCGGCGCGCGCGGTCGATCAGTTCTTGATGGGACGCAGCGACCTGCCTCGTTGAGCAGGTTACGAATATTCACCTTGTCGCCGCGAGGTAAACCCATTCGGGTTTGCCCTGCGCGGCTGCGGGACGCGTGCGACAATCGTTTCGACTCCGCGGGCAGCACGCCCGTGACAGAAAAGCAGAACGAATGTCGAGTGAACCCCTTCGTCCACACGCAGAATCTTCCGGTAGCGACACGCTGATCGAGATCGATCACGTGACCTTCGGCTACGACGCGAGCCGCACGATCCTCAATGATGTCTCGCTGAGCTTTCGGCGTGGCAAGGTCACGGCCATTCTCGGCGGCTCGGGCTGCGGCAAGACCACCTTGCTGCGGCTGATCGGCGGCGTGCACGCGGTCAGGCAAGGCTCCGTGCGTTTCGATGGCGAGGTCGTCGATGCGCGCGACAAGGAGCAGCTGTTTCGGCTGCGGCGGCGCCTGGGCATGCTGTTCCAGTTCGGTGCGCTGTTCACCGATCTGTCGGTGTACGAGAACGTCGCGTTCCCGCTGCGCGAACACACCGATCTCGACGACACGATGATCCGCGACATCGTGCTGATGAAGCTCAACGCCGTCGGCCTGCGCGGCGCCGCGCAGTTGCGCATTTCCGAAATCTCCGGCGGCATGGCACGCCGCGTCGCGCTGGCCCGGGCCATCGCCCTCGACCCCGAACTGATCATGTACGACGAGCCCTTTGCCGGCCTCGACCCGATTTCGATGGCGGTGGCCGCGAACCTGATCCGCACGCTCAACGACACCACCGGCGCGACATCGTTGATCGTCTCGCATGACGTGCAGGAGTGCTTCTCGATCTGCGACTACGCCTACCTGCTGTCGTCGCAGGGGCGGGTCGTCGCGCATGGTCGTCCCGAAGAACTGAATGCTTCCGACGATCCGGAGGTGCGCCAGTTCATTCGCGGCGAGCCCGACGGCCCGGTGCGCTTCCACTACCCCGCGCGGCCGCTGGCCGAAGAGCTCGGGGTGAAGGCGTGAGCCGGTCGTCGAGCCGCCTCAAGACAGGCGAAACCTCCTCGAGGGGCTGGTGCGAAGCGCCGGGGAGGCTGTCATGACGAATCCGTTGCAAGCCCTCGGGCGCAGGGCGCTCGAAGTGCTGCGTGGCCTTGGCCACAACGCCTACTTCTTTGGCGACCTGCTGCGCAACCTGCCGGCCGCGCTGCGGCGGCCGTACCTGGTCATTGCGCAGGTGCATGCGATCGGCAACCTGTCGCTGCTGATCATCATGGCGTCGGGGCTGGCGGTCGGCTTCGTGCTCGCGCTGCAGTCGTACTACGCGCTCGTCACCTATGGCGCGTCCGAATCGCTGGGGCTGCTCGTCAACCTGTCGCTGGTACGCGAGCTCGGGCCGGTCGTCACCGCGCTGCTGTTTGCCGGCCGCGCGGGCACCTCGCTGACGGCCGAGATCGGCTTGATGAAGGCGGGCGAGCAGCTTGCCGCGATGGAGATGATGGCGATCGACCCGAAAAGCCGCGTGCTCGCACCGCGCTTCATGGGCGGCATCATCGCGATGCCGGTGCTCGCGGTGCTGTTTTCGGCCGTCGGTATTCTGGGCGCCTATGTGGTGGCGGTGCAGCTGATCGGCGTCGACGCCGGCAACTTCTGGTCCATCATGCAGAACGGCGTGGATGTGTGGCGCGATGTCGGCAACGGCATCATCAAGAGTTTCGTTTTCGGCGTGATCTGCACCTTCGTCGCGGTGTATCAAGGCTACGAGGCGCAGGCCACGCCCGAGGGCGTGGCGCACGCGACGACACGCACGGTCGTGATCTCGTCGCTGAGCGTGCTGGCGACGGACTTCGTGTTGACCGCGCTGATGTTCACGCACTAGGTAGGATCACGCGCAAGGGCAGGGAGCGACAAGATGAATGAGGTGAATCATGGGTAGGAAGGGCATCGAGAGCCTGGTTGGATTTTTCGTGCTGCTGGGCATCGTGGGTTTGTTGTTCCTGGCGCTGAAGGCCGCCAACCTGGGCAGCTTCACGGCGTCGGGCGACACGTATTCGCTCACGGCCAAGTTCGACAACATCGGCGGCCTCAAGGTGCGCGCGCCGGTGCGCAGCGCCGGCGTGACGGTCGGGCGCGTCGCCTCGATCACGCTCGACCCCAAGACCTATCAAGGCGTGGTGCGCCTGGACATGCAGCGCAGCGTGCAATTCCCGGCCGACTCGTCGGCGCGCATCCTGACGTCCGGCTTGCTGGGCGATCAGTACGTCGGCCTCGAAGCCGGCGCCGAAGAGAAGGTCTTCGCCGCGGGCGACGTCATCAAGCAGACCCAATCGGCCGTCGTGCTCGAAAGCCTGATCAGCCAGTTCCTGTTCAGCAAGGCAGCCGACGCCGGCTCGTCACCGCCGCCTGCCGCCGCCAGCGGAGGCAAGAAATGAGACGAGTCACCCTGCTGAGCCTGATCGCCGCGCTGCTGTTCGCGCTCGGTGGCTGCGCCACGATCAAGGACGCGCGTGGCGGCCCCGGCGCACGCCTCGACCCGTGGGAGAACTGGAACCGCAAGGTGTTCGCGTTCAACGAAGGTCTGGACGAAAAAGTCCTGAAACCCGTGGCGACCGGCTACTCCAAGATCGTGCCGCAGTTCGCGCGCCGCAGCATCGACAACTTCTTCGCGAACGCCGCCGACGCCTGGTCGGCTGTCAACAACGTGCTGCAAGGCAAGCCCGAGCCCGCGCTGCAGGATGTCGTTCGCGTGACGACCAACACGGTGTTCGGTTTCTTCGGGCTGCTCGATATCGCGAGCGAGTTCGGCCTCGAGCACCACTACGAAGACTTCGGTCAGACGCTGGGCCGTTGGGGCTTCGGCGCCGGCGCCTACGTCGTGTGGCCGGTGCTCGGGCCTTCCTCGGTGCGTGACTCCGCTGCGTTGCCGGCCGACCGCTGGTTTGCCTCGCCGGCCGAGTACATCAACGATGGCCGCTGGCAATTCGGGATCACGACGCTGCAGATCATCAACACCCGCGCCAACCTGCTGGGCGCGAGCAAGCTGCTCGACGACATCGCGCTCGACAAGTACAGCTTCATTCGCGACGCCTACCTGCAGCGGCGCCGCAGCCTGGTCTTCGATGGCGACGCACCGGAAACGCCAGAGCCGCCCGACGCGCCGGCGTCGGCCGCGTCCGCACCTTCTTCTGCCGCTTCGTCGCCCGAGGCACCGGCTTCGGCCGCCTCCGCACCCCCATGAGCCTGACCGCCGACGTGAACCGCAACCCGGGTTCGCGCGTTGAAGGTCAGGTCGAACCCTGAAAGGAATCTCCATGTTGTCCAAACGACTGATCCCCTGGCTGACCGCCGCCGTGCTGGGCGTGAGCGCTGTGCTCGCCCATGCGCAGGCCGCGAAGGGGCCTGATGCGCTGATCAAGGAAGTGTCCACCGACGTGCTCGACGCCGTGAAGGCCGACAAGTCCATCAAGCAGGGCGATGTGAACAAGGTCATCGCGCTGGTCGATGCGAAGGTCATGCCGCATGTGAACTTCCAGCGCATGACGGCGTCGGCGGTGGGCCGCTACTGGCGCCAGGCCACGCCAGAGCAGCAAAAGCTGCTGCAGGACGAGTTCAAGGTGCTGCTCGTGCGCACCTACTCCGGCGCGCTTGCGCAGGTGCAGGATCAGACCGTCGAGCTCAAGCCGATGCGCGGCACCGCCGACGACAAGGAGGTCGTCGTGAAGACCGAGATCAAGGGTCGCGGCGATCCGGTGCAGCTCGACTACCGGCTCGAGAATGTCGGCGGCGCCTGGAAGGTCTACGACATCAACGTGCTCGGCGTGTGGCTGGTCGAGAACTACCGCAACAGTTTCTCGCAGGAGATCGGCGCCAGCGGCATCGACGGCCTGATCAAGAAGCTGGCCGAGCGCAACAAGTCGGCCAGCGCGGCCAAGAGCTGAGGCGGCCCAGCATGTTGCTGCTGCCCGCCGCCGTCACCGCCCGCGAGGCGAACGACACGCGGCGCTTGCTCACGCAGGCCTTGAAGGACGAGAGCGGCGGCGCGGCCGTGGTCGTCGATGCGTCGAACCTGACGCAGTTCGACTCGGCGGCACTCGCCGTGCTGCTCGAATGTCACCGTGCGGCCGACGCCTGGGGCAAGCCCTTCGAGTTGCGCAACGCACCGCCGAAGCTGGTGGCGCTGGCGCGTCTTTACGGTGTCGACGCGCTGTTGTCGCTCAACGCGGCGAAGACCGCCGCCGCCTGAGTCACGACAAGCCGTTCAGATCACGTCGCCGAAATCGGTGGGCTCGAACAATTGCAGCGAGCTCTTCGAGACGCGCTCGCGGAAGCTCTTGCGGGCGAACAGCTTGGCCTGTGCCTGATCGGGCAGGTCGGTGATGTTGATCACATTCTTGACGATCAGCGTGTCGATCACGTCCTCGATCACGCGCACGAAATCGGCATCGAGCTGATTGAACTCCGGCCGTGCACCGCCGCCGACAAACGCCTGCACCTCGGGATGGCTGTCCGGCAGAAACTCGGTGCCCGCGGCGGCGCTGCGATGCAAGCTGTCGACTTGGCCTTCGGCGTTGCGGCGGATGTACGGCATGGTGATCGGTCCTCAGCGAGTGGCGCCACAGCGTAACGCAAGACCGGCGCTGCGGTCGCAACAAAAAGGCCGGTACGAGACCGGCCTTTTTGTTGTTCTTGCGGAATGCTCAGGCCAGCGCCGGGCCGCTCCCAAGCGGCCTGAGCGCCCCTCGGGGGCTGGACGCCGCAGGCGTCCCTGGGGTCGTCATGACCTCAGTGCAGGCCGGCGATGTAGTCGGCCACGGCCTTGATCTCGCGGTCGTTCAGCTTGGCGGCGACGCCGGTCATCGGCACGCTGTTCTTGCGCGCGCCGCTGCGGAACGCGACGAGTTGCGCTTCGGTGTAGTCGGCGTGCTGACCGGCCAGGCGCGGATACTGGGCGGGGATGCCGGCGCCCGTCGGGCTGTGGCAGCCGGCGCAGGCCGGGATCATGCGGTCGGCGATGCCGCCGCGGTAGATCTTCTCGCCCAGCGTGACCAGGTCCTTGTTCTTCGCGAAGCCCGGCTTGGCGACCTTGCTGGCGTAGAACGCTGAGACGTTCTTCATGTCGGCTTCGCTGAGCGGGGCGGCCATGCCGGACATGATCGGGTTCGCGCGTTGGCCAGACTTGAACTCGCTCAGCTGCTTCACCAGGTATTCGGGATGCTGACCCTGCAGGATCGGATTGGCGGCACTGCCGCGTGAGCCGTCGTTCGTGTGGCAGGCGGCGCAGACGGCGGTCGAGGTGGCTTGGCCCTTGGCCAGATCGGGCTTCGCGGCCGCTTTGGTCTCAGCGTCGGCAGCGAAAGCAGACGACGCCGCGAGCAGCAGGCTGGTGAACAGGAGGGCGACAGACTTCATGGCGTGCAGCTATTTTCTTGTGCAAAACCCGGTGATTTTACAATGACGGCTTTGGGCGACTCCATGGCCGAGCAAAACAATTCCAATCCGGCCCCTGCGTCGACCTCCGACGCGCCAGTGCTGACCGAGGCCGATCTCGAAAAGCGCGCGCTCGGCTGGGCCCACACGGCGCGCTTTCGCACCACCGCGAGCCAGCTCGATCAGCTGCCGCAAATCGAGCTGCCCGAGATCGCGTTCGTCGGCCGATCCAACGCCGGCAAGTCGACCGCAATCAACACGCTCACCCAGCAGAAGCGCCTGGCGTTCGCGTCGAAGACGCCCGGCCGCACCCAGCACATCAACCTCTTCGACCTCGGTCCGAAGATGGTGCCGAATGCGCTCTTCGCCGACCTGCCGGGCTACGGCTACGCCGCGGTGGCGCGCGGCGCCAAGCTGCGCTGGCAGAAGGTGATGGCCGACTACCTCGACGTGCGGCGCAGCCTGGTCGGCGTGGTGTTGATGATCGATTCGCGCCTCGGCTTCACCGACCTCGACCAGCAGTTGATGAGCTTCGTCGCGCCGCGCGTGGGCAACGGCTCGGTCAAGCTGCTGGTGCTGCTGACCAAGTCGGACAAACTCAACCGCAGCGAGGCCGCGAGCGCGCTCGCGAGTGCGCAGGCCG
>Ga0307517_10001979_pt1 | contig 33375 bp, 27 predicted proteins | sample 23_EM_MG_FD_194515 | JGI IMG/M metagenome (GOLD analysis project Ga0307517, IMG submission 194515) | Populus trichocarpa ectomycorrhiza microbial communities from riparian zone in the Pacific Northwest, United States - 23_EM | ecosystem: Host-associated > Plants > Roots > Unclassified | place... | reverse complement strand
TTGGTATAAATTTACGGAATGATTTCAGGAGATATAAATTATAGTGTGATAAAATTAAATAAAATATTGGGAGAATAATTAACAAGATAAAAGAAGAAAGGTTTATGGTCGGATTTATGCATTGGTCCAAAACTAGAAATGGTCTAGCCGTTTTAAGAAATGGCTAGACCGATTTAAATAAAACAGACGAACAATTTTTCAAAATAGTAAGATCGTTTTGGCTATTGGCTCTGTTAAAAACTGATGGTGTAATCGCTAGAGAGAAATAATGTTTTCTCGTATTCTTCCTTCTTTTCACCATTAAAAGGGTTAGAGAAGTGATAGATAGGAATGAAAACAAAGAAGAAACACATCCATACAAGAAATTAAGAGAGATCGAAGAGAGGAAAGATTGAGTTAGAGAGAGAGAAGGTGAAGAAAGATGGGGAAAAAGGGTAGAAATGTTCAAATTTTGATTGGTTAGGATTCAAAAACTAGATTATCGTTCGGTAAGGAGTTCTAAGCCTAATCTAGCAATTTCATACAAAATGAATAGCAATTGAGGTTGAAATCATGAAATTAATATTAGGGTTTATGGTATAATTTTAGGGAAAATGTAAATTGAATATAAATTGATCAAATTAGGTTATATTAGGTTGTGTTTGGTGTTAAATTAGGTAGAGATGATGAAGAAAACCATGAGGTCCTTAAGGGCCAATGGCCGGCTAATAAGGGACTATATTGCATAAAGTAGATTTATATATAGTTATGTGAAATTATGGTGAACTTATGTATAATTGTGTGTGTACGTGGAATGAACATGTAATAGAAAATAATATGGAATACTTGTTGATATATGAGAGGTCACGGGAGCTGTGCAGCAGCAGCGAGGTATTAATCGAGCTATGATAGTAGGTAGGTGTTATGCACCTCATCATTTTTTTTACTTAGTTTATCGTAGTAGCATATTGAAAATATTATATTGTATTGAAATTTTGGTTTATAACGAAGGAATTAATTTTCTGATAATGGGACTAATGCTCAGTAAAGAGCGAATGAATTAATTTTCCAGTAATAAGAATTAATGCCTGGTAAGGGGCAGAGAAATTAGTTTCCAATTAGGGGTGAAGGAATTAGTTTCCTAGTAATGGGATGAATACCCAGTAAAGGTAGAAGAAATAAGTTTCTCGATAATAGACATAGGGGGTTAGTTTTTCCAATATTAGGACTAACATTGATACTTAGCAATGGATCTAGATTTCTGGAAGCAAGAACAACGCCTAAACATAGGTGAAAAAGGTAATTACCATGGTGTTGGGTATTACTTAAAGAATAACTATCAAGAAAGGAATGATTTATTAAACCAATGACAAATAGAAAAACTCGATGTGATGAATGAATAATGTAGATGGATTATGTTGATTAATAATTGGAGAATTATTGACAATAACGAGTTACATTCTGAATGCATTATTAGATATGTTTTGTTTGTTGAAGTGTTTGCATGATGTACAATTAATAATAATAATAATAATAATAATAATAATAATAATAATAATTTATAAATTAATTACAGGTACCTCACGACCAGGAGTCAAATGATAGATGTGTAGGACAACTTTTGATAATTTTGATTGAACTTGTATTAGATGCCCTTTTGTACTATAATGGGTTCTGTAATTAAATATTAATTGTTCTGCAGATTATGTAATTTGAACTCGACTTAATTATATAAACTTATGATGTCATATTAATTTCTTTTGTTGTGTCGTAGATAATAAGTGTGATTATGCTTCTTTATTTTATTGGAAGATTTGTGTGTGTGTGTGTGTAGTTAACCATAATTAAATGTGATAGATGTGATGAGTCCAGGATGATTGAACAATGAATGAAATGAGTTTTTTTTATATTAGGAGGTCCCAAGTTATCAACTAAAAACCTGTTACATTTCAATATTCAACTAATTAATACTTCATTCATTGTTCAATTATCTTGGACTCATTACATCTCTCTCTCTCTCTCTCTCACACACACATAATTTCACTCAAAAAATTATAACATTTACAAGAAATTATGTAATGATTGCATGTAACAATGAAGGATGTTACAGTTATTATCAAAGCCCTGACATGAGTTCAAGACCTATCATGAAAATTGATAATGTCGAATTGTTTCAGGATAGTTAGTATAAGACATGGCACGAGGACAGATCCCTCTTCGAGAAGAAGGAGAGCTCGAGGATATAAATGGTAAAGCATTCACTTTTTTTATTGGAAAATACATACTTCAACTTAAAATGGTCACAAGATATGATATACAACATTAAGTCTTTATATGTATGATATCATTCACTCTTTATTAATTTGTTGTTTATAATTTAGGTCGGTGGCCATGTTCCAAATTGTGATGCACCCATACCGCTGGTTTTAAGGGTGGAATACAGGGAACGCTCATGAGCGGGCAGTTTATATCCTTGTGTGTATGATTGTTACTATGGCATGTGATGTTTTTTTTATTATTATTTAAAAATATATTAAAATATTCTTTAAAATTTTATTTTTATTTTTAACGTTAAGATTTTTAAAGTAAACACAATAAATACAATGCGAAACAAACAGGCTCTTCATCAATGAAAAGAAATACAATGCAAACCGAGAGAGAGAGAGAGAGAGAGAGGCCACACAAGGCAGTCAAGCATTGAAGTACCCCTTTCGTCACCATCTCTTATTTTAATAATTGTGGTAACAGTAATTATGATATCTGCTTCCCTTAAAAGGAAAGTGAGGTTTAATTAATATTGATTAGAGAGGTAAGCTTCACTTTGGGACTGAGCAATAGCCCACCATGTCTGACCTCATCCCAGAGCTAATGCAGATTATAACAAGGAAGAATACTATACTTTGTTCTTTTTTTTTCTTTTCTTTTTTGTTGAAAAGAAGAAGAATACTATACTTAGTTCTAAAAAAGATGGAAGGAAGATTCCCGTATTGCAATAATATATGGAGCACAGCCAAGCTTGTTTCCTTAGTTAACACCACCTTTTGTATTCATGGAAATAAACATTCACAATCCAATAAATAATGGGACTCTGATCATTGAAATAATAATGCGTTCCTAATTAAATATAAGATTCATAAAATCTTTTACAAGAACTTAAGTACTAATGAGATATGTTAGAATAATATGTAACCGCTTTTTGCTCCTTTCTCTCAAACACAAGATGATAAAGAAGAATCTCTCCTCTTCTCTCATTGTCTCTCTCTAGGCATTACGAAGAGATATTAGATTCAGGGATTGAAATCCTCAAGCTTCATTTCCAGGAAAGATGCACAAAGTTTCAGGTTGCTTAACGGTTTTAATTATTGATCAACCGAGGAAAAAGAATTTAACCAAAAGTTCATGATCCCCAGAAACCCTTGAAAGAAAAATGAAGTCCCAGATATGCCAAGAACAAGGAAAATAAAGCTAACCAAGATATAGCACAAGCAACAGAACAAAGTTAATTGGTACTAGATGATGATGATGAAGAGTCAAAATTAGATAAATTAACTGAGAATAATCTTTCCCTTAATTGGATCAAATCGCTCCCACGCTATCCTCTTCCAAGTGATATTGACCATCATTAATCAAAACTAAAAACAAAAATCAGGAATTTTTAAAGGAAAAGGAGACTTAAAGAAAGAAACTGACAGCTAGTGCCATCCTTACCGATGATCTCTCTATCTAGCTAACAATTATTATCATCATTAATTAAAACAACAATCCTTGATCGAGTTTTAATTAAGAAGATGAAGAAGAACCATTAGTCCCAACATGTGCAGCATGACTATCATTCTCAAAGTGGTGATGGTTGTTGTTGTTGTTGTTGTTGTTGTTCGTAATGTCTTTGTTGCTCTCATTGTTGCTGTAAGAGTTTTCAAGATTACTGCTCCTAATATTGTCATCATTGTTCCCATTAAGGTGTTCTTTCTTACCAAAGCTGTTCTTGTTGTTATGCATCCAAACTTTCAACGCACTTCTATCAACCCCAACTTCATTGCAGAACTCTTGAACCAAATCTTCGTCTCTTTTTTGCATCTTCCATCCAACTTTCTCTGCAAACTGGTGCATTCTCTCTTTTTGGCTCTGGCTGAACTTCGTCCTAAATCGTTTTCGCGGCGAAGAACCAGCTCGTGGAGGAGCATTTATATTCACATTCTCATTCAGACCCGATACACCCCCTGAGAGTGCTAGCAGCATGTGTGGAGCTGAAGGGTAGTACGAGGAGGAGATCGGAGGAGGAGAGGCTGAATTGGGGCTTCTATTATGCTGAGGATGCGCTTGTGGCGGTGGTGGGTGGTGACGGTGGTGAGGTTGGTACTCTATGGTTGTTATAGCGGTGGTGTGAGGGGGGGAATCTTCAGGTTCACGGCGGTGAAAGTTGCGATGGCAGCCACAAGCGGCACATTTTAAAGAAGTTGGATCAGTGTGTGTGGCGGTCGGAGAAGGCATGAATTCTCCACAGCCATCTAGAGCATGGCCACCTATGGTAGCAGCGTGGTTCTTGAGGCATTCTTTGTAGGTTATGACTACTGGTGGTGGTGCAAAATGATTGTGGAGGTGGTGGTGGTGTGGATGGTGGCGTTTGAGGACACCGTTGGTGAAAGACAAAGGCTTTGTTTGAGGGATCCGGGTTGGTGTTCCAGTGTCTGCCTCTGGGGATTTTGGAATTGTGGTGTTAGTGTTATTGTTGGTGGGGGTTGTTGCTGTTCCTGTTGCTGTTGCTGTTGCTGTTGCTGGGGTTATGTCCATGGCTCAAACATTTAAATGTTAAAAAAGAAGTGAAAATTGTTTATGAAGATGTGAAGGGGTTTTATAAAGTTAGGGTTTTTTTAAGAGAGAAAAAAAAAGAAAAAAAAAGAGAAAAGGTTGGTGGTGGTGTTAAGGGAAATGGATGATGGGATTGTTTACAGGAGAAAGGGGCTGTGGAGATTTTGAGGAGAAAGGAGAGAGCTAAGCTAAGGATATCGTTGTGTGATGAGTGATGATGATGATGATGATGATGATGAGCAGCAATAACTGTAGATAAATAAAAATCTGGTTTTTGTGGTTGTGCTTCTTAACCTTGACCCACTTGTGTTTTTAACCCTAGTTCTAATCTATGGTTAAGTTATTGACCCCACTTGAGGGTAGATGTTGTGTCTAATAAATATGCCCAGTGATTGACCCTAGCTAGAGTATAGTAAAAGTAGTAATATTGATACCTTCCCTTTACTGTTAGATTGCTCCCTCCCTCCCATGCCTGTTTAAAATATTGTAAAACAAAAAGGAAACCCCATTTACCATAAAGTATTATTATCCATATATTATATTCACACAGAAACACGACTCTCTCTTTTTTTTGATTTTTTTATTAGTTCTGCTGGGTTTGACTCGGCCTTTGTGGTTGTCAATAATGATTCATTTCTCCGAGTCAATTGGCTTTGCAGCATACAATTACAATCAAGGCTAGGTTTAGCTGGGGACTGAGTTGACCCGTAGAGTCTTAATTTGCTGAGTGGTAAACACTCAAAAACCAGAGACATTCTGTAACCCATTTTAATTTTGACATGTTGCAATGACTATTCTGCCACCCCTAACTTTCCATTTTCCAATTCACGATACTACCCCTCACTCCTTTTTCCTCCCTCTTTTCATTTTATCCGCAAACAATGCTCAAAGATCCTCAATTATGCTAACACCGTCCTTTACTCTCTCTCTCTATCTCTTATTTTCTCAAAGTTTATTGCCATCTCTTTAAAACAGGATGGAAAGGTAATTATGCGTAGCCAATATAAAAAACAAAAATCATAGCTAACCGAACAATTTTTTAAATGTAGTTAAACAAAAAGTGAAAAATACTGCAAAACCAAATTGTTCCTTAGAAAGGATAAAGAAAACGCAGCTTGGCCATGGACAAAACTGTCTTTTAAGTTTAAGTTGTCCAGGACGCTCCTACATCCTTAAAATTAAAGGTTTCTTTGTCGGCCTGGCAGAATATCAGGATGATGGACGCCGTTTGTAGTTAACTCCATCTCTCAAGCTGGACGACATCGTATCAATTCATCCTCTCTTTATAACTGTACTGTAATTTGGTTTTACCGTTCTAACGAGACTCCATACACTGTTATTTTTACTAAGATGACCCTGAATGCGTGAGAGCATTGCAATCTAAAGATTTGAAGTGCATAAAACATAACAGATTAATTGCTAACGTTAATTACAATTAATATTCAGGGGTGTTAAAAAAACCAAGAAAACCAAAAAACATTAACCAAAAACCGAGAGGAAAAACCAATTAAACTAATTCTTAAAATCATAAAATCTAATTGGTTTCGGTTTCAAAAACCAAAACCATTAAACCGAACCGGACCTTACAAAAAGAACCTAATAGCTCTAAAAAATAAGAGGGTATAAATATTAAACATTTACCACCAGTTAACCTAAATCAATCAACTTCTTTCACAAAACAGTCATCACCGCCTAGAAAAACCATATATTTACATGTGCTCTTCCATATCTATAATCCCTCCTAACCATTTCTCGTTCTTCCTTTTCCTTTTGCATTTTCTCTGTTATATTTCACAACCCCTATCTTTCATCCAAATCTGTCATATCTCTTCATCTCGAAAGCCACCTATATGATATGATTTTTCAATGGCCTGTCATGATTGGAAGTTACACACGTTGAAGAGCAGAGGTGGAGCACACGAGGTAAAGAGCAGAGCTTAGATATTTCCTCTTGTTTTATTTAATTGTAATTGAAATAGCCAATGAATAATTAGCTATAATAAGGTAAGTTGTTAAAAGCTTTCCTAGTATTCAGTTCCTCTAGTTGAGTTCCTATTATCATGGATTCATGGTAGATATTGTAACATTGTGGCCTTGTGTCCTATTTAAGCTCACTTATTATATTGAATAAAGTGCGCAGAAAAATACAAACACTCTCTTTCGAACCTTTGTTCTTCTTCTTCTTATTCTTCCCTAGATAAGATTCTTATCAGTGGTATCAGAGTCGGTTTAGTTCATAGATACACATAGTAAAACCAACACGGAGTTTCATAATGAGGTCAATGAAGCCCTTGCCCGTCACGATACCAACTTTGAGGAATTAAACCACAATTTTAGTCAGGTCAGTAATGCCCTACAAGGAGTCATGACTGAGGCAATACGAATTGCCCAATCTAATCGCACACCTGACACAGAAGTTAATACATTCACAGCAAGAGAAACTTCCCACCACAAGCCTTCCGCATCAACCACCTCCATCCCAGACCGGAATCACACTCACCTCAAGTTGAATTTTCTGACATTTGCAGGCAAAGGCAAGGATCCCACAGGTTGGATTTTCAATGCTGAGCAATATTTTAAATTTAAGAATATTGACTCTTTACAACAGGTACAGTTGGCATTGTTTCATTTAGAAACGTTGCGCATCAATGGTATTGTTGTTATACAAAAAATAGGGGTCCATTGAATTGAGACAAGTTCAGCAAAGCACTCCTCCATTGTATTGGACCAACAGATTATGATGATCCATCAGAAGCATTGTCTTGTCTTAGACAAACGACAACAATTAATGCTTACCAAGAGGCATCCAAAAAATTATCCCACAAGGTAGATGATTAGTACTTAAAAGTGCATTTTTATCAAGGTTTTATATTATCATATTGCAGTTAAAGTATCATTAAATTCCCTAACTTAAACATGTTTTATAATAACAAGTTTGATAACATAAGATATCTTTAATTTATGGTAAATGCTCATTTTAAATGCAGGCATATCTCACAATTTAAAGGATTGATTGATGTGTTTAACTATTAAAAGTGAAAAGACAAAGAGAGGGCTAAGATTAAAGAAGAGATGTTGGTTCAATTTAAACTGGAATATCATTCGGTTATTGGATCATAACTGAAGTTGTAGAACATGGATTTAGGTCTGGTTTATATGGATGGAAAACTAAGATATAGGTCTAAAACTTTCATGAGATTCCAAGATTCAAAACAGCCGTTTTCAAGTTCAAATTGTAGAAACAAAAGAGAAGTCAGAATTTGTCCTGCAGCCCAGACACTGTTCAGTTTTCAGCCCATATCTCGAGTTCTAGAAGTCCAAATGAGCTCATTCTTGTTTTGTTGGAAAGCTTAGACAAATTCCCAAAACTTTCATAAAACTATATGTTCAAATTCTGACATTAGCAATGATGTTTTGTTTATACAAGAAGATAATGGTTGTCACCAAGTCAGAGGTGGTCACCCACTCAATAATTAGTCATCAAATCAATAGTTCTGAATTTTAGCCTATAAAAGGAGATATTTACCATACATTTAGACATATTGATTTTCAGATCAAGATCATATTCTTACTTTTTTTATTTGTATTTTTGTAATGTTTAAGTTTTGCTTTCATTAATCTCTTGTTTATGCTTTTTATCATAACTATGTTCTTATCTAGTTTATTTATGTTTCTCTTCTTTCACAATATTTAGCTAAGTTTATTATGTCAAGGTGAAAAGGTTTCACTAATGGTGTTAGAATAGGTATAATATAAACTCAACATGGACTTCAATGTTTATATCTAAAAAAGTTTGTTATTAACATGTCTTATCTTTTTATCTTACTAATTCTTAATACCTTGCTTGTTAAATGATTAATCTAGATTTGTGTTGTACAACCCTTGATACAACAAATACTTAACACTTTCATAGCCTACTGTATGGTATAACCGACACTTGTGCTATGAAAGGAACTTGATTTGTTGTTAACATCATGAATTCCTAACAATATTTAAAAGCATGGTGTTACTAAAATAAGATAATTAATATGATCATGTTAAGAATTTATAATGAACTATTAAGAATAAATCATCTGATTGGAATCTCTTTTGTGTGTGGTTTCCAGTTGATTAATAAAAAGAGTTTATACTATACTTATTTCTAATACTATTAGTGGATCCTCTAACCTTGACAATTGCTTTTATCTTTGATTAATACCCACATCAATATCACATCTCAAAAGTTCTCTTCAACTCCTTTTCATTTTTTGTTTATAATTTTATATAGTTCACCTCTCTGTGGTTCGATCCCGGTCTTGCCGGGTTATTTATTAATTCGACACTCCTACACTTGGGATAAGACATTAATCTTTTGATCGTGTCAGTAGAAGATCTACCAGAAAAATTTTTGGTTAGTTGTTTCATTGCAGGGTTGAAGGATGAAATTCGATTGGATGTACATGTTAAGCAACCAAAAACGCTATCTGAAACGATTAGTGTAGCTCACCATATTGAAGAACGAAACCAATTTCAGTGAAAACCTGGTAACCAAATTTGACCAGCAGCTCCCTCCTATCAATCTTGACCTCAGCAGAGTACCACGGTGGGACTACTTGGACCTTCCCCCTTTCAGCAACCACCTCAGGCATCTAAAATTCTCAACGGAGATGTTTGGCGACTCACAGGACACGAGGTAAGGGAGAAACATGAAAAGGGATTATGTTTCTATTGTGATAATAAGTACATGTCGGGACACTGTTGTACGCGACCACAAATGTTTATGATGGTTGATGTACAAACAGAAAAGGAGACAACCGATGTGGATATGGACATAGAGCCATTAGAAGAAGCCATTCTTGAAATATCGTTCCATAACTTGGTGGGAACCGCACATCCCCAAACCTTTTGGGTTATTAGGAAGGTAAGAAACAGAGAAGTGATAATGCTTATTTATAGGGGCAGCACCCACAATTTCATTTAACAGTCCGTAGTTACGAAGTTTGGATTACAAGTGGTCCGTGGCAACACAATTCAGGTAAGAATCAGAAACAAAGAAATTATTGAGTACATTGGACGTTGTATAGGACTCTTCCTCTCAATTCAAGGATTCATAGTACGAGTTGATTTCTATATACTCCCTATGGTTGCCTGCCAAGCTGTTTTGGGAGTGCAATGGTTGAAGACATTAGGTCCAATTCAAACGGATTACGAGGAACTTAGTATGACCTTCAGACAATCTGGACGGACTCATATATTGTGAGGAATGAGAAGTTCTGAGCTTGCTCTTATGAGTGAAAAAAACATTGTTGCACTTATTAGGTATGGGGTTCTTTGTTCTTAAGATTACAGATGAAGCAATATAAGAAAACAAAATGCCACCAGACCTTAGTAAAATACTATTAGAATTTGCACATGTGTTTGAGGAACCCGCTGGGTTGCCACCTACGTGCAGCCACGACCATCGGATTCCATTGCTACCAAACCAATCACCAGTTAACATAAGACCTTACAGGTATCCTCACTACCAGAAAACTAAGATAAAAAATCTGGTCAAAGAATTCCTCAAAACTGGAATCATTCACTAGTTTTGCTAATAAAAAAGTCAAATGGGTCTTGGCGTTTTTGCGTAGACTACAGGGCACTCAATGAGATCACGCTAAAGGATAAATTTCCAATATCGTTCATCGACGAGATGCTTGATGAGTTACATGATGTGAAATTTTTTTCAAAGTTGGACCTGTGTTCTGGGTACCGCCAGATCTGCATGCAGCAAGAAGAAATTCACAAAACCACCTTCTAAGCTCATAATGGGCACTATGAATTTCTAGTAATGCCTTTCGGTTTGACGAATGCCCTGGCCTCCTTTCAAAGTCTCATGAATGACATTTTTCAACCATATTTGTGAGGTTTATTCTCTTTTTATTTTTATGATATTCTGGTGTATAGCAGGTCTTGGATGGATCATCTGCAACACCAAAAACAAGTTCTTCAAATTCTTTCTGAGCACCTATATGTCAAGTCCTTTAAGTGTCAGTTTGGAGTGATGACAGTAGGGTATTTAGGACACCTGATTTCTTTTGATGGCATGGTAGTAGATCCAACTAAAATACAATCAGTCCAAACTTGGCCTACGTCGACCTCACCTAAAAGAGTTCATGGTTTTCTTGTACTGGCTGGTTACTACCGCAAATTTGTTAAGGGCTTTGGTATGATTGCAACTCCTTTAACAAGGTTTCTAACCAAAGAAGATTTCACTGGACCGAAGAATCTCTCTTGGCCTTTAATCAATCGAAGTATACTCTTACATCACCTCCGATATTGCGGCTACCAAACTTTACACAACAATTCGTGGTGGAATGTGATGCATGTGGAGATGGTTTAGGTGCTATATTATCTCAGCAAAACCAATCAATAGCTTATTTCAATGAAGCCTTGAAAGGGAAGGCCACATTACTATTAACCTACAACAAAGAAATGTTGGTTGTGTTGAAAGCTATTCGAAAATGGCGACCATATCTCTTAGGGAAGCCATTTGTCATCAAAACAGACCATCAAAGTCTAAAATATCTCCTAGAGCAAAGAATTACCATATCTTCCCAAGGAAGATGGCTACCAAAAATTATACGATTCGATTACTCTATTCAATACAGGAAAGGCAAGGAGAATCAAGGTGTGGATGCTCTCTCTCGCATTACTGCTTTCCAATTTCAGGCCATGTCAATTCCGGTTGCTGACTGGTGGATAACCCTTCAACATGAGGTACTATACCATCCTTACTATGCTTCTTTGTCAAATAATCAGTCCTTAAATTGTGTTCAAAGGGATGGTGTGTGGATGCAAAATGGATAAATCCACTTGAGCCCCACTTCATCGATGTTACCAGCTATTTTGGTTGATGCCCATTCTTCTCCAGCGGGTGGACAGTTCAGTTACTTAAAGACACTCAGCCGAATTTCTGCTAGCTTTCTTTGGCCTGGCATCCGCACCTCTGTTAAGCAATTCCTTCAGAATTGTGATGTGTGTCAACGTAGTAAGAATGAGACCCTTCATCCTTCCGGACTACTTCAGCCCCTTCCGATTCCATAGTGAATATGGATAGAAATCTCCATGGATTTTGTTGAAGGATTACCAACATCACAAGGACACAATGTGATTATGGTTATTGTTGATCGTCTTTCAAAGTATGCGTATTTTATGCCATTAAAGCACTCTTACATAACAACATTAGTAGCTAACAATTTTGTCAAGAATGTTGTGCGTTTGCATGGTGTGCCTCTTTCCATTGTCAGCGATCGCGACAAAATATTCCTTAGTACTTTTTGGAAATCTTTGTTCAAACTACAGGGGTCATCATTATGTTTCAGTTCCATTTATCACCCATAATCTGACGGCCAAAGTGAGGTGGTGAATCACACCCTTAAGCAATATTTACATTGTTTCACTTTTGCCCAACCCAAAAGATGGATGGAATGGCTCTCGTGGGTAGAATATGGATACAATATTGACATCCATTCATCCAATAAATTGTCTCCTTTTAAAGTCGTTCCTGGCAGAACAAAAGTTCAAGTAGTGGAGGTCATTCTTCGTGAACTACAACAGAATTTGTTAGAAGCACAAGTTTGCATGGAGGCAAAGGCAGACCTGCATCATCACAAGGTCATTTTTAAGGTAGGCAACTATGTATTCTTATGGCTGCAACCTTACCGCCAAAAATCAGTGGCTTTTCTAATATCGTTGAAATTTTCACCTAGATTTTTTAGAACTTTCATAGTTCATTCTCGAATAGGAATGGTGGAATACAAACTAGCCCAAATACATGATGTTTTTCACGTCAATTTGCTCAAGAAAAAGTAGGGACCGATCTCTGATCCCATTACAGTAACCTTTCCTTTTGTCTCAGTAGATGCATCCTTACTACCAGAACCTAAGTTCATTTTGGACCGTCATGTTATTCAGAAGGAAAAATATCATTCGAAAATGGAAATTCTGGTTCAATGGAAAGGAGCTTCCTTAGAAGATGCTATATGGGAAAACTTGTGGCGTTTCTCCAAAACTTATCCAAAGTTCTTCCTTGAGGATAAGGTCCTTCTCAGGGGGATAGATTGATATGATTCTTCAATGGCCTATCATGATTGGAAGTTACACACGTTGAAGAGCAAAGGTGAAGCACATGAGGTGAAGAGCAGAGCTTAGATATTTCCTTTTGTTTTATTTAATTGTAATTGAAATAGTCAATGAATAATTAGTTGTAATCAGGGAAGTTGTTGAAAGCTTTCCTATTATTCAGTTCCACTAGTTGAGTTCCTATTATCATGGGAGATATTGTAATGTTGTGGCCTTGTAGCCTATTTAAGCTCACTTATTCTATTGAATAAAGTGTGCACAAACAGTTTCTTCCAGACCTTTATTCTTCTTCTTCTTCCCCAAATTATGTTATAATCACCATACTATCTAGCCGAACAAATCCCACCTCTTCATCTCCCCTTGACTTCTCTCTCTTATTCTCTCATCTTGTTTGAAGACTTCTCTCGAAGGTAATATTTAATTTGATCTTTTAATTGGTGGCGATAGTATACAAACTAGGGATAATTGAGTCTATTGATTCTTTAAAATTTTGTAGGGTACAATATATATGTTTTATTGACCTCTAAGACAATTAATGGTTTGTGTAATGAATTATGAAAATCAATAATGTTAGAAAAATAATTTTTATGTTGAGTGTAATTAATATAATGTTTTTAACTCCCTTTTAACACAAATTTTTATGATTTATGAACCAATAAAGCAGTATTAACAGGCTTCAATGAAATCTATACAATGTTATACTTTACTACACCAAGAGTAACAAGAGTAATTATCTTCATATGTTGTTATGCTCAAATCTTTCTAGATGAATTATTTATGACTGTTGGGATTAGGTTTCCCGGTTTCATACCCAAAAAATTGGCCTTGATCAAACCGGCTCTGTTTGAACCAGTTTTTAGTTCGGTCTGATTTATATTTTTTAAAACTAGTATATCTTGGTTCAGTTGGTTTTTTCAGACCAAATTATACCAGACTGGACTGTGAGCACCCCTAATAATCATAACAAAAATTGTGTAAAATGAAGGGTTGATTTGATAATTAAATAATTATGTTACCTTTAAACAATAACTAAAGTTTTATATAAAATTTGAATTTAAGATATTTTAAAATAAAAAAAATATATTAGTATCAGATACATTTTACTAATTATAAAATTTTTAATTGAATTATAATAAATAGAATCTTTATGAACTATCTATTCTAGTATCATATAGTTTATCTTTCTTCCAAAATTTATATTCTTTGTGAAAAAAAAAACTATTAGAAGATACCCTCAATATAATACAATAGTTACAAAATCTAGCTCGATCTATTGTTAGGTTAAAGGCTCGGGTTATGAGTTAAATGAGTTTATTTGAGTTAATTTGTGTCAATTTTAAAAAGCATTATTTCAAGATGTTTTTAAATTAAAACGATTTTATTTTAGAAAAAATTAAAAAAATCAAAGTAAATCTTATTGGGATTGAATTTCATCTCAATTCGATATAAAATCTTATCCAAATCAAGTTCTAAATTGATGGATTGCCAAGTTCCAACAAGGGTATACATTTTTAATAACACTATGTAAAACAAATAATAATGAAACATGTTATAAAGCATGATGATTTTAGATTTGTTCTTAAAAAATGACACTGTTAGCATAAAATTTTAGGAGAATGACACAGGTTGAAAAAGTATTAGGGAAATGACATAATTTAACACAACCGTTATTTCAAATCATGGTTTTAAACAAAACCACGATTTAGAATTGTGGTTCTGTATACAACCACAATTCCAAATCACAGCTACATAATACAATTACGATTCAAAATCGTGGTTATAATGGGTTTTTAAACGCCTATCAGTTCTTTATGGCCGCCTCTCGTTCAAAATAAATAAAAAACCTAAAAACAAAAAAAAAAACACCAAAACAGCTTCTAATTATCGAAAACAACCTTCAATCCTCCATGAGTCTTTCATTGTTGAATTTACAGCCTCCCTACCATGACAACCGGTAGAACCACCACCTAGCCATAAAACAAAACAAGGTAAAACGGTTGCATTGTCTTTTAGTTTTATGGGTTTCATTGTTGAATAGAGAAATTTTGAGTTTTGATTTATAATTATTTTTGTTGTTTTTTATAATTATATATTTGTTGATGTTGAGATAATTTTGAGTTTGAGTGAATCAAATTATATGTGTTGTTATTCAATTAATGTTATTTATGAAATCAATTAGGTTTGAATTAAAGAAATGGGGTTTAAATTGAATTTTAGGGTTACATGTCACATTTGAGGATATTGTTTGAATTGAGATAAATTTTGTTTTAATTGATGCAAATAGATAGTTTTTCAATCAATTGATGTTATTATTAAAGCTATGGTCGAAATCATAGCAACTAGAATTTATGTTGAATTTTGGTAAAAATTGTTGTAATTGGAGATTTTGTTATAATTGAGATAATTTAGATTTTAATTGATGCAATTAGATATGTTTTCATTGATATTATAAATGTCAAAGTAATAACAATTAGGGTTTGCGTTGAATTGTGAGATAAATTATTTTTTATGAAATGGATATTCTTATTTTACAGAATATGTCTTCCAACATCTTTATATTATGTCATTATGGTGGTACTATTGTTCTTGGTGTGAATAATAGTATCACTTACATTGATGTAAGTATAATGTGTACTAAAATGCTACTTAAGGCATGTCATTTGAAGATACCAAACAAGTTATATGTGGAAGACTTGTTTTGAATTATAATGATGTTGAAATAGATATTACTTAAAAGTGTCTTGTTAGGGAAACATCAATATTTTGCTATATCGATTGCATGTGATTTGGATTTTAGGAATATGATGGAATCGTTTGTCCGAAATGAATCGGACATGATGAAGTTGTATGTGAGTAGTCAACCTAAACATAGAAGCTTATATAATATAAATCATGGAGATACTATTGTATCAATACCCATATATGTTCGGCCAGTTAGAAAATCATCACATTTTGCTGGTGCTGGTATGTCTAGGACATTGGAATATATGGTTGTGGGAATTTATGATGAAAATAGGATTAAAACTATGACTCATTCAAACTTAGTGATAATTAGGATAAGGGTGTCATGGGTTTAGTTGAAATATCAAATGATGATAATAAGATAACGAGGCCTCTTGTTCTAGAATATGGTTACGATATTGAGTTGATGACATGGTTTGTAATGATTGGTTTATTAATCATGTCACACCCAGACATCGCAGCGACCCATTAAAAATTTTCAGAGGAAAAAGAACACATATCTGACATCTTATTCTTTAGGAGAAAATGTCTAGTTTAAGGAGTCGTCACCTAGTATTATGGTCACTAGAAACCCTAACTGGTCAACAAAGATTCTATGGTACAGAACTGGTTACACGAAAGGGAAGATACTATCACCCATTAGGTGTCCTACTTGAGACAGGCTGCATTGTTGGTTTTGTCTTAAATTGCTAAGAGTTTGTTATATTGTGCTTTTCATGGTCTGCCTAGGATATTTCTGACTCTAGCATCAGTGAATACTCGACTACAAATATTTCCAATTTTGGCATTAGTAAATATTACGTAGCCCAAAAGGTATAGTATTCCTGACTCTAGCACCAGTGAATAAATCTGTAAAATTTAGATTAAAAGAAAAGGGAAACTATTTTTTTATTTTTTTTATTTTTTTAGAGCTGGATCTAGCCCAGCCATACGGGCTAGGCTAGGCCCAACAACCCAACCGGTAATTGGTTCAATTAATAACCCAACTGATTTACCTGCAAGCGTGCATGGATCCTACATGTATGCCTGCTACAGTAACCATGTAATTAAAATGCAGGGGAGGGAAAAAAAAGAAAAGAAAGCTTACCTGCTGTTGGAGTGCTGTTTCTAGCGTCTTGGGCCAAGGTTGGGGCTAGTGCTCGTTGCTAGGATTTTAAAAAAAATGGGATTTGTCCTCCTTCTTTCGGTTTCCTCCCCTCTGTTTCTTCTTCTCTCATCTCTATGTTTTGTTTTGTTCTCTCTCTCTCTCTCATTTGCTCTCCCATTCTCTCTTGTTTTCTCCTTCAATCTCCCCTTCTTTTTTCTATGCACTAGGATATGTATTTATAATACAAGAGTTCTATAGGACATGGAAAACAAAGTCCCAAACAAACTCATTCTTTTTAAAAAATTTGAATTTGATTAAGAATCAAATTTGAAAAATGATAACTATCATTGTCTTGATGATAAGAAGAGAATGACAAACACACATTATAGTCCCTAGTTTTCTCATAAGTTGACAAATCACACTTTTTATCGAAATAAATCCATGATCTTTTAATTTTAAATTTTAATCCCTGTAAAATTAAATTACAAGCAAATAGGCCAAAAATGAGTTATAACAGTTGCCCCCTCTTTACAATACTTACGGTGCAAAGGCATCGGAAAATTCATTTTCTTTTGGCTTTGTGTAGTAAGTTTGTAAAGAAAAATAAATGTTAAAGTCATTCCTCTTCTTTTCTTTTGAATGTTTTTTGTTAAATGGTCAAGTTATTCCAGTGACTTGCCCGATGGAGAAAAATTGCGAAGATTTTTTGTAAGTGGTCTAATTGTTCTAAGCGACTTGCCTAATGGTGAAAAATACAGAGATTTTTTTAAAGTGGTCTAGTTGTTCCAAGTGACCTCCTTGATGGTGAAAAATACGAAGGATTTTTTAAAGTGGTCTAATTGTTCCAAGCAACATTACCGATGGTAAAAAGCATGCGAAAATTTTCACAAGTGGTCCAATTGTTTCAGGCAACCTGCTCGATGGTGAAGAATATGAAGATCTTTCGAAGGTGGTCTAATTGTTCCAAGCCACCTGCTTAATGGTGAAAAATACAAAGATTTTTTGAAAGTGGTTTAATTGTTCCAGGGAACCTACCCGATGGTGAAAAATACAAAGATTTTTCAAAAGTGATCTAATTGTTCCAAGCGACCTGCTCGATAGTGAAAAATACAAAGAATTTCGCAAATGGTCTAGTCTAATTATTACAAGCGACCTGCCCGATGGTGAAAAATATGAAGAATTTCGCAAGTGGTCTAATTGTTTCAGGCAACCTGCCCAATGGTGAAAAATACGAAGAATTTCATTGTGATGGGTGATTTTTCCAATTGAAAAATAAGATTTTTCAGATGGTCTAATTCTCATGGATGGTCTACCTAGGTGAAAAACTTGAAAAGTCTCATTGTGATGAGTGACTTTCCCAATTGAAAAATATGAAGATTTTTCGGGTGGTCTAATTTTCATGAGCGACCTACCCAGGTCAAAAATCGAAGGTTCTCAATGTGATGGGTGACTTTTCCAATTGAAAAATAAAAAGATTTTTCGGGTGGTCTCATTGTGATGGGTAACTTTTCCAATTGAAAAATACAAAGATTTTTCGAGTGGCCTAATTCTCATGGGCGGCCTACCTAGGTATAAAAAAACATGAGATTTTTTTTTCAACATTAGTCTCATTGTGATGGGTGACTTTTCAAATTAAAAAATACAAAGATTTTTTAGGTGGCCTAATTCTCATGGGTGGGCCGCCCAAGTAAAAAAAAACCTTAATGGTTTTTTTTTTCAACATTGATGTCATTGTAATGGGTGACTTTCCCAATTAAAAAATATAAAGATTTTTCGGGTGGCCTAATTCTCATGGGCGGCCTGTCCAAGTAAAAAAAAATTAAAAGTAAAAAATTTTGAAGAGCATTTTCAATTCCTAGCCATTTCGAGATGGCCTTCTTTTTTATGGATCTCATTAAGGATTTCTCTTATAAATTTCTATAAAACACATTGTTCAAAGCTTCAGGGTTAGATGATATGCATGCATCTTTACCTGATTTGAAATATATGCCCTCATTTCTTCTCAATCTTCTTGTTGCTTGATTGGTGAGGACTTACTATTTCTAATTTGGGTCATCTTCATCATTTGGCTTCTAGCCCACACGAGTTGGCCCATGTAAATCTTTTTCCAAAATTATTCCAAAACTCAACCTTGATGGTGCCCATCGTGACCTATTTACTTGCTGAAGATTTTCTATCTTGTTGAATAATTTGAAAGGATCATTCATTACTCCCCTGTTTCACTACTAAAAACACTCAGTGTCACTTGTTGAACGGATTAAGCTACCCTTTGTAAACCAAAATGCCCCCTTATCTCGTTGTAGGGCATGTTCCTCTTTTTTTACGGTTATCTAGAAGGGATCGATTTTCCTTCAAAACACAATATTGTCCCCTTGTACTAGTCATTGCCCCTAAGTGTGCTTTATCAGCGACTCAAACAAATAATGGTTTCAAGTAACCATTCTTTCCATTCTCTTCTTTTCGGTTTTGGTGTGGGGATACTTATCTTGAATGAATCTTGAAATCTTGATCTTGCATCTTGAAAACAAAAATTGTTTTGATGTGAGTTTAAAACAATTTGTTTTTGAAATCTTGCAACTTCCTGATTATTTTTTCTTGGAAAAGAGATGATTTGCTCTTGTGTTGGCAATATTACTATTAATGAAGGTACATCATGAGGTGACTTTCTGCTTTTGTGGGTTTCAAAGCACAGGACTCGAGAAAAAGCTCGAGGTTTTGTTTGAGAAAAAAATTATCTCTTTTATAACACTCATTTTATCAGCATGAATAATAATAAGTTGCTTGTTCTCAATGTCATGACTCTTATGAAAAAGTACTCTTTGCATTTTAAGAGCATCGTTTATTGTTTCAGGTTACTTGCTTGATTAGAAAAGACTTCTACAGGCATGTAACGTAGGCTGTGGTTTTTTGCTATGAAAGAAAATGATTCATAAGGCTCAAAGAGTGTTTCAAGATTTCAAAGATTAAGGATCACTATCAGCAGTTCGACTTTTTATGTCTTTCATCTTTTCTTTTGTCGTTCTTCTTTGATTTGCCCTTTTTCATTGTTTTGGCCAGGGCATACTCACTTTGTTTTGGTTATCACTTTTTCTTGTGAATTGGGCATGCCCCCTAGCTTATGAGTTTCTTGGGTTCTTTGCCTTTTTGGCTTTCTCACGACTTTTCTTCTTTTTTTATCATTGAAATTTTCATTTGCCCCCAGTTTTGTTTCCTCTCCTCTATTTCTTCTTCTCTCATCTCTGTGTTTTTTTTTTTGTTCTCTCTCTTTCTATCTCTCTCTCTCTCTTGTTCTCCCATTCTCTCTCGTTTTCTCCTTTGATCTCCCTCCCTTTTTTATATGCACCAGGATCTATACTTATAATACAAGAATCCTATAGCATATGGAAAATAAAGTCCTAAACAAACTCATTCTCTTTTTAAAATTCAAATTTGATTAAGAATCAAATTTGAAAAAGGATAACTATCATTATCTTGATGATAAGGAGAGAATGATAAAAACACATTGTAGTCCTAGTTTTTTCACAAGTTGACAAATCATACTTTTTATCAAAATAAATCCCTGATATTTAAATTTTAAATTTTAATCCCTGTAAAATTAAATTAAATGCAAATAGGCTAATAATGGGTTATAACAAATCGTACAAATTCAGTTGGCAGTGTTGATTTGGTAGTTGGATAAACTTTCAGCATTAAAGATGATTTAGTGAATGATGTTAAGCAATAAAACATTGCACAATCACTTGAATATCTATCAAGTTCAATGTCCAAACTAAACATTTATTCAGTTACAATGTGTTCATACACCGGGATGTCAATGATACTTGCATGGGGGATACCATGAAAGGTCAAATTCCTTTGAGATAACAAAGTTGAAAGGTAAACACATATGTACCAACACATACATAAAAAAAAAAGATTATCATTAGCTTGATTTAAAAGTTATTGCACTAACAGTTTCAAATCTTATTAAAAATAATCTTGCTTATAATGTTTTGAGCATTCAAAAAGAAATCAAATTGCACTATAAGTTTAAAATTTCTTATTATAAGGCATGGTTTAAAAAACAGATAATAGAGGAACTTTTTTGGTACATATAAGGACTCATTTGAAATGTTACCTAGATTATTTTTGGCATTACAAGTGTGTGAGCATGCTCATATAAGACCTCCACCAAGTCCTCACCCGCTGATGCGGGATATTAAAATAAGAATCAAATCCCATGATAGATATTGAGTGGAAAAATAATGGACAGCTTGATAATGAAATAATCGTTTTTGGCAGAGTTTTCTAGTCATTTGGTATTGTAATTGAGGAGTTCAAGTCATGTATGACAATTATCAATGTGGATGGCACTCATTTATATGAAAGGTTTGGTGAAAAGTTTTCTAGGCATTTGGTATTTGCAATTGTTTTTAATACAAATAATGGGATTTTACCTTTGACTTATGCACAAGTTGAAAAAGAAAATAACGTTAACTAGAGATGGTTCTTTCAACTTATTCAACTTTACATTACAGGTGACCATATTGGTATTTATATAATATTAGACAAGCACGCTAGCATTAAACATGGAATGACAGAAATTTGGCTTAATTTGATTGGATGTTATCGGTATTGTAGACACCTAGTAAGCAACTTCAATCATAAATTCAAAGATTTTTCAGCCATAAAAGAATTGCTTGAGATGTGTTATGAAACTTCAAAGTATAAATTTTATGTATGGTTTGATGAAATGAGAATAGTCACCTAGAATGGAAAGAATAACTTAAGTGTGAACCATAACAAACATGGGCACTTTATAATTATAGGGGTCATCAATATGACAATATGAAAAGATATCTTTCTAAATATTTCAATCATGTTTTGAAAGGTGCACATGTTTTGCCTGTTTTTGATTTAGTTTATTTGATATTTTATAGGACTAATACTTAGAATGTATATGACTACATTTCACATGGGATATTATGGCCTCCTGTTGTTCAACTAGAATTGAATGCCAACATGCATAGATCTAAAGATCATATTGTAGTACTTTTCAATATTGACAATGACACTTTTCAGGTTCAAACCCCTCATATACCAGGTGTCAAAAAAGAAGTTTGATAAAGAGTTAAGTTGGCGAACAGAACATGCACATATGGTAAATGCAAAGTTCTTATCGACCTAGTTCACATGTTTTTGCATGTTGTGTAGAAAAATATCTTAATGTTACCCCGATACGTTGACAAACATTATAGTGTTTAGATGTACAAGAACATATATGGAGCTTTATTCTATCATTTACCTGATGAATTAAATTGGAATGAATATATTGGACCTCAGGTATATCCAAACTATAACAACCCCAACTTCTAACAACACAATTTACTCTATATGAAAATGGATAAACACAAAACCTAGAAGTTTTTTTTTTATAACAACCCATTATCAATGATAACGATTGACCAAATTAATTCAATTTGATAATTTGGTCAACCGTGGCTCTTATATTTCTATAATTTCTCTTAATAGTAGATCAACTGGTCAACTGGTTTCATTGATCAATTTAGATAATAACATTTTTTATTATTTAATTAAATCAAATGGTCGACCAAATCAGTTTTTAATCAACTAGTTTGAACATAATTTGACATTGTTGTTATTTATCTTTTATTCATTCATTAACATATAGTGTAGCACTTAAGTTCTTGACTTACAACTTCTCTACCAAATCATTTGGTAAGATTCTTCCTTTACCCTTGAATTATACTAGGTTATTCGTATTGATCCCATGTTAATCTCCCATTACTTAATTCAATCATCTTGGATCAAATTTCATAATTCAACATTACCAAGAATATACCACATTTATTATTTCGATCCATCATTTCATACTTCTAGTAATAATTACAACATATTCATCACACAGTAATTCAAAGATAATTTTATAGATAAAAGAATTATAATTTAAGTCTCATCTATTTGTAATCGTAAATGAAAAGAAAGACAAATTTAAGAATTTCAAACTTTATAGTTTAATAAATTTAGTTGATACATGCATCCTATTATTAAAAATTACTTACATACCAAAAGAACATACTTGAATTTACAAAAGAAGTTTATATTTTTCTTAATTACAACTTTAATATCTAGTAGCAAAATTATAAAAGTGATCCACTGCAATTTATGAAGATCTTATAAACAATTTATTTTATAACAATTAGCATTAATTACAATATGATTTAACAAGACAAGAAAGTATGCTACTTAATTTATATATAGACAACCGATTATTAAATCAATCTCTTTTCTTTCTTTTTTTAGAATTAATTCTTATCCTAGTCATCAACTAAATTAACATCTCTAGTACTACATCGAACACTAGTCAATTTTATATTCTTGGTCATCAATCAAATTGATACCTCTACTACTGCACCGAGTACTAGTCAATTTTATATTCTCATTCATCAATCAGAATTGATGCCTCTAGTACTACACTGAGTACTAGTCAATTTTCATATTCCCAGTCATCAATCAAATTGATGCCTCTAGTCCTACACCGAGTAATAGTCAATTTCATATTCCCGATAATAAATGAAATTGATGCCTCTAGTACTTCATCATGTACTAGTCAGTTTTATATTCCCGGTTATCAATTAAATCGATGCCTCTAGTACTACACCGAGCACTAGTCAATTTCATCTTCTCAGTCATCAATCAAATTGATGCCTCTAGTACTATACCAAGTACTAGTTAGTTTCGTATTCCATTTCATATTCATCTCACTTCTCATATAAGAAAATACATCTATTTTTTTTAAGAAAAATAAAATGAATTATCATTAATAGTTCTAATATGTTTATAATATAAGAGTCGGTCTTCTACCTGCTGCTCGTGAAAGTCCTACCTCTCTGACCTGAGATCTTGCTCCAGCAACCTCTTCTATATCAACAAATATATATATCACTCCTCATTTAGTAATTCAATGTAAGTTTACCTTACAACTTAATATTCAATAACAATTTAGCTCATAATGAGAATTTCATTCTCAAAACCTCCATCTTTTACGTCTTATAACATCATTAAAAACAACACCCTAATAAATAATTTTTTTCATTTAACATCCTACTAGAAATAATTGAAACTCTCTAAAACAAAATACATTTATTTTCTTTAACATTTCTTCCTCAACCATTATTCAACACAACCTAAAACTTTATAATTCGTGCAAAGTTCCAATAGTTGTGATTTAAGGTATAAACAACCTTTTCATTACCATTTAAACACAATATTTCCATTTCTTTTGAATTCATTATCCACATCATAACACATGCTATAATAAGTATAAACAATTAACATTTATGCATTGTTTTTGTTTCCTCAACCCTTTCTTTTTATGGCCGACACTAGCCCCTTTTAATAACACTAGGATTTTTCACTTCATTTATGTATATTATAAGCTATTTTCATTCATTTCTATCCCAATTACATCAAACAAAAATAAATTTCTCATTTCTCCTACATTTCACTATTAACCCTAACTCAAAACTTACAAATTAGGCATGAATTCCTAATTGGGTTCTTTTAGGCTTGCATATTTAAGTCTAATGCCCCTAACCTGGTGATAAAATGGTCTTTAAGTCATAACCAGTCGAATTTTTTCAACACTTCTCCATTTTTTCTCTCCTATGCCAAAATTGACTTTATATGGAGGATTAATTTTTACTTTTTAATTATTTCAATTTAATTGATACCCAACCATTTTTCATATCATTAAACATTATTCCATCCCAATTTAACATTTAAACTAACAAATTTGTGAAACTCAACATCTACACAACACTAACACATTCATCCATTCACATATTCCATAATCATTCAAACCAAACATTTTAAATGAGTTTCTCACATTAATTGAATGCTAATCTAAGTGGAAAATGCAAGAGCAAAACAAGTTCCCTTCTCTCCTCTTTGTTTTTTTCTAACCTCCTTAACCCTAACCTTTTTAACTCTTTCAAAACCCTCTAAACCACTTAATTTCTTTTTTTGATCACTTAACAACTCTTTTAATCACTCTTTGTTAACCTTTTCCAAGAAAATAGAAAGGAAAGAAATAAACCTAATCCTTTTTTCCTCATTTTTGTTCTTCACTGCCTAATAAGGTATTTTTTTTTTTTTACCAATCTTCAACTATTTATAATTTTACCCCTTATTTATTCTAGATGAATCAGTCAACCATTTGGGTTATTAAATGAACGAGTCGATTGATTCCTTAATTCATGAAATATCAATTTAAATCCTTCATTTTTATTTCCAATCAAATGAAAACCTGGGGGTTTACATAGGCCCTTCCAGATGAAAAACCTGTCAGGGTCGACAAAAGTCAACTTGGTTACATAATAAGATATGGTAATAAGAGATGAGCATTCCCAGTATAGATGTGGCATATACGGTCAGACATGACATAACAGAAAAAAAAATTGTAAATATAGACAACGTATGTAACAAGTTACTTAATTATATTATTATTTGTTATTTGTTATTGTTATTGTTTCTAATACTTATTTTGTAATTTTGAATTGTATTTTATATTTTATAGATACGATTGGTTAGGATGCCACATACGCGAGGTGCTTCTTCATTTACACATAGAGGTGGAGTTTCTTAGTACATGGATCCTAACCTAGTTGATCACATAGCATTAAAAATATTTCAGTTAATTGCAATTTAAAGTTACAATTACACAATATAAATGCATATAATTGCAAAATAATATCGCAATACCTACATCCAAGTACGAGATGAAGTGTAACCCCCATCGTCTGGACAGTCATAGACAGCGATCGAAGTATCTGGAGTCTGCCTACAAGAAAATGTTCCCATAATCATAATTGTTATTCATTAAAAAATAAAACTTTTGTTTATTTTGTGATAACAAAAAAAAATTAAAGTAACAATAATATTTCTTGATTTTCAGCTGTTGGAGTATCAAACATCCTCCAATTTGTTTAACCTCATTTATGCATGCAAGACATCTATGTCTTGCACAAGCATGCTAAGACATCAAATCCCCAGTTATATGTGGGGATGACATCAAAATAACCCAAGAGAGTCAGATAAATTAAGGGCACATATCTCCCTATTATGTTAGTGAATAATTCACCGCCAAACATATAGAGTATATATGCTCTCACATACCGACATAAAACATTAAAATTATCATAATAATTCACACAAACTTAACAAATAATCAATATATTAGATTCATAATTGATTTTGTACCTCCACAATACCCCTACAAGACCTCCTCATTAGCATTAGTTGGTGGTGTCTGCTACTCCAATCTTGATGCATGCATGTTTATCTGATATTATATATATACATGTTTTACCACCAGTAACATATCTTTGTAAGCAGAGCAAAAACTATCTCCAATTAAAATTATTTTTTTCATCAATAATTAACTGCAATTAATAACTTCTCATCATATCGCTCATACAAATATGTGTCATTAATACTGATGAGTAGTTTATAATACTTGAAATCTTATACAAGATACAAATGACTAAAACATCTTAAATTGTTGTGCTTTCTAATAGCAGTATTTACTAAATATCATGTTTTCAAAATATGATAATGCCAAATTATATTATTTCTTCAAATGTTCTTAAAATGTTTTATTTCATAAAGTGTTCACTGTAATAATTTCAACAAAAAAAAAAAACCATATGCCCTCTGGTTTGATGGACTTTGTGGCACTGATTTTGTTGCAAGCAAATTATTATTAAAATACTAATTAATTGGAAAATCAAGGAGTAAAGTGGATGATTAGGTGACACCAGCAGACCAATGATACAACAGCTAAGGTTCAATCATCGGAGGGTGTGTGAACCTAACTATTGTACTATATATTCCTTTTTCTTTTCACGTTGTACTATTGATGATCAAAAGATTGTCACAAATTTACTCTTTTTTTTGTAGTTTCTATTATTTGATTATAAATTATCATCTTTGTATTTATCAATATTGTTTATATAATATTTAAGTACCGTGAGTTATTTATTTGGGAAAAGTCTATCATGAATTTTCTTTCACAGTTTTTACAAGATTGAATTTGTTTTATTGGATCCATATTTTTAACTTAAAAAAAATAACATATGAAACAAGAAAATCATAATAAAAACTAGTCATATGCTCGTAGAGATGATATATTTTTATATATAATCAATTGTTTAATAATATGTTTGTATATTACATTATTATAATCTTGTTTGTTAATTGTCCAAGTCATTATAATAATGTTTATTTATATTGTACTTATTGTATTTAAGAAAAAACAAAAATAATAATATATCTCATATATATGAAAAACATTTCTAATCCAAATTTTGTATAATTTTTAAAATATGTTTTCGGTTTTCTTTTCCAACTTGATACCAATATTTAATTTTTTTATTGATTGGTATTGAATTAAAAGTATTATATCCTAAGACTAAAATAATAAATATAATAATAAAATTTTAAAATATGTTTAATATTTAATATTCTCAAACATATTGAATTTAAATTCTTAACCAATGTTGATTTTGAAAAGAAATACTATAGCATCACTTGATTTTGTAATTTTATAAAAAAAAGATTTTAATTAAAAAATAATAAAGGTGCAAATGATAAACTCGTGAATTATTATTGACTTTTAAACAACTTGAAGATATTAATTTGAGTTAATCAAATATTAGAGATAGTTTTCTTGAGTTTTTTTTTTCTTTTTTATATTTTACTTAAATTTTTATTATGCATTGTTTAAAATAAAAAGCTTATGATATGACATTTCAATTGATTTAAGTAAAAATAATTAAAAGAAATCTATCATAAGAAATTATGATTCAAATTTTTAGATAAAAAATGTTCTTATATTTTCTGTTTCTTCAACTTGGTATAATGTGTTAATTTCTTTCTTTTTTATCTACACATGGCAAGAGATGCATAGTGTATAGGCATAGAAAGATCCAATATGTGAGCAATGGGGGCTCTTGCCTACACTACCTAAAACAATTAAAAGAATTATGTGTTGAGTTTCCCGAATATTATATACGTAACAGAAACTATGAAACAAAATTATTAGGGAGTCCCTAGAATCCCATTAGATAGATCTAGAGTTGTTTAGGGATTTATTACTTGAAGATTTTATCTTCTTCAACTTTGAATAATTCCTTAAAGACTAGATTGTTGCAAATCACAAATTGTCCAATTGTTCGGCCTCCAACAATAATCCATGCAAACCACCCGTGAGAAATCTTTTAAATTTCTATTTAGAAGAGAAGAATTATTATGCTTAGAGTACTAGCTCTAATTTTGTATTTACGTAGTTTTTTTGTCTAACAGGCAACCACTTTTTTTTTTCACTGACAAAATAATAGGCTTAGCTTTATATTTATAAGGAATCCTAAAAACCCTATAAATTAAAAAATATCTATTTACCCTTTAAATAATATTCATTTATTATTTAAGGATAATTTTAGAAATTTAATTAATCAAGTCCTTGACTTTTCTAGGTCTAGAAATATAATCCCTATATTAATTGTATTCTAGTCCTTAATTTCTAAAATATATTTTTATGACAAGCATCTACATATTAGTTCTAGGTATCTCTTATACCTCAACTTATGAGAACAAATATTTCTTTTCATAAAAGAAATAATATAATATGCATCAGTCTCTACGACTCTAATGAATGTCCAATATTTAAGAGAGTATCGACTAGGAACATTTTATGAACTTTGCTTTGATGCAATATAAATCCCATAATTATAACAATTTTAAAATTTCTTTTGCAAAGCATTTTTTTTCTATGAACTTTATCTTTACTCTAGATTTATTAATCTAATATTATATGAGTATTAAAGATAAATTAAGCCTTTATTAATAATAAATATGTATTTTCATGAATATAATAATATCACGTGTAACCAACCGATTGGCTACAGGGCATATTAAACTAACAATCTTACATTTACACTAAAGTCAATCGCTCACATATCTAATACCATATTGATCCATGTAGCATTAAAACTTCTGCATGGAAAGTGACTCCGTAAGAGGATCTTCTAGATTCTTTTCGGTAGGTACTCACTCTATCTTTACATCTGTCATTTCATTGATCTATCAAATCCAATGAAATTTTTTAAATATTTGTTTAGATCATTGATGAGACCTTGGCTCCTTTGGTTATGTAATGGCTCCACTGTCAGGAACCAACCTAGTTTATTGATGAACTTTTTGATCCAATCTTTGTTTTCTTAAACATGGAGGTGTACTCTTATTCAATTGTAAAATCAATTGTGCTTTCTTGTTTGAAACTCTTCCAACTCATAGCACTACCATTTAAAGTAAAACATATATTGGTTGGTATTTACTATTTTTCCAACATTTCATTGAAAAAATTATAATTCAAATAATTTTAAACTTCTAGTTAATCTTCTTCGTTAATGGATTCTATAGCCAAGTATAGGACACTATTTCCATCATTTCTCTCTCAATCTATGTCTTAAAACACATGTCTTTGAAGGGAGGTGTTCCATGCAAAATATATAAGAATCAAATCTTAGATTCTTTCATACTAAGCTATTTTAGCATCTAGTCTATATGCATAGATTGGGACAATTTGTGTTTTTTTTCCTTCTCTTATTGATTGAATAAACAAAAAGAAAATCTCTCTCTCTCTCTCTCTCTCATAAGTAAAAGCATTAGTACACTTTTACCCGTTCAAGTTCTATGTAAGAAGGTTTGGTTCTTGTAATCATGGGTAATTTTAGTTTAGATCAAATAGAGAGTCTTTATGTCATTCAAGTTCTCTGTAGGTACACATCTCTCCCTCTCTTGCTATAAATATATAATTTGTTCTTTTTCTTTGTGGATTTTGCTTTATTTTGGCTAGTCTTTGATCAGTCTTTAATTATTTATGACTTTCTTATTATATTATAATAACTTTCATGTAAGCTTTGTCTCGTTTCTCTGTATGATGTTTTCTTTAATTTTATGTTCATTGTATTGTATGATTTCTTGAATTTATTAAAGGATTAGAGAAATTTTCAGAGTTAAAGTTTGGATCTTTTAGATTTCATGGTGAGTATTTTCTTTTATTTCTTTTTTAACCCTTTGATTGATTGGATTTTATTTCTTGGCGAGATTTTAATTTTACTTTCTATTTAATCATGATAAAATTTTTGAAATTGGTTTCTCCTTTTCTTTCAAAAAAATGAACTTGAATTTCTATTTCTGTTTGTGTTTTAAAGCTCTATCCTTAGTTGTTTTACATTATAGAGACTCCCTTCTTCTCTCTTTCTTTGTATGTTTTGTTGCTGAGAAAGTGATTTGAGAATTCTTGATAGAGGATTCCATATTTTTTTTATGTTATTCTTTCTTTTCTATGGTTTCTCGACAACCGAACAAAGAACAAATTTATGTTTCTTGTTGAGATAGCTTTGTTATTTTATTGATGCATTAATATTTTTGTGTTTGTTTTGAAATGCAGGCTAATAGGATAAATGTTTTAGCAATTTTTATTTCATTGACTTGAGATCATGAGGTCATTCGCCTTATTTGATTCCTCTTTAAATGGGCTTATTTTCTCTCAATTTATTGCATTTTCTATTTAGATTCCTCTTTAGTTTTCTATTTTAGAACGATTTAATTTTCCATGTAGCATTCAAATTGAATAATGGTGTAGAATTAATTATTATAATCATCTTTTCTTCCTCTTATTTGGTATCTTGTTGGATAATAATGTAGAATTTTAAATTGGATAAAAATGTCAAGAGTCAATTCAATTTATATTATGATAATTCCTTATTTATTTTATCTAAAATTCAAAATTAGAATTGACTCTTAATATTTTTCTATGACTTTCCTAATTCTCTTCCCTTAGTGAATGGATATTGGATAACAAAGAAAAAGAAAATTATGTGAATCTATTTTTTTTTTTTTAACATAGAGACTTATCAAAAATATTTTAGGAAATAAATATTATCTAATAGTTTAAATTACTTTTTGCATTGATGTGTATATTTTGTTTTTATTATGTTCTAATTAGATTTTTTTTTTTTTGTTATGGATAGGTTTGTCATTAAAAGAAAACAAAATGTTGAGGATACGCTCATTGTTAATGATGTTAATGTCATAAATAGTAGAGGCACTTTGTCAAAAGCAAGTCATATTGAAACTCAATTTAAATGATCTTCCTTTGGATATGGGGCTAAGAAAGAAAATTTCTAAATATCATCCTAATGATAAAGACAAAGTTAAAAGAGCCTACTTGTAAAAAGTTTTGTGTCAACCTCATGATTATTATTTTCCACAAAGAAAGATCAAGAATATATATTGATGATTTGTTCTAGTTTGGTTCAAGGAGCATGGTTATTGGTTAGAGTATAATAAGGATGACGATTCAATATTTTGCTTATGTTGTTATCTTTAAAGGTTGAATATGGGAAAGCAAGCAAGTGGTGATTATTTTATGGGCATGAGATTTAAGAATTGGAAGGATAAAAAAGATTTGGGATTCATGTTAGACCTCTTAACAGTGCTCACAACCAAGCTTGAAGAAAATACCAAGATTTGATGAATCAAAGGCAACACATTGAAGTTGCTTAGGCTATAATTTCAAATCAAGCTTGAAAAGATTATCAAACCCAATTGATTGCAACTATTGATTGTATTCGCTCTCTTTTGTGTCAAGAACTAGCTTTTCATGGTTGTGATGAATATAAGGATTCAAAGAATCAAGGAGAATTTCTTGAGCTACTACGGTTTCTTGTCAATCATAATCAAGGAATCAAAGATGTTGTTTTAGACAAATATCCTAGTAATCTTAAAATTATAGCTTATGACATTCATAAAGATATTGTACATGCTGCTACAATAGAAACCACCAATATTATATTGAATGATCTTGGTCGTGAGTTCATCGTTATTTTAATTGATGTATTAGTTAAAGAGAAAATGGTTGTTATTCTACGTTATGTAGATGTGAAGAGATGTGTTATTGAATATTTTTTTGGTATTGTGCATGTTAAGAACACAATTGCTCTATCACTTAAGAAGGCAATTGAGACATTGTTTGCCAAACATGGGCTTAGTATATCACATCTACAAGGACAAGGCTATGATGGAGCTAGTAACATGCAATGTGAATTTAATAGCTTGAAAGCTTTGATAATGAAGGATAATCCATCTGCATATTATATTTATTATTTTGCCCATCAATTGCAACTAGCATTTATTGGTGTAGCAAAAAATGATGCTCATATTGCTTTGTTATTTAATGTGGTTTCTAGTTTGACAAATGTTGTAGGTGCGTCTTGAAAGAGAGGAGATCTTATTTGCGAGAAGCAATATAGCAAGATAGTTGAAGCATTTAATAATGGTGACATTTCAAGGGGTCGAGGTTTACATCAAGAAACTATGCTTCGAAAAGCCGATGATACATGTTGGGACTCATATTATGGATCTTTGGTAAATCTAATTATATTGTTTTCCTCTATTACAACGAAGAAATTGGTTAAAAGTTGGTTATGCAATCGATTCGGAATGATTGTTTGGTTATTTATATTGAAAAATAGATATTTAAAAGTGTTATAATAAGAAGATCTTACAATGTTTTCAACATATTAAGTCTTGTAGGGAGCAATTGTGAATTACAAGAAAAGAAATAGAATTTTGTGGAGCATCTTTTTATAATATATGTAAATTTTTAAACTTTATATTATACGTTTATAATTTTCAAACTTTTTGGATCTTAATTAATATAGTTATATAGTTATATTATTTTGCCGCTACTGAAATTGGATTATGGATTTGTCCCGATGTATAGGTTAATTTTGTAATAAATGAAAAATATTGTTGATTAATATTAATATCTATTATAAATCAGTAGTAATTCGTGTAATTGTGATAACATTCGGTGAGAATTGCTTTCATTTTGCTATTGTATACACATATACTATTTCTTTTTCTTATTCTTCATCTTATTTTTTTAACAATATATTGTCAAATCACTACTATTTTATCAAACTATTTTTAAACAAATAAAAAGGTATTAATTATTTCATTAATACCAAATGAGGTACAAATACATTATTAATTTTACATTATAATTACGAAAACATAATAATGGTAGAAATTGAAACTTGATATTTAAAAGGATTTTAACAGTGACGATAGTGGAAATTAGTTTTTCACCAATGATGTACGATAAACTAAATTCTATAATACTCTTATAAAAATTAGTGTATGGATAAGTAACCATACATATGTTAAAAAAAAAATATTGTGTTTTTAACATCTATAAATATCTTAAGAACCCATCTCGATTAATCTAACGGGCCCTGAAGTTAACGACCATGTAAGTTTCCAGATGTCATCATATTAGCAACCATAGGGCTCGAACTTGAGACCATATGGAGAGCAAACCCCTCGATCCCAAACTCTTACCACTAAGCCACCTACTAAATGGTTATACAAGAAATAGTAGAATTAGACACAAAAATGTGCAACATGTTTTTCTTTTTCCCTGTCATAGACTAAAATTGTAATTGCATACACTACCAGAATTCTTATATTTATCGATGAAATTTTTTTTTTGTTATTTGTACTATCATTCTATTGGTAATTAATTT
>Ga0307517_10001978_pt1 | contig 33381 bp, 34 predicted proteins | sample 23_EM_MG_FD_194515 | JGI IMG/M metagenome (GOLD analysis project Ga0307517, IMG submission 194515) | Populus trichocarpa ectomycorrhiza microbial communities from riparian zone in the Pacific Northwest, United States - 23_EM | ecosystem: Host-associated > Plants > Roots > Unclassified | place... | reverse complement strand
ACCGCTGTTGCTGCTAATATTGGGAGAGGTGTTAACTTCTTCATGTGAAAGGCTTAATGGGTAAATAAGATGCTAATATAACCAAACTAAAACAAACTACCCTGCACCCCATTGATAGGATGAGCAGACCTAACGGGCTCGAATGGCGTTTTAAACGTTGACTGTACCTTGTTAACCTTTAAATCATGAAGCCAGATGTTAGATTGCTCAGCTTCGGTGAACTCTACATAATAAGGCAGATGATGGGTGTCGAGCAACATTGTGCAAACCTTGAAGCCAGTATAAAACTCGTTGCTCAAAGTGTTCATGTAAGCCACCTCACCGGTGAGAGAGTTAAGTAGGAGGTTTAACAAAGCCATCTTGCAACAGGTGAGATCAAGTTCTGCGCCATACAGATGCAGTGATCTGTTGATCTTTGCAGCTGCGAGTAGCATGCGTCCAGAACCACATGCGCAGTCACAAGCTGTTTGCCCCGGAGTTGAGTTTTCACTAACTGACATTATTGATATCATATCGCATATTGGCTCAGGAGTGAAGTATTGACCGTTGTGACCATTTGATATTGCTTGCATATAAAGCTCGCCTATAGGGTCTGAAAAGTCTTCTGAGAGGTCGCCTATAAGTGTGATGAGGGTTGTTAATTGAGTAACTTTCGGGTGGTTTCGGAACGTTTCAAAGGCTGAAAGTTGGTCTTCAGAGCTGTCGAACTTCTTAAAAGGTAACAGCGCCCAATCCAGTAGTTCAGTAAATGTGGTGTGTAATGATTGCCCATAGGCAAAGCGGTCAAATTCTTTGTGAAGTTGTTTAATGTCGGTCATAGCTGTAAGTTTTAATGTCGAGTGAATTCTCGAAAAGACTCACAGCTGACCAGACGCACTAAGGCAAGGTGGAGATTGAGAAAATGCGGAGGCTCATGAGTGTGCGAATGATACCCATTTTCGAGATACTACCTTGAAGCGTAGCGACTGTGTGCGGAGGCGTTGGCTAACTTGGTGAACGAAATCTCACGGGAGTATAAATGGTAAGGTAGTGAAGGGTTTGGCATACCCATTTGTTCTAGGGTTTAAAAAAAACAGATCGCCACGAGTATTTGATGGAAACGAAAATTCATGGAGATAGAAAGTTGTCGGGTCGCAGCTGGCAAACTCGCCATAGAAGTGCTGATTGAAAAGCGATGAGAAAGCGTTGTCCCCGGCAGTCATTGAGAACGGGCTGAATTTTACAGCATGCATAACTAGATTTGCCATTACGGCATGTATACAATTCCAAAACGTAGCCTCTTGAAAGTGCTTACTTCGGTCGTGTTTGGTTTTGTTGTAAGCGTCATACCAAGTAAGCGACTTCGTAGGTTTCGATTCGTCCCACTTTTCGAATGGGCGAATCGGCGGAAGGTTTTCATACGAGCGTAGTACGAATCGGTAGTCACTGAGGTGCAATTTGCTAGCCAATTTTACGTAGTCCCTAGTAGTGTAATTTTTACCCTGTACAGGAGACACTTGAGCTTTGTCCATATAATACTTCCAGCTATTCTCAACTTCTGTACACGCTAAGATCAACAGTTCTCTGGTCTTATGGCTAAATGTGTTAAAGCTTCTCGGATCAGGCTCAATATATAAGAGTAGTTCGTCAAGTTTGCCTAGCAACGATCTAAGCGCTTGTTCTGACGATTGTCGGTCAATCTCAGTACAGTTAAGAGCCTGGTATATGTCGTCAAAATATAGCAAGGATGGTCTCCATACTCCTTCAACTGAGTGACCGACTTCAAATTTCAATGGTTTGATATCTGTCGCACCAAACACAGTAGTGGCCCATTCGGTTAGGTCTCTGTGTCTCTTTTCAATCACCGTCATACCAACGGATACTGTATAGAAGACCCTATCTACACCATAAAGATGTACAAAATGGCTCGATGTTTCGTAAGCATACCCCAAAGGATGCCTAACATGTAAATCATTAGTTACTCCTGGTATATTCGTCTGAGTATTTGTGTACGTGATACCTACCATTTCTGCATTCTAAAAGCCAAGCTTACTTCATCGGTGGCTTCCCCGAATCAGCAAGCTTTGCATTCAATACTTCTCTCTTTAACCTCGCCTTCTCCGGTTGAACATAATAAAAGTCAAACAGAGCCTCAAGCACTTCCAAGTTCCATTCAGCTTCATGGGGTTCAACTTCCAAGATCTCACCGGTGCTCTGACTTTTATTGGGATGCGCAGCAAAGTTTCCTATATTCCTAACTGCGTCTATATCGTTAGCAAGGTATCCCGGTAATTGCTTTGAGTCAAGAACAGCTTGAATCTGTACAGAAAGGTCTCCTTTTTTCACACCAGCCTTATCAAGTAACAGATTTTGAAGACATCGTCGACTTAAAGCGGCGCTTGCTTTAGGACTATCATCTAATACTAAGCAGGCCTCACTATAGTCCTTTGCGATAAATTCACTCACTTCTATCGGTACTGGTGTCCTACTAGTTCCCCGAGGTCGAATTAAATCAGTTCTATTAGGAGGATGCTCCTCCCAAACATGGCCTTGCGATGTCAACAAATGGCCCTCACATAAGAAGACTATAAGCTTCAAACACTTTGGGTTCGGACAATGATGGCTTGTGAGATACCAATACCCATCTTTATCCTTCGCTAATGGCGTAAATACAGGCTCTGCATGAAATTCAACTAAACAATGAGGACACTTCATAAAGTTTGGTTAAGGCTAACGACAAAGCTAAGCTTATAGCTTTAGAGTTGCAATAGCTTGCGACAAACGAGCCGTTCAAATCTACACATAGAAACGAAGGTGATTGAGAGTTGATGTGAAAAGACTGGACTTGCTATATATAGCGGTTAAGTGGCTCATTTAGCCTAAAGAGCTACGTTCATTACGAGCCTTGTCAGCTAAGTCTAGAAACCGAAGTAAGACATCCTCGACAATGTCACTGGTCTGCTTGAACTCGACACTTCTGCCTTTCAATTGCCATCCTCTTCTGTGCTGTTCATCTATGGTAAAGGTGTATTGCACATCGAGCATACTCGTAGGTTTGAAAGCTTGAAACTGATCTGATTGAGCCCAAACACCTCTCCATATTGTAATATGTATCGTCGTATTGAAATCTTTGTCGAGTTGAGACTGTACGGTCAGTTGCCTATTGTAAGAAACTATTCTGAAAATGAGCTCGCCATTTTCTACTTTTTCCCAAAACCTAATCCTCCAGTTAGGCGACGACTCACTGATTAACTGGACATGAGCCTTAAAGCGTTCTACCAAATTAGTATATTCAGCTTTTGAGTCCCTGGGCCCTTCTGTCATTAGAAGCTGCTTTCGTGTTTCTTCGCTTTGAGCTTGTTCAATCTTCATCCTCAGTTTTTCCTCAGTTGTAAAGTTTTTTGTAACAACACTTTGTTCAGTGCTCTTTAGTGTTTTTTTGTGATCACTTGGCTTCAAGTTGTTTTCCACATACTGAATATGTTGCGCTTTGAAAGTATGAAGTATTTCTACAGTATAGGTATTATATTGGTCGTCGATAATTTTATGATGATCGCGACAAAGCAGGATTAGGTTATCATAATGATCACGGTCTTCCAAATTAAGATCATGCTTACCGCGAGGGCCACCTTCTGTTTTTGCAACGATATGTGCTTCCTCCCCGACGACTGAGGCATAGTCCGTTTGGGTTTTTTCCACAACCAAACTTTTTTTGCAGCCAGGGAATGAGCACATATTGGCTGATCGGCCCCAAAGCATTTTATGTGTCCTTAGTGATATTGCCATCCGTAGTTTTTTACCAGGCTAAGATACGGAACATTTGCTTTTACCGAGCCGTCCAAAGACAGCGAAGAGTAACGTAGCTGTTTGCGAGTTGAGTAAGGGCCTGGGCAAAGGAAAGTGATTGTAAAATACCGTTAAAATACCCCTTGCGCTTATGATCTACCCTATGTAGCTTAGATGGATGGAGACCGCGTTTTCTGACCCAAATACTAGTAATTATCTCTTCCTTATAACGGAATATGATATGATCCTTCATGAAATCGGGTGGTCTGTATCCCAGACCTTAATTGTGGCGCGGTTGCATCAAGAAGGTCATTCTATGTTAGAAGCGCAAAACTTGTACGAAAGGATAGCTAATAATCCTAGACATTACCAAAAGGTAGTTAGGGTGCTTACAAAGCTTGTTGATAAGAGGGTACAACAGAACGTTAATGAACAAGCGAAATCTTCACCGCCAAGTGAAAGACCGTATTCGGAGCTTATGGACCCAAAACGTTTAGAGCGTGAACGTCAACAGAAAATAATGTTCCACATGGCGGAAAAAGGGGCAGAGATGCTTGCGCATGAAGTATTCAAGAAAGTGATAGGGGCTATTTTTGGTGTCAGAATGTAAAGCGAGCCGTCCAAACCACCGGAGAGAAACGAAGGTGGTTGCGAGTTGAGTGAGGGTCTGAGCAGAGAAAGCCGACAGGCGGCTGCTCAGTATGCTGCTCACAACAACTGGCGCTGCTTTTGAGCATCGCGAGAGCGGTGTACTTCAAAAGATGTGATCAGTTGGCAGCCCGAACGATGGCGCAGGCGAGCCAAACAAGATGAGCGCTTAGCTTTAGATCTGTAGAACGGTGCAAGTGAAGCCTGGCTGGTAAGCCAAGCTGAAACGCAGCATAAGTGAAACGCATCTAAAGACAGAGACAGCGAATGTGAGTGAAGAGTTTGACAGCGCGAACGGTGTGACAGGTCAGCTCCGCTGGTGAAGGGCTATGTGCTTGAAAAGCTTATAGCCTGTAACGTAACTTGGCGCATCTGTTTGTTCAGGCAAACGATGAGCGAACACCTTCCTACCTGGTGTGTGAGAGGCTTCTGCGATAGGAAGGCATAAGCGCAGCTATCCTTTGCTCTCCTAAGCAACAAAAGAGGGTAAAGGATAGCGTAGCTTATGAGCAACACTTCAAAGGACAGATGTCGCGATTTATGACTACGGAGTTAGTACCAAGACGAATTTGTGTTCTTCACCAGCGAATGGCACCATAATATATAAGACATCCGGGTCGTAGAAGCTGTTAGACTTTACTATAACTTTCCCCTCAACGGATTGACCTTTAAACAATGTGTTGGTTCTTAGAAGCACTTGGTTGAGGGACTGCTTGTGTTGGTAGAAGTTGTTTGACATTTGGTTCATTTCCTGTTGACTTCTAGCATTTGCCTCAATCGCTTTACTTGCATCGTATGTAACTGTTGTCGTGGTAACAGGGGCGTAGCTACCATTTAGTGAAAGAGTCGAAGTGGTTGTGGTCGTTCTTGTGTAAGCGGCGTTCTGAGCGTTAAATCCATCGCTGAATGCCTTAGCAAACATAGCGGAGTTCTGTCGACGTTGTAACTTGGTAAGATATTGATCTGCTGAATAGACCTGCAACCTACCGCTTTCTCTTTCATTTTCGTACACAATCTGTATACTGTCTGGAATAGCATCCGTTCTATCTAACAGAAGATTATTATAGCCCACATATAATTCTAGCTGACCACCAGCTGGCCGCATCGCAGATATCGTTACTATTGAGTTGGTCATCTTAGATACTGCGAACGAAACACCTGATGAAATGAAGATGTTGTTCGGGTCAGTAGTCGTTGGGGTGGGTCGGTAATACAACGTTCTGCTACTACATGCACTTAATAAAAATGTAAGAGCAATCAACAAGATATAGGTCTTATGTTTCATGATATGAGTTAGGCTATTGCCATACCGGTCCTCTATGGCAGTTACTAAACGCTAAGCGCAGGACGGAACGCCAAGTCTAATCTAAGACATTTATTTATAATACTCAAGTAGCCAACACCTTACAAATGCACAGGGTTCAAGTGCGTCACTTTATCGTATTAAGCTCGCCTTTTCCCAGTAAGCAACTAAAGAGGAAGAGGCAAGCGTAGCTTATGGTTTTTCAATGCCCTATTCAGTTTTGAGACGGGCAAGTTCACATGCGACATTCCCCCAAATCATTTTAGTATACGCCATTGCATCCGGCTCATACACTTCAACAGTCATATTGATCGTCGATGCTGTGTCGGGGAGAAATCTGACCAAATAGAACTTGACGGTATCTTGACCTAAGATGGCCCTACTAGTATATAATTCAGAGTTTTTACTGGACTCTGGTGACAATCCATTGTAATCTCTAGACAGTACAACCTCTGTGGATGTCGACGCAATCTCCTTTAGAGTAGCATAATTTTCTTTAAACACGACCTCATACTTTTTCCCTTGTATCTTAGATGCTAGCTTATAGCTAAGGGTATCTTTATGGCACACAGCAAGTCTATAATCGTCTTTGCTGTTACCTGGGATATAAGTATGTGTACTTCCTAAGGGCATGGCTCTATAAACTAAAAACTGGTTAGACTGCTTAGGGTTTTGACAACTCGTTAGTACACTGAAAATTGTCGATAACAACAAGATCACAGTAAGAGTTTTGTGCTGCATTTGAAGTGGGTTTAAGTTACCGAAGCAGTCCTTCATCGGTCGGTTTAAGCATCCTACAACGGACTGTATTGTAGTATCCAAATATATAAACACTTAGTTATAACTAAGCAAGGAAGCAAGGCTGTTTTTCGTCCTTAGCGGTGATGGCAGTCAACCGCAAGTCAGAGATAGAGTCTTACGTCATTCAGAAGGTTCGGGAGAAGCGAGAAGGACAAAATCTTTCTCAATCAGAACTCGCAACCCTGTTAGGTGTATCAAATGGATTTATCGGGCAAGCGGAGAGTTCCAATAATCCTACGAAGTATAACTTGAACCATCTAAACAGGATGGCGATCATTTTCAAGTGTTCAGTAAAAGACTTTATCCCGGATAAGCCATTTAACAAATAGGAGTGTTTCAAGCTCCTATACGCTTATGCAGCTTGCAACTTTTTACCGTTTTGTTGCTCTGACTTATGTTTTATGACCTTGAAGCTATGATGCTTGTTTCGGTCGAGCATGTACTCAAAAAGCTCTGCAGTTTCCGTAATCACCCAATCTGTCCGAACACAATCTTGGATGTCGATACTATCGTGGGCAATTGTGAGCTTGTAAACAGAGCGGATGAAGGCAGAGGTAAGCGGGTAAAACTCTGTAGCAAGCTCGCAAGCTGCATAGCCATAGTGTATCCCATAGATGTTGCCTTTGTAGCACTCCAACCGCAGATAAAGTAGGGGGCTGATTAGCTCGTGTAGGATAGTGCCGACTACTATTTGCTCTTTGCTTTCCATCTCCATGATCTGCCGGAGTGGTTCTTGCTTCACCGTTGCAAGTAAGGCTTTCGTCTGCTTGACGATTTTGGTATAACTCTCAAGAACTGCCTGGTTGTATGCCGGGCTTGGTGTGTTTTGGTGTTCGTTGTTCATGTGGTTGCTATTTAAAAGGTGGTTTACTGATGTACTGCCTATCCTGAAAGGATAGCATTCGCTGAAAGAAAGTGTTGAAGTCGGGCTTCAACCTAATCTCTTTGGAGCGTGTGTTAAAGGGATAGCCTGTTAGCATTGTTCTTATTTCAGCTTCAAACAAACATCGGCGAAAGGCATATTCAACATTGTAGTTGTAGTGTACATCACATTCGAGGTAGACGTAAAACGTGCTACTCATGAAAGCGTGCATAGCTAAAGCGTTTTCAGTTTTGCCGTAGCGATAGTCGCGTTCAAAGACTGGTTGCGTTGACTGACTCATTAGCTTCTTAGCTTTAGTTAGGATGGATTTGTAGCAAACCTCAACAGTGTTATTGGTTGCCTGCTGAACTGCGTGGTTAGACCTTCGCTTGGCGGTTATCCATGTCTTTGACATAGGATTGCGTGTTGTGGACGGTGTAGATGCGGTGTTTGGTGCGTTTTGGTTCATGGATTACGGATTATGGTTAACGGATTTTGGTTTAAAACGAAAAAGTGGCGGTGCAGTCAAGCACCATTCTTAGCTTTTAAAAGGGTGCGAAAGAGTCGGTTGAATAGATTGGGCACTGCTTTTATGTATAAGCTTGGTTGCCTTTCTAAAAGCTGAAAGTATCGAGATGAGTGTCGGTAGAGGCTTGCTGTACCGTTCTCACTATATATTACGGTTTTATCTTCACAGCAAGCCGGGGGTGAAGTCAGAGGCTGGGTAGGGGGGCTTAATCCACACAAAATTCGTGCAGATTAAGTGGGGGGGTAATCATAGGGCGGCATTCTGAATTAGCTTGCTTACCTTTACAAACATGGACCCAATAACACTCCCCACAATTTGTGTGTTGACGCATAGACCATTTAAGGTGAAACCTCATTGGTCCGGAACGGTGTTGGAATACTCCACTTTGCTCACAGGCAAAGTAAAGATTAGTCAGCAACTTTTGATTGAGCTTCAGAACAACAAATCGTTAAGGCACACTGATCTTGCCGGAATTTGTCGTGAAGCACTAGAACGAGGTGAAGAGCCTCCCTTATTCACTACTGCCTACGTAAGGGATACACTTAAAACGCTACAGATACCAAGGCGTTTTAACGAAAAAGTCTTTCATCTGATGAAGTTACTTCACAACAAGGGGGGGAGTGATCACAAACCGTTAAGCGTTAGCGCAATGCACGATTATACCCTTGCGTTTGCTGATGATGAGAAAGAGTTCATGCACATCATGGACTACCTGATGAATGATAAATATTGGTTGAAAGCAGACTTCCATAAAGTAACTGGCAACTATACGGATGTGTTTTTTACCGACTACGGGATGGAAGAAGTTGAAAAAGGCTTGCCAGCGGTACCAATGATCGGACTTGTTAGTCAGTCAATTACTACGGGGGATGTGATAGCCGACGAGAAGATCAACCACGCCAAAAGACTTTTTTTTGATGAACCATCAACGATGGACAACAAGCGGTCCGCCTGTGAAACGCTGTGTTTTGTGCTTGAGCCATTAAGAGACTATCTCAAGCCGACCTTTACTGATGCGGATGAGAACACCTTTTTTGAGTTAGTTAACAGGTTTGACATCCGTCATAACAAAGAAAGCACCAAGAAACTAATGCACGAAGAACAACTGGAGTGGGTTTTCTATACCCTACTTAATACCATCAATACCTATACTAAGATGAAAGGTAAAGGAACAAGGTAGTTCTTTAGAAATTAGGGTTTGTAAGTCAGCGTTTTAGCAGTAACTTGTATCATTACTCTTAACCCATATCTTCATGAAAAATCTTAAGTACCTAAACGGTGTACTCACCGTGATCGCTGCCTGTCTTGTCCTGCTTACCTTGTCTGCTGTTGGTCTAATACCTAAAGCCAATGCATCCAACTCAACTAGATATGCAACTGTACCTGTAAATCCTGATGGATCGATAACCGTGAAGATTGATCCAGCAAGCTCCGAAAATGTCAACATTAAGTGGATTGGAGGTCTGGAACTTTCTTCGATCACGATTCATAGTCAACAGACACCTTATATACCCGTGATAGTTTTGAAACAACCATAATCCTTAGCATGTAGGCAAAAAAAAGCCCAAGCAAACTTTGCCTGGGCTTTGAACTTAGTGGCCGGGGGATATTTTAGCTTTTAAAGGATAGCGAAAGCAGCATCGAACCATCTCTAACAGTCAATCCCAATTTTTTTACTCCCCGTAGAAAAGGGAAAATACCTAAAAGTTTGGATTGATAGATTGATTATAAAGCGCCAAACTTTTTTGCTCCTAACTTAAACACATGGTCACCTGCTTGTGTGCTCCTTTTTGCTTCATAGAACAGCTTTATATCAGACTTAGTTGCTCTATGTTGATACTCGAATTTGTCAAAGATTGGTTGAAGAAGCTTTGGTATCGACTCATCGACAATTTTGGTTTTGTCGCCAAATCCAGCGTAGACAACAGATGACATCTTCTCTAGCTTTCGGTTATCCTCAGCTTGGTTGATGGCATTCGTCAAGACGTTTTTAGTGCGTCCAATCTTTTTTACCCCGTCTTTACCAAAAAGGTCGTATCCTTTTGCCCAAAGAGGATGAGTCTTTCTGAGGTAAGCAAGGTAATCCATAAAATCAATTTGGAAGTTGTCTAACCTCGGAGTCAGTTCATGTATTTGATCTATTACTTCTTCGAACAAAGCTTGCCCTTTCAAACCTTGTTTTTTTAGCATTTCGAAGTCCCCAATGGCATATGGATCTTGGGTGTGCGTTGTAACAAAGTGTTTTGGAAGCAACTTGTAGGCGCTCAACAGGTTCTCAAATCTTTGGTAATATGTTTTCACCCTTTCGTCGTGGAGGAAATTATCGACCATAAAAGAGTTTCTCCGACCATCAACATAGTAAGGATGAGCTTCACACTTAGTAATGAGGTTCCGCATTCCTTCCTGGCGTCCTTCATCCTTCTCCTGCGAATATATATCTAACATACCATCATAGAGAGCAAATGAACCTTGTAGGAATGCTTTCGCTTGCTCAGGCGTACGAAGGGCCATTTTAGCGTTGAAGTTTGAGATATGGGTCAGGCTACTAATCCCGTTCCTATACCGCCCGGCGATTTGTATAACGTCAGTAAAAGGATCTAATCCAGTCTTTGGAGCAAAATGTATATCTGTTATTAACACAACGTGAGGCTGATGCTCTACAATTATGTCCACAGCACTAAAAAACCGGCTTGTAAAGAAATTATACGTGGCAAACTCCACATCGTGCAGGTGAGATGAAGCTCTGTTGAAGTTTAGTGATCGCAACTTCCGAATACTTTCGTCAGCACAAAACACTAGACTTTCATTCTCTATGCCAGCACACTTTATAATGGATAAAATAGTTGCTGTAGAGTTTAAGAAAATACTCACGGGCTGTCCTTTTAGTTCATCCCTTAGCTTTTTGAAAGACTGAAGGACATTATTGGTTTCTACCAATTTTATAGCCTTACTGTAGTCATACTGAGGTTCGACGATATAATGGTCGAAGTCATTGAACCGCTCATCGCTGAACTCAAGCACTGTAGCAGACACAAGAGCTTTGTTCTTAAACTGGAAAAACAAGTCGATAGGAGCCGCGATCATTTCACGGTAGTCGATGTCTTTCACGAGACGGTCACACTCATCGAACAACAGAAAATAGTCGTCCAATAGTATCTGTAGGTCACCCTGAAACACTTCGGCAATTTTGGAGTTAAATCCCTCTGGGGTGGTTAGTATCTTTTTGTACTCCGCTGTTGATTCGAGATACTCTTTGATATGGGCAACCTCTATACCCTTATAAATCCCGAGTATCTTTTCTGACTCTTTACATTTGGCATGGTGGGCTTTTACCTTGCCTTCTATTACGGGCACGTTGGGCAGTATGATTATGCTGTTACGTTTGGTATGTTTTAGTTCTGATGTGGTTATACCGCACCCTGTAACCGTTTTGTGAAGGATACAGTTGGTGGGTATCCCCGTTGATTTGAAAGGCTCTATGTCGTTAAGGTACTGGCCTTTTTCTAGTTTTATGATGTGTATCTTTTGTGATTCCATGATGACGTAATTTGTCTGTTCAGTAGGATTTGCCTACTGTCAGGTGGTTAATAATTGTTTAAGTAAAAGAGCGGGAAGGAAATCCCGCTCCTAATTGAGGTCTACTCGACGTTATATGCCTCCGTTGATAACTCGTCAAACGAAAAGTCGATCTCGACTTCCCCTTTTACATAATCTTCTACGAAGCGTAGCATGCCTGCTTCCAAAATAACCTTTAGACCAGAACCTGACTTAGGTTGTATAGGTACGGGGTAAATGTATTCGCGTTGGGCACGATCTCGTCGAACCCTGCTTACATTGGAAAGTTTTAGGCCTTGCGCCACACATCCAAAGAATTCCGCCAAATCGTCAAATTCGGGGTCTCTGAGGCTGTCCAAATAGGCGGTGAACTCATCGCCGTTAGTATAACCTTTAAAATCATCCACTCTACCGAGAAATTGTTTCGCGGTAATTTTCTTGTTGCGGGCAGCGTCCTTGACGCGCCTACGATTTAAAGTTTTGTTGATCATCTTGTTTGTCCAACTCATCCCATATCTAAATTGATATGGCGGTTGGGTTGAACAAAGATGTCTGGAGTCCGACACCCAAAAGGCAACAGGGATACATCAAGTTTGGAAGAAGTTATAGCCTTGAATGTCAGTGTTTTATGATTTGGTATAGTAGGCAAATAGGGCGTGCATATAGTCTTTAGGCTCTGCTTCAAAGGAAAACCTGTCCAGCCACCCGAATATCTCAGCTAGTTCAAAGAGAAAGTTCATCTGCCTATCCGTATAAGTAACGTTCATGGGTGAGGTTAGAGGGGTTTCCGACTTAACTACTTTCCAAACGTTGTACAGCCAGCGGATGAGTAGTTTCTTATTTGCTCTATTCGGACTTCTTATAAACTTGGTGGAGATGTCTCGAAGATTGTCATAGTTGAGAGGTTCCCCGAACTTGATAGTTTTCCCATCCGATACTAAACGGAACGCTTCCTCCCCAAGGTCATGGTATGTAAAGTGTCCGCTTGATAGCTCTTCGGTTATCATCTTTTCAATCCAAGTTATCAGTTTCCTGTGAGTGAGCTTTACCGCAGCTGTAGGCGTTGTAAGTCTTAGAGCGATCTCGTGACTCTCAGGTGTGTCTCTAAGGCATACCAATAGTTGGGCAAGCTCTTTAGCGAGCATTTTTGAGTTAAAAGTATTAGCGATGTGCTGTAGTTCGAAAAAGGCAGATTCGCTTTCTACAAGACAAATGTAGAGTATACTGTCGCGCAGACTTGTAAGTCCGTATTCACTGATTATAGCATCAAATGCATGTTCGAACTGACTTTGGGTTTCATGAATTATATATTGAGCCTCAAGTTCCATCCCGACTCCTTTTGCAACCGCTTTTTCCAGTTGCGCTTCTGAAAAATCCGAATAGCCGTGCCTATGTAATAGCCGAAGGTCAGGATGGAGTTGAAACAAGCATATCATAGAGCGAGTATAAAAAAAAAGCAGGACTGTTCATAGCCCTGCTCTTGTTAACTCAAACCTTAAAACCTAAAGTTCTGGTGCTGCTGCCTTAAGGTCATCTGAACTAAGTTCTCCTAAACTCCGAAGGTAGTTGAGTGTTACTGTAATAGATGAATGCCCTAGCAGCTTCTGAAGAAGATAAACATCCTTCGTTTTCCTGTAAATCTGCACCGCGGCAGTGTGCCTAAAAGAGTAGATAGTCTGGTTTTCGTGTACGAGGTTAAGCTCAAACATTTTTTTCCATGCTCGTTTCCACAGCGTACTGAAATAATATCCATTGTACGGTTCTGATGAGCGGGAGAAGATGTTGTCCGTCCTTGACAAATTAGCAACAGCCTCTATCAATTCCGTAGTGACGTAAGGCGGTACGAATACTTTTCGGACTTTTCCACCCTTGTTTTCATCGCCGGACAACCTAATCTCCGAAAGATCGGATGACAAATCACCTACGGTTAATAGGCGAATTTCTTCATGAGGTCGTAGCCAGGTGCTGAACGTCATAAGGCAGCAAAGATGCAGGTTTGCGCTAAAGGTTTTGAGGAAAGCGAAGATTGGTTTAAGCTGCTCTCGATGATAATGCTCATGAAGTCGAGCCTTAGTTTTGCGTTTTTCGGTCTCCTTGACAATCTCTAACTTTTGACTTGCTATCTTGGACGCGACCTTTATCAAGACTCCGAGATCTCTTCGCTTGTTCATGTAATAGGTGCCTGATGAACCAAACTGAGCTAAAAACCCATCCAGACGATGAGCACTGAGGTGTGTAATGTTGGTAGTAAGCTCGTTATCACTAAGATACGCAAGCAGTTGACGATGCAGGTCAGTAAGATTTCGCTTATACTTCTTGCTTAACTTAGCTGCTAACTTTTGTTGCAGAGCTTGGTTGATAAGTGCTCTTGTATCAAGTTGGGGAGGTGGGAGTTCAGTTGGTTGAGTAGCCGAATTGTTCAAGGAGCCTTCAACTTCCTTCGGATAGCACCCTGCATCTAAAGCTTTGTGCAACTCAAACTGGAGCTTTTTCAGTAATAGCTCACGTTCCTGTAAGGTAGAGGAACGATTAGGGGTTATTTTTAGACCGATGGACTTACCGTTGTACTCTCTGATACGTTCATCGTTAAAGTAGAAGGTTACGTATGACCGCTTATCTAGGTCATCGCTTGTAACAATTTTGGGTTCTGTAAACATCTTGGCGCATGGTTGGCGCATTTAGAAGCTGACAGAGGAAAAACATGCTGTGAATACCCATCTAAGCGCCTTTCGAAACAGACTCTTAATCTGTGGGTCCTGAGTTCGAGCCTCAGCGGGGTCACAAAAAGGCCTTTCAGCATTGCTGAAGGGCTTTTTTTATTAAGTTTCAGATAAGTGTTCACGTTCACAGAGCATGAACGCTTGTGAATACTTTCAAGTGGTTTATTATCAGTAAGTTGTAATTTCTATCCTTTCTGCTAAAAAATGCAATTTGCACATTGTCAAATCATTGCATTAATCTCATTGCGCCAAAACCAACCCAAAATGTGGGGTACGGTTGTTTTTATATAAGACTTTCTTATCGCTCATTAAGCATCCGGTATTTCAGGTTCTACCAGCTTAACAAGCTTATCAAGCGAATCCTGCCAGCCTAAATAACACATTTCGGCTGGTATCACCGAAGGAATTCCTTCCTGCAGTACTTTTAGTTCCGTACCTACGAATGTTTTTTGAAGCCAAACGGAAGTAGTCATCACACCAGGCAGATTTGGGTCGTCAAATTTGTCTGTGTATTTCAGAAACTCATTTGGTTTGATCTCTATATATTCCCCACCAAATGAATGGCTGTTACCGGTTGTAAAATTTTGAAACGACATTTTAAAAGTACCGCCCACCCGAACGTTCATTTCGTGTACGGTACAAAGAAAACCATAAGGTGGCAGCCATGACGCAATTGCGAGCGGCTCAGTGAAGGCGCGATACACCTTTTCAGGTGACGCTTTGATAACTCTGTGCAATGAAACTTGGTTGTCTGACATAAAATCATTTTTTGGGTTCTTGCTCTTTTGGCTTTTCAGTTCGCCCGTTTTTTGTATGTGGTGACTGCTCCACTGGCCTTTTTGTTATAACACCTTTACTTCAACAAAGTTGAGGGCAAATACAAATACTTTATAACAACACAATAAAAGATTGAGCCGCAAGCGCAAACACTTGCGGTAAGGAGGAATATAAAATTCACTGTTTCCACAAATCCATCCCAACTCCACCCTTTATCCACCCGGCAAAATTCGTTTTATGTTTGTTGTATTTCAAAACTTTACCGGAAATTTAGAAAACATGAAAAAGATATTATTTTTTTTACTGGCCCTGGGGGCAATTCAGGCTAAGGCCCAGTTTATTAAAGGTTCCATTGATCTGAGGGATAGTACAATTAACCGGAGTATCCCTTTTGAAGTCGCAGCCGGAACTAAATCGGTGAAGTACGTGGTAAAAGCCTACGTGGCCGTGGGTGAGCTCACGGTAACTTTACTCGATCCTAATGATAAGAAGGCCACGGGATTTACATTAGGCACCAGGACACGCAGCGGGAGAAGTGAGCCCTCAAAAGGCGAGATTTTCGACGATGTGAACCCGAAAATACCCGGTACATGGAAATTCAATATCAGGACCGAAAATGCTACAGGAAGAATAAGTTATCAAATTGAAGTGATTAAGCCGTGAGACGATATCGGTTGTTTTTAGGATTATTGATGCTTGTACCGGCTTTTGGTCATAGCCAGCAAGCCAGGTTATCCGGCAAGGTAAACCTCGACACGGGCTGGGCGCGTAAGTTTTATGTCTGCCGCATGCCCGGCTTCGATTATATGTTCACAGCGTCAAACGTCCTGATCATTGCGGAAGGCGACATTGATGCAGCCGGGAATTTTTCAGTCAATTTTCCGGCAGCAAAGGATGAGTCCTTATACCGCTTGCATTTTATCAGGAAAGGCGATCCTGCTTCAACACTTATCATAGGCAGCAGGGAGGTAAACCATGTCTTCTTCATTGCAAAGCAGGCTGATCAAATCAATTTTGAAAAAAAACCTGGCCTGCCCATACGCCAATCGGACATCAGTGGAGGCAAGGCTAATTCAGAGCTAAATGATTTGCTTAGGCTGGCAGGTAATGACACAACGGGCAATAATACTTTTATCTCCATAGCAGATAGATCAACTTCACAACTGATAGGTTTACTGGCCATTAGTCGCACTGCCGGGCTTAGTGACGGACAAAGGGAGAAGGTGCGTGATGTGCTTGCCGGCTATGATCAGCATAACGCTTACGGCACCCATATTTTCCAGGAATACAGGAATGTAAATAATTGGAAACTGTACCTCGTGTTTGGTGTTTTGCTTGTTACCGCATTGTCTCTATACGGATACCGTTTTTATAAACGAAGAGCTATCATAAAAATTTGGCGTGAATTGAGCCAGCGGGAAATGGATATTGTCGCCCTTATTTTATCAGGCAAATCTAACAAGGAAGTGGCCCTGACGTTGAGCATCGAATTGAGTACCGTTAAAACGCATGTGAATAATATTTATGCAAAGTTAGAGGTAAACAACCGGAAGGATCTCGATCGGTATAAGGATTTCATAAATTCTCATCACAGGTATCCGCTGCAGCGCCAGTGATACATTTCCCGTCCCCCGCAGGGTCCCCCAACGGGGACCCTGCGATACTTTGTAGGTCGAATTTTCCGGCTAAGTTAGCCAGTCACGCCAACTTAGGGTTCCTTACAGGAGAGCTTGCGGGGGGAATGTGTTAAAAAAAGTTAAGCTTATTTGGAAAAATAGAATTTAGATTACCTTGGGATATAATTTTATAAAGCTAACAGAAATAAGAAAAAGTAAAATGATTTATACGCTCAATAGATTTATCAGGCTATTTATTTGCTCCGCATTTGTTTTATTTAGTACGAGTGTGATCGCCCAGGTTTCTTTAGTTCAAAACACTATTGATAAGCTTGAAAGCTATAAAAATTTTAGCTATCAATATGTTTATAAACAGAAGGAAGTATTTAGTGATACCTTAATATACAGCGAAAAATTTGTTTTATTAAAGATACCTGAAGACAAAGAAATTGGGTATTTTTTTAGACACGAACTTAAATACGGTGATATGAAAATTCCGGCGACAGACCTGTATAATGGAACAAACTTAGTATCATTAAGTCCTGCGGACAGTACATATAATACAAGCAAAGGACAAGCACGGATTTTTCAAGGATCATTGCTTGGTAACTTAAATTGGCTAAAAACTTTCATAAAGAAGAATCCTTCCAAAATCGTACAATCAGGCGATACCATTATTAATTCAATAAATAGTTATCATTTGATTTTTAATACTAAAGATACCATTATTAACAAAGATCATTTGTATGTACAGATACATCTGTTTATTGACAAGGTCACAGGTTTGCCTGTCGGCAAATTGACCAGAGCAAGGACTGCTGATTTTGGAAAAGAAGTCACAAACTATTATACAGAAGATAAATATTTCAACTATAAGATTGATCAGGATAATATTAACGCAGCTTATTTTACAATTCCTGAAGGGTTTCATCCGCCTAAAGAAAAACTTGAAGAGCAAACTGCTTTATTGGCGCCAGGTAAGATCGCACCAGATTGGACCTTATATGATGCGGATGGTAAAAAAACATCATTATCGCAAATGAGAGGTAAAATTGTATTATTGGATTTTTTCTTTGTTGGCTGCAGCCCTTGTCTGAGAACTTTAGCACCGTTGGATAAACTTCATGAAAAATACAAGAATAAAAACTTTGTAATACTGAGTATTAGTGATAGAGATAATAAGAAATTAGTTACGGCATTTAAGAAAAATCAACGCATAAAAAATCAAATGTATCCTAATGGTGGTGATGTGGCCAAATTATATCATGTGACTGCGGCCCCTACTTTCTATTTCATTGATAAAGAAGGAAAGATCGCAAACGTATTTGTTGGATATTCTGATGATTTTGAACAGAAAGTAACTTCGATAATTGATAACTTTTTAAACAAATAATGAATTGATAATCCACAACATTAGGATAGCATTCACACTTTAGCTGCCATTTTTTCTGTGGTGTATTGTGTCGTGGATGGCGGCAATAGCTAATACAGCTGTGGCGATCACCCCCAGGGGAATTGTAATGATACCAAGCCAGCCAAGAACGCCCAATGGGTTAAGTATTGTGCCAAAAGGAACTCCAATTCTTACGCAGTCATCGGTTCCTGCTTCATTAATGCTGCATCCCATACAATAGCCTATAAAGCCCGCTAACATAGATATCAATATCGGTGAGAGTGCGGCTACGATTATATATAGGTGATATAGTAGCGCCTTTCTTAGCTTATCAGGTGTGCGAAAGTATAGAGGCCTCATATTTAAATTTATGCAAGATAAGGAAAAATGGAATGGCGTCCCACCACTACGCCAAAACCAATCCTTCTTTCAAAACCCTGTCATAAACATCCGTATTGAATTTATAAAATGTAGGGGAACGGTGGGCGCCTATACTTTTTTTCTCATCCAGCTTTACCAGAAGTCCCAGCGAGATGAGTTTATTGGGGAAATTACTCGGGTTCAATTTTTTGCCGATCATCGTTTCATAAAACAAATGGATCTCTTTTAGCGTGAATTTTTCAGGCAGCATGTTTTTTCCTATCGGGAAGTGATATAGGTGCATCCGCATGGTGAAGAGGGCCTCGAGGGCCATCTCATCATGGTCAAAGCCTAATGGAGGCAATTTATCTACCGAAAACCATCCGCATTCGCTGGACAGGAAATCCGCATTGGGCCTGGCATTTACAATATCAGTGATGGCATAAAAACCTACCGAAGCAGTCTCACCTGTGAGCCAGGTATCTTCTACTCTCACACCGGCCAATTCAAAAAGCTTATCCGGGTCAATTGCCCCCCTGGGATCATTTCTTCCAGGATTGCCAAATGTTTTGAACTGCTTTAAAAACAAATTCCCGATACCCGTACGCTCTAACGTAGTCCGTGCAGCGGCTTCATCTAAATTTTCATCCTTCTTAACGTATCCGCCGGGCAGGCACCACTTGGTGACTAATTTATTTTTTACCAGCAGTAACTGTAATTCGCCGTCATGATACCCGAAGATTGCGCAATCCACCGTCAGGTTGGGCCGGTAATCTAAATACCCCTCTCTGAAAAAATGCTGTATTTCCTGCAGGCTTTCCATCTCTTTCGGATACTCAAAAATTATTTATTAAATTTTAATAAATGTAAGAAAAAAGATTTTACCTTTATTTATTAAAACTTAATAAATGAAATTATTGATGGTGACAGCCATTCTGTAGCGATTCAAATCAACCCAATAATAATTCGTCCAAACCCAATTAACTTAGTTATATCAACATGAGAATCAACAAACCAATTTCGTATGCAGCAGGGGCGGGGGCACTGTTGGCAGTACTGGCCTTTGCCAAAAGCAAGGTCGAGAACAACTTGTCCCCGGAAGTAAATGCAAAATCATCGCTGATCCGTACCACCGGGAATGCAAGCTATCGCGACCTGAATAAAAACGGCAAGATGGATGTTTATGAAGACGTCAGTCAGCCCATAGAAAAGCGGGTGCAGGATCTTTTGAAGCAAATGAACATCGAAGAAAAAGCTGGGATGATGTTTTATTCGCCCGTAAGAGTAAATAAGGACGGGACAATTGAAGAACAACCAGCTAAGGATTTCCTGGCAAGTATATCGCCGGTAGGAGTTAAGGAAATTGACAATCATCATATCACACATTTTAACCTTTTTGCTGCGCCTGCCCCTGATACCTTAGCTATGTGGTATAACCGCATGCAGCAATATGCGGAAAAAACACGCCTGGGCATCCCGCTTAGCATCGCATCCGACCCCCGGAATCAAGGCGGTGCGGGTATCTTTGCCATGTCCGCCAAAACTTTTTCCATTTGGCCTGATCCACTGGGCCTGGCTGCTATTGGCGATGAAAAGGTAACAGAACAATTTGCTGATATTTCGCGCCAGGAGTATGTAGCAGTTGGTATACGACAGGCTTTACACCCGCAGGTTGACCTGGCAACCGAACCCCGCTGGCCGCGCATCGCCGGTACGTTTGGCGAGGATGCAGCACTGTCATCCCGTATGACCACTGCCTATATTAAAGGCTACCAGGGTGAAAAGCTGGGACCTAACAGCGTCGCCATGATGACCAAGCACTTTCCGGGCGGCGGACCGCAAAAGGAGGGGCTTGATCCGCACTTTGCATTTCAGAAAGGCCAGGTTTATCCCGGCAACAATTTTAAATATCATTTAATTCCGTTCGAAGCTGCATTTAAAGCAGGTACGGCAGCTATTATGCCATATTACGGTGTTCCGATGGGCCAACAAAATGTGGAAGAGGTTGGCTTTTCTTATAACAAGGCCATCATTACCGAACTTTTGCGCAAAAAATATCATTATGACGGGATAGTTTGTACCGACTGGGGCCTGGTGTCTGACACCAAACTGGGCACTTTCAACTTTGTTGCACGGGCATGGGGTGTTGAGAAGCTGAATACCGAAGAACGTGTACAAAGAATTATCGATGCCGGGGTAGATCAATTGGGTGGCGAGAACCTGCCGGACGTTATTGTAAAGCTGGTAAAAGAAGGAAAAGTAAGGGAGCGCCGTATTGATCAGTCTATCGTAAGATTACTGCGTCTGAAATTTCAATTAGGCTTATTTGATAATCCTTTTGTTGATGAAAAGAAGGCTGGTGACATTGTAGGCAATGCAGAGTTTATGAAGGCCGGGCTGGATGCCCAGCGCAGATCGCTCACCTTATTGAAAAATGATAATCACACGCTGCCGCTTGCTCCCAACAAACTGAAGATCTATATCAAAAATATCAATCCAAAAGTTGCAGCTGAATATGGTACTATTGTGGACGATCCGAAGCAGGCCGATATTGCGATCATCAGGTTGCAAACACCAAATTATCCTGTTGCGGAGGCAAAAGGTAATTTCATTGCCCAACTGTTCCATTTTGGCGACCTGGACTTTAAGGGCCAGCAACTGCAGGAGGTTCTTGACCTGGAAAAATCAGTACCTACCGTAGTGGATATTTATCTTGACCGTCCTGCGGTAATACCGGAGATCAGCAAAAACGCCAAAGCCCTTATCGCTAATTTCGGATCAAACGATACTGCCTTGTTAGATGTGGTTTTTGGAAAGCATAGACCACAAGGTCGTTTGCCAATCGAAATGCCGTCATCTATGGATGCTGTTCGCAACCAAAAAGAAGATATGCCTTATGACTCAAAAGATCCGCTGTACAAATTCGGATATGGTTTGAGCTATTAAGATTAGAAAATACGACACAATTAAACATTAAATATCAAACCAATTAATCATGAAAAAACTGAGCTTAATTTTAACAGTAGTGGTAGCACTGTTCCTGTCTTTGAATGCGAAAGCACAAACTGCCGATTACTATCCCGGTAAATGGAACGTAACCGTAATGGGAACGCCAAACGGTGATGCAAAAATGACCTTCGTGCTGGAACGGAAAGATGGCAAGCTAACAGGCGCGGTACAGGATACTACCGGCAAGGAAATGACGAAGATCACCCAGATTGACGAGAAAGATAAAACGATAACAGCCGCATTCACTATCCAGAACTATGATGTTACGCTAACGCTTGACCCGGTGGATGACGACCACGTTAAGGGCAGCCTGATGGGCATGTTTGATGCAAAAGGCATACGTGTAAAAGAAACGAAGTAATAAAGCCGCCCCTAAGTAATTCAAAAAGCTGTGAGTTAAATCTTCACAGCTTTTTGAATTTTAATGAATGACCTTAACGATTGCTAAAGATTCCAGCCGAGTAAATATTGCTGGCATCGTGTCCAGAAAAATCCAGCCAGCCTTGTAAAGCTACTTCAGCAGTACAAGGTCCGTAAGTGAAGATTCTGATTTGTTTCGATAATGACTCCTTCCTCAAAATCTCTAAAACCTCCTGCAATATTTCACCCTTAAATGGTGTATACATAAAAAATACAGTTCCTTTAGAATAGTCTGCCTTGCGTGCATCTGCATTGATGAACGTCACATCCGGTAAATTAAGTTGTTCGGCGCAAGCCCTCGCATAATTGCAAAAAGCAGGCTCAAATTCAACACCACAAGCTGTAACGCCACTAAGCAGATTTACCAGGATAGCTGCCTGTCCCAAACCAGAACCCAGGTCAAAGAAAACATCATCTTCTGTAAATTGGCCTTTCTCAGTAAGCTCGCAAATTATCCTGGCCGGGGTTTTTTGATAAAATACCATTTCCGGTTCCAAATCTTTGGTCACTTCCGGGATGGCCCCAAACGATGTTAACTCATTGATGAAGATATCAAGGTTATCATAGCCTTCTTCCTTATATTCTTCATTTGAATTGAGATCTACGTATTCACTTATCAGGCTCCTGAAGCCTTTCCCGGTAAAACTTTTGTTACGAATACTTTCCCTCAGCCTTTGAAATAAGTCAGCATTAATTCCTTCCAGTTGATGCTTTATTTCCGCTGCACGCTGTTTAAGCAACATCAGTTCATTTGGCCCATCTGTTTTTTGCAGCAGCCAGTCAATCTGGTCAATAATTTGAAATTCAATAAAATCTATGATCTCTATCCGGCTATCAAAGCTCTTTTCATTGTAAAGGAATGCACTTTGATCAATGACTTCAATGCAGGATATTATCTCTGAGATGCCATTTGGTGGTTGAAAATGAAAGCTGTTAATTTCTGGTTCCTTTTTAGCCAATTTTGTATTCAGGTTTGATGATTAAATATTTTGCTGCGCCAAAGTTGTCTTTTTTTGACGTACTATCTAATTTATTAGAAAACTCCGATTGTTTAAAACAAATATTTTCTACTATCTTGCTACCGCAATTGGGTCTACCCGCACCATTTGTTGTGATGAGGAATACGGCGCCTGCAATTGGATAAACCTATTTACCCCGCGGTTTTAGTGATAAGCAAACGTGCTTGCCCGGCGTCGTTATCGATAATTATGAAAATATCAAACTGTTAATTTAGCAGTATAAATATTCAGGCAGTATCCGTTTTCTGCCGAACCTGTATTATTATTATTTTATTCTTATTTCTTAATTAACCTTAAAACAGCACTGGAACTGCTATGAATGAGGCTATAAGTTATTTTCGTGCGCGCACATTAAAAATTATTGTTGCGGGGGCACTACTCGTATTCATGGGCTTTTCATGGGAAAGCAATCACTTGAACTCTCCGCCTGCTGATGCAGATAATGGCGGGCTCTTTTTACCTGACGGTTTCCAGGCACTGGTAGTGGTCGATAGTTTAAAAGGTCAGGCCAGGCATATTGCAGTTAATAAAAACGGCGATATTTATGTAAAAGCGCGTAATCACTATTTAAACGGGGGCTATGGGAACATCGCACTCAGGGATACAAATGGCGATGGCAAGGCCGATATTATGACTCCCTTTGGTAAATACGACGGCCACACTTACGGAACGGCCATGCGGGTGCACGACGGTTACCTCTATTTCAGTTCAGAACTGATGGTTTACCGGATGAAACTTAAGCGTGATCAGTTAGTGCCCGACAGTAAAATTGATACGATCGTTATTGATAACCCCCCTTACCACGAACATCAAACCAAGCCCATAGCCTTTGATAATAAAGGACATATTTATGTAGGGTGGGGGGCCGGTTCTAACGCGGGCCAGGTAAATAACCGTCAGCCTGGTTCTCCGGGAATAGGTGATCCGGGTTCGCTCGATAAGGGAAACCCCTGGCTAAAAGACCATGCCGGGATCTGGATGTTCGATGCCAATAAGACCAGCCAGCATCAATCTGATGGGATAAAATATGCAACCGGGCTAAGAAGCCTCGTAGCCCTGGATTGGGACCCAAAGAGCAAATCGCTTTATACAGTTGCTCACGGTCGCGACGATTTCCGCATGATATGGCCCGATTTGTATACCCCATGGCAAAGCGCAATGCAGCCCGCAGAAGAGTTTTTTAAGGTAAATGAGGGGTTTGACGGTGGCTGGCCCTATTATTATTACGATGGGATCAAGAATAAAAAAATGCTTAACCCCGAGTATGGCGGCGACCAGGTAAAAGAAGGCGATGGGGCAAAACTAACACAGCCACTGATAGGTTTTCCTGCGCATTTTGCACCCAACGACCTGCTGTTTTATAAAGGGAAACAATTTCCGGCCCACTACAAAAACGGCGCTTTCATTGCCTTCCATGGCTCTACCGACCGCGCCCCTTATCCGCAGGCAGGCTACATTATTGTGTTTGTTCCTTTTAAAAATGGCCAACCCTCAGGTCCCTGGGAAGTATTTGCAGATGGTTTTGCCAGGGTCGACCCTATTTTAAGTGTAAGTGATGCCGTATACCGCCCTATGGGTTTGGCCGAAGGGCCGGACGGTTCCTTATATATAAGCGAAACCGAGAAAGGGAAAATATGGCGGATTATGTACAAGGGTGATAAAAAAGCTTTTGGAACGGCCCAACTGGCGGCTATGGAGAAACGCAAACAGACGGCATCTAATATCAAAACGCCGGATGAGATCAAGGATAATCTTTTTAAAGACATACCGACAACATCGATGGTATACAGCACTTATTGTATAGCCTGTCACCAGGCTGATGGCAAGGGCGACGGAAACCGTTTCCCGCCGATCGCGCAATCAGAATGGGTAAATTATAACAAAACAAGGCTGATCAATGTAATACTAAACGGGCTTAAGGGCCCTGTACGGGTAAAAGGTCTTTCCTATAATGAAGTGATGCCCGGCCATGGCAGTTTCCTGTCTGACGCCCAAATTGCCGAAGTGCTCACCTACATCAAATCAAATTTTAATAACCTGCCCGAAATTGTAACACCTGCAGAAGTAGGTGCGGTGAGAAAAATGACAGCACCCAAACAAAATTATGACAATGATTAAATTACTCTTTAAGCGGTTACCATTGCCTTTATTTTTTATAGCTGTTGCAATAAATTCAAACGCACAATCCGCAGATACCGCATCACTTTTCAAATCCTCCCTGTTTACTCCGGCTAAAAGCTTCACTATTGGGGCGGAAGGACCGGCTGTTGACAAAGATGGCAATGTTTACGCTGTTAACTTTGATCACGATGGTACCATTGGCAAAATGACGCCCGATGGCAAAACCAGCGTATTTATCGAATTACCTAAGGGAAGTACCGGCAATGGGATCAGGTTTGACAGTCATGGTAATATGCTCATTGCAGATTATACCGGGCACAATATTATTAAGGTAAATATGGCTACCAAACAGCAAACCATTTTTGCCCATGAGCCAACAATGAGCCAGCCAAATGACATTGCCATTGATAATAAGGACCGTCTCTACGCCAGCGACCCGAACTGGAAAGCCGGAACTGGTAAAATATGGCGCATCGACACCGATGGTAAAGTAGCGCTTTTAGACAGCATGGCGACTGTTAACGGGATTGATGTTAGTCCCGATAATCGTACCTTGTATGTAAATGAGAAGCGTAAAATATGGGCCTATGACCTTTCATCCAAAGGTGAAATAAGTAATAAACGGCTGATAGTAGAATTTACAGATTTTGGGATGGATGGATTAAGGTGTGATATAAAGGGCAACATTTACCAGGCACGGTTTGGCAAAGGGACAATAGCCAAAGTATCACCCGATGGAAAAATCATCCGGGAAATAAAGCTCATCGGCCAGAAGCCAACCAATGTTGCCTTTGGCGGTCCCGATGGCAAAACAATGTATATAACATTGCAGGACCAGGGCAACCTGGAGACTTTTAGAGTGGATGACCCCGGCCGCGAATGGAAGATGTCTAAAAAACAGAAATAGAGATATAAGTATATTTCGTGGCCAGATCAATACGGGCTGACTTTTTTAATTAGCAAAGCTTCGTAAAAAACAAAAAAAGTTTATGTAAAGTAACGGTAACGTCTGAGTTAAGGGTTTTATACTTTGTAAGCCAACGATCAGCAATTCGAAAACTTTCAGGGTGGATGACCCGGGCCACGAGCGGAAGACGTTTAAAAAATCTAAATATGAAATTCAAAAAATTAATAACGTGTGCCTTCTGTATTATAACTATTGCTCTTGCCTTTAATGCATCCGCCCAGGTAAAGAAAAAAGCTATCGTAAAAAAGAAGCCGGTTGCAGCAGCAGCTCCGGCAGTTCCCAAACCACCGTTTGCCACAGCACAGGAAATTGAAGAGGGTAAGGGCCTTATTGCAAAATCAGATTGCCTGGCATGCCACAAAGTTGATGAAAAGCTGGTGGGGCCACCTTATATTGCTGTTGCCGAAAAATATCCTCAAAATCAAAACTCCGTAAATGATCTCTCAAAAAAGATAGTCAGCGGTGGCAGCGGTGTTTGGGGAACCGTTCCAATGGCTCCGCACCCTGCAATTGCCCCGGCTGATGCGGATAAGATGATAAAATATATTCTGACGCTAAATACAAAAAATACCGCTGCCAGTACAAAATAAGTATGGATAGCAATAAATAGTATACAAACGATCACTAAACTCAAAACAACATGGAACAAAGAAGATCTATTTTGAAAAAAATGCTGGCCTCCGTGGTCGGATTATCCGTATTCGGAATAAGTAAGGATGCAATAGCAGCCCCTGCCGAAAAGGTAGCCAATAATGTAACAACATTCCAGGATGTGCCTTTATTTTCCGGCTCCACCAAACTAGGTAATATGATTTTTATTGCCGGAAAAGGCGCACATGTTGAACCGTTTGAAATTAAAGCACATACCGAGATTGTACTGAAAGAGTTGGAAAAAGAGCTGATAAAAGCAGGTTCTTCAATGGAAAAAGTGCTTAAAGTAACCGTTTTCCTGAATGATATTGCAGACTACAAGGGCATGAACGAAGTTTACAAAGGCCGCTTTGGGAAAAACCCACCTGTACGTACCACGGTTGCGGTAGCCAAAGGCGGTGTACCTGGCGACTCACTGGTAGAAATGGATTGTATTGCTTACATATAAAAAACGAGTAAAATGAACCGCAGAGATATATTAAAAGGTCTTACCATATTGCCGTTAGCAAGTGGACTGGTGAGTAAGGCAGCTTCCATTGGAGAGACCGTTCCGGCACATCCCAAAAAGCCGGAACGCGATCTGTTTAAAGAACTTGGTGTTACACCGGTGATCAATGCATCGGTAACCATGACTTTCTTATCAGGCTCTTTAATGCTGCCTGAAGTATTGGAGGCGATCAACTCCACCTCGCACGATTTCGCCAATATGTATGAGCTACAGGACAAAGTAGGCGCCAAAATTGCCGAAATGCTGCATGTAGAAGCGGCCATGGTTACATCTGGAGCTGCTTGCGCTATATTATTAAGTACCGCCGCTGCCATCACCGGTACGGATCATGAAAAGATAAGGCAATTGCCAAACTTGCCCGGGCCACGGCCGGAGGTAATCATGCAAAAAACACACCGATACCTTTTTGATCAGGCAGTAACTACAACCGGCGCAAAAATTATTGAGGTTGAAGGAGCCGAGGAAATGGAAAAAGCTATAAATGATAAAACCGTAATGGCCCTATTCTTTAATGCGGCAGAAAAAAGCAGCATTTCGCATAGCGATTTTGTAGCTGTTGCCAAAAAGCACAACATCCCTACATTATTAGATGCAGCTGCTGATGTGCCGCCGGTAGAAAACCTGTTCAAGTATCAGAAAATAGGGTTTGACCTGGTGACTTTTTCGGGCGGTAAAATGATACGCGGTCCGCAAAGTGCTGGTCTGCTTTTCGGGCGTAAAGATTTGATTACTGCTGCCCGCCTTAATCATAGCCCAAACGAAGCGCCTATTGGCAGGCCCATGAAGGTAAACAAGGAAGAAATGTTCGGTATGTACGCCGCACTGAAAGCTTACCTGGAAAGAGATCATAAAAAAGAATGGGAAGACTGGATTCAGCGTACCAAACATATAGGTGCCCAATTGGAAAGTTTGCAGGGGGTTAAAACCGAAACTGTGATCGATCCGGGACCGGCTAATGCTTTCCCGAGCCTGAAAGTAACCTGGGACCAGGGTAAAATTAAAACCAATCCCGAGCAGGTAGTGGCAGCATTGAAAAGTGGCACACCAAGCATTGTTGCCAACGGAAATAAGGAGCAACTGACTATTGGCGTAGTACTTTTACGCCCGGATCAGATTGATATTGTAGCCGGTAAAGTAAAATCTATATTACAACAAGCTATCTGACAGTAATTTATGCTTACTATTATACCTGAATTATAAACCATAATACCTGACCGTGAATTTCAAAATACTGAAGACCTGCTTCTTGCTATCGATGTTTCTATGCATCCTTAGCCGGGCGTCTATGGCGCAATCTTATGATATCGTCATAAAAGGGGGACACGTGATCGACCCGAAAAATGATATTGACGCGATTATGGACGTTGCGGTTACCGGCGGCAAAATAGCGCTTGTCTCAAAAGATATTGATCCAAAGCAGGGTATACAGGTAGTTGATGCGAAGGGAATGTATGTTACACCCGGGTTAATCGATATTCACACGCATGATTTTTACGGTACCCAGCCCGATCATCAATACGAAGATGGAAACCTGGGCATATCCCCGGATGGATTTACATTTCGAAATGGCGTAACTACGGTTGTAGATGCAGGCAGCTCTGGCTGGAGAACCTTTCCGACATTCAAAACCCAAACTATTGATGTTTCAAAAACCAGGGTATTGGCGCTTTTAAATATTGTTGGCGAAGGTATGCGCGGCGGTTATGAGCAGAATCTTAACGACATGGATCCCAAGATGACTGCCCTTGTTGCCCGAAAATACAAGGACATTGTGGTTGGCATTAAACTGGCCCATTATGAGGGCCACGACTGGACACCTGCAGACCGTGCGGTGGAAGCCGGCACATTAGCAGGCGGTATCCCGGCTATGATTGATTTCGGTGGAAGCAACCCGCCACTGTCAATTGAAGAACTGTTTATGAAGCACCTGCGCCCGGGAGATATCTTCACCCATTGTTTTGGCCAGATGGGCAGCCGGGAGTACATTGTGGATTTGCAAACCAATAAGGTAAAACCCTTTGTCTATGAAGCCAGGAAACGCGGGATCATTTTTGACGTAGGTTATGGCAATATCAGCTTTGCATATTCGCAGGCATTACCCGCAGCGAAGGAAGGTTTCTTTCCCAACTCCATCAGTACCGATCTCCACGTTGGCAGTATGAATGATGCCATGAAGGATATGCTTACCTGCATGACGAAATTTTTAGCCATGGGTATGTCACTGCACGATGTAATACAAGCCAGCACTTCAAACCCGGCGAAGGAAATAAAGCGTGAGGAACTGGGTAATTTGTCGGTAGGTTCCGGCGCAGATGTGGCTATATTAAGCGTTCGTGAAGGTAAATTCGGTTTATTTGATTATACAGGTTATAAGGTGGAAGCCAGTAAAAAACTGGAGTGCGAACTTACCATCAGGGCAGGTAAAATAGTATACGATCTTAACGGGATTGCATCGCCTGTATATCCTCCCAGAGATGCTGCTAAAAGCAAACAATCAGCTGTAAAGGGAGAAACTCATTAATTTAACTATGCCATACCAGTTATACCAACCATGAAATATTATAAATTTTTACTCTTAACGCTTCTTACCACGGCTGTCGGTTACCAGGCGGCTAAAGCGCAAACCATCACAAAGGACGAGCTGATCTTTTATACATCAGAATGGAAAGGTGAGCGCTTTGCTGACGGAAGGCCAAAAATCCCTGACGCGCTGATTGAGAGAGCAAAAAAGATCGGTATAGAAGAGGCCTGGACCGTATTAAGGAACGAAGGTTACAACAACCAGTTTGAAGGTGACTGGAAACTGGTAAATGATACCATACCTGTGGTTGGCCGGGTAGTCACCGCCATGTATATGCCAAGCCGCCCCGACGTAGAAAAAAACATTAAAGACAGAGGAGCAAAACAGGGGCGCAAAGGAAATACCAATTCGTGGCCCATTGATGTTTTGACCCAAGGAGATGTTTATGTGGCTGATGGTTTTGGTAAGATAAGGGGAGGAACTTTGATTGGCGATAACCTGGGGAACTCGATATTCAGTAAGACAGGCAATGGGGTAATATTTGATGGTTCCGCACGCGATTTGTCGGGGTTGAAAGAAATTCGTGGTTTCAATGCATTTGTGCGCGATTTTGATCCCTCATACCTTGAGGGAATGGTACTAATGGGGCTTAATACACCAATTCGCATAGGCCATGCCATTGTATTGCCCGGCGACCTGGTTATATCTGAAAAGGAAGGCGTACTTTTTATCCCGGCTCACCTGGCTGAAAAGGTAATCGCCACCGCTGAATTTATTGCGCTACGGGATGACTTTAGTCATGCAATGCTTAAATCAGGCCGGTTTTCACCAGGCGAAATTGACAGTCAGTGGACCGACAAGATCAAGGACGCTTTTATGAAATGGCTCGACGAAAATCCCAATGAAACAAAAATCACCAGGCAACAGTTGGATTCCTTTATGGAAAAACGTACCTGGTAATAACCCTAACCTAAATTTAAGTTTTGAAAAATATTAGTATTTATAAAGCTATTGCAGGTATTGCAGTACTTAGCCTGCTTGCCGCGGCCTGGTGCATTTTCCAGTATGGTATTGCTCATTCGGGCCCTTTTATCATAGCATTTTTTATCCTGCTATCCATTGCATTTCGCGGATCAAAACTATTGAAAGGATTTGCATACACACTTGTTATTTTTGCAGCGGTAACTACCGCCTTATATTATCCGCAACATTTTATTGCAGTAAATGGCTTTAAACTCTCCGGACTTATCACGCCGCTTTTACAGATCATTATGTTTGGGATGGGCACCTCTATGGGGCTTGAGGATTTTGCGGGCGTAATCAAAATGCCAAAGGGAGTGTTTATTGGCGTTGGCAGCCATTTTATCATTATGCCGTTGCTGGGTTTTATATTGGCCAAATTAAGTGGTTTCCCGCCCGAGATTGCTGCGGGTATCATCCTGGTAGGTTGTTCGCCAAATGGCATGGCTTCCAACGTGATGTCATACCTGGCAAAAGCCAACCTGGCACTGTCCATTACAATCACCGCCGTTTCTACAATGCTGGCACCGCTTTTTACGCCGCTACTTATGAAATTCCTGGGGGGCGCATTTATTAAGATCGATGTGCTTAGTATGATGTGGGACATCATAAAAATAGTGATCATACCTATAGGGGCGGGTATTATTTTTAACAAATACTTGCTTAAACGGGCATCGTGGCTAGAAAAATTGATGCCGCTGGTATCCATGGCCGGTATAGCTTTAATCATTGTAATCATTACAGCAGCCGGCAGGAACAGCTTATTGAATATTGGATTTATGTTGATCCTGCTGATGCTAATCCACAATTTGTCAGGTTATACATTAGGTTACTGGGCGGGCCGTTTATTTAGAATGCCCGAACGCGATTGCCGCACCATGGCCATAGAAGTAGGCATGCAAAACGCCGGCCTTGCATCAGGTTTGGCAAAGGGGTTAGGTAAAATTGCTACCGTAGGCCTGGCGCCCGCGATATTTGGCCCGCTTATGAACATCACGGGATCATTGCTGGCCAACTACTGGCACCGCAAACCACTTAAAGATGAGCCATCAGTGGAACTAAAAACTGATCAGGTGTTCTGATAATTCCCTTAAGGGTATCAAAATTTATTGAAAGTATACTGAAAGGCCGCAAATCAACATTTGCGGTCTTTTTTCATTGATACTGCAGCATACACCAAATAAGCCACTCGTTTGGATTTCTCAGATTTCCGGCTCTTATCGACACATATTCTCCTTTCATCGGCAGAACATTTTCAAGGTGGACAGGCAGCCATACCTTTAAATTATTATTTAATTGAAACTTAAAATTTAAAACTATGGGCGGATTAGGAGTACCCGAGTTAATACTGATCATAACAGCAGTATTGCTCTTATTCGGAGGCAAAAAAGTACCTGAATTAATGCGCGGCCTGGGCCGTGGGGTTAAAGAGTTTAACGATGCAAAAAGCGATGCACAAAGTGCATTTAAAGAAGAACCGGGCAAGTAATCGGGGAGTGGTCGAGTCATACAAGTTGTTTATCGACACAAAATGTAACAAGTATTTTACAGTATATACCTTCGGTTCAGAAAACTAAATCATTAATAAAAAACAATTACTATGGAGCGTAAAGCATTTTTAAAAGGTGGTATAGCTGCACTGGGAGTAGCTTTCATTGCACCCCTTGCCAGTTCTTGTAAAAAGGAGTCAGCTACTCCTTCAACAAGCAGTACCTCAAGCACTTCTTCCTCAAGCAGCAGTAGCTCTTCTTCAAGCAGCAGCAGTTCAACAAGTACCTCTTGTACTGCAACCGCATCAGAAACTGCAGGACCATATCCAACCAAATCTCCTTCATCTTATGTAAGAAGCAATATTGTGGATGGACAAACAGGTGTGCCGTTAACTATCAAGATCATCATTAACAATTCTAACAGCAGCTGTGCTGCAGTATCCGGTGCCTTGGTTGATATCTGGCATTGTACTGCTCTTGGTTATTATTCAGAATATACCGATACCCCGGGCGGTGGTTATGCAACAACCGACTATACTGCCTCTCACTTTTTGCGCGGAAGGCAAACTACGGATTCTAATGGCCTGGTAACTTTCACCAGTATATTTCCGGGCTGGTATTCGCCAAGGGCGCCGCATATTCATGTGCATGTTTATAATTCATCAGGGACATCATTATTGATTACCCAGATAGCTTTTCCTACCGATATCAGTAATACGGTTTATACAACAGCGTCACCATACTCTGCAAGAGGAGTACAGGATACTGCAAATACCGCGGATATGGTTTTCAGCGATTCATTGGCAACTGAACTGGCATCCGTAACCGGAAATACAACCGATGGTTATGTGCTAACAATGTCTATCAGTGTTGCTGCATAATTCCCCTTTAAAACCCCTATATAAATAATAAGCCGGAGAGGCGTTAGCAATAACGTCTTTCCTTATTTCTTCAGATCATGGAAAAAGGAACTATACGATTGTTGTACCGCAAAATCATCAACGCTGCGTCGCAGGACCCCTGGGAAAAGCTGGTATTTGAGGATACCTATAAGGAATTTTTGATGCAGGCACAAATATTTAATCCTGATAAGAAATACAACAAGTTCGGAGAATTGCTGCGTAATGTGCCGGGGGCAGAGCGGATGCATTTCCTGGTAAGCCCATCAATTGTGGGTTACCTGACGCAATTGAACGGCAAAATGCCAAATATCACCAATGTGGTCGACAAGCGCTTTGTGCCATTTAAAAGTTACCGGTTCGAGATCATTAATTCTGATATCAGGGATATATCCAAACACCAGGTCGCAATTAATTTTATTTCTGA
>Ga0307517_10001977_pt1 | contig 33402 bp, 44 predicted proteins | sample 23_EM_MG_FD_194515 | JGI IMG/M metagenome (GOLD analysis project Ga0307517, IMG submission 194515) | Populus trichocarpa ectomycorrhiza microbial communities from riparian zone in the Pacific Northwest, United States - 23_EM | ecosystem: Host-associated > Plants > Roots > Unclassified | place... | reverse complement strand
CCTAACCTAACCTAACCTAACCATCACCACGGTTATGTCACCACACTTATGTCATCACACTTACATCACTATGGTTATGTCACCATGGTTACATCATCACTCTCACTTCACCACTATTACATCATCACTCCCACCTCATCACTCTCACTTCACCACCATTACATCATCACCATTACCTCATAACCATCATCACTCTCATCTTATCACTACGGTCACCCTACTACCATTATGTCACCATGGTCACCCTACTACCATTACATCACTACGGTCACCCTACCACCCTCACCTCATCACCCTCATCTCACTACCCTCACCCCATCACTCTCACTTCATCACCCTCATATCACCACGGTTACACCATCACACTCACATCCACACCACCACAATTCCATCATACCACTCATCCCATCACCATCCCATCACCATCCCACAGCTACACCTCCATCTCTACATCCTCACAATACTCACACTTCCACCCACTCCATTACCCCCATATCTCCACCCCTATCTCACCATCCCTATCCCATTATCATCCTCATCTTATCATCCCCATCTCACCATCCCCATCCCACCACTCTTATCTAATCTAATCACAACTAGTCCACCAACTCCCCTCACCCTACCCCAACTTCTCCCACATCCTACCACTCTCCCTCCACCCTACAACCTCTCCCATTCACCTCCCAGAACTCCCTCGTCCAGCTCTTCTACTCTTCCACTTATCCCCTATTATCATTGCCCCTTTATATTTTTCCAACACACTCGTAGCTCAGCTGGAACAGCACCCCGCCCATGCCCCCATGGTCATGTGTTCAATTCCTCCTTTGACTCATTTTAATTCGGGTTTAGTGATCTCAACTTTTCCATGTGATTTGATAGCTCCCTCCGCTGGTCTCACATCTTAAAGTTCTTTTCATTTCACTCTTATCTTTGAGCTCTATTGTTGTCCGAGTTGTTGCAAGTTGTTGACTTGTCAATCCTTTGCCTCGCTCGCTCAAATTTCTACACTGCTTGAGTTATAACTTGAGTCCTTTGCCTTTCACCGAGTCTTGCTATGGCCTCGAGCATACTCTCCTTAACCCTCACAACCTTCACACTTAATGTTCCACCATCTTTCAATCTCTCTCGAGCTTCTCCAAATTCTCTCTTAAAGTGCTACTGCCACCCAGCTGTCACCTCAGAACTTATGTCCCACTGTGTCCAAAGTCCTCGAGAGTGGAGAGAGAGAGTCTTCATCACAACAGAGAACATCCTCGAGGCAAGCAAGAACATCCTCGAGGCAGCAGAAAATGTGCTCGAGGCAACACAAACTTCCTCGAGGCAACAGAGAACATATAGAGAGAGTCCTCGAGGCAACAGAAATCTTTTCAAGCCTAACAAAAACCTCTTCGAGGCAAATAAGAACACCCTCGAGCCAACAGACATCTTCCTCGAGCCAACAAAAAATCTCTTCAATGTAAATAAATCGCTGCTCGAGTCAAGTACATACTCATACAACAATCTCACCCTTCAGCTTCATGTCCTCAAAATCCTCCATTCAAGTACTGCTGCTATCCAGCTCTAACCTCTCATACTAGATAGCAGAGTAGCCAATGTCCTCAGCATACAGTTGCTATAGTCACAATCATTGTCAACATCAGCATAATGTTGGTGTTCATCACAACACAGAAGGTGCTCGAGGCAAGCAAGGTGCTCGAAGCAAGTGGGAAGACTCTTGAGGCAAGACAAAAAGTGCTTGAGAACAACAGAAAAGCTGTTTGAGGCACAGGAGAAGGTGCTCGAGGCAAGAGAGAAAGTGCTCGAGGCAAGAGAAAACGTGCTCGAGGACAACAGAAAAGCTGTTCAAGTCAAGAGAGAAGGCACCCAGAGTAAGGGAGAACATGCTCGAGACAATGAGAGAGATATTGTCCCTCTTCCTGCTGGATAGCATGCATCCCAAAATCAAGTACTACTGGATCGTTGTAGTCATACAGCAATCCTAACCTCAAATCCTGACCTCGAGGGTCGGATCGTTGTAGTCATACAACGATCCGACCTTTGAGCTCGAGGTCCTCAACCCTTGGATCGCTGTAGTCATACAACGATCCATCCTCAAGCTCAAGGTTCCTCACCCTTGGATCGTTGTAGTCATACAACGATCCACCCTCAAGCCTCCCAACCCTCGGATCGTTGTATGACTACAGCGATCCACCCTCGAGCTCGAGGTTCCTCACCCTCGGATCGTTGTATGACTACAACGATCCGACCTTCAAGGTCACCCAGCCCTCGGATCGTTGTAGTCATACAGCGATCCGAGGCCCACAGAAATCGGTCCACTAGCGATTCCAAAAACGAAGGGTCCGTTTCCTTTATATAATATATAGGTGTAGGAAGGTGCTCAACAAATAGGAGGTGCTCCAGAGTAGAGAGAGAAGATGTTCATGACAAGAGAGAAGGTGCTCGAGGCAATAGAGAAGAGCCTCAAGGGAACAGAGGAGAGCTTCAAGGCTATGGAGAAGAGCCTCGAGGCAATAGAGAAGGTGCTCGAGGCAACAGAGAAGGTGCTTGAGGCAAGGGAGAATATGCTCAAGAAAAGACAGAAGGTCTTTGAGGCAAGACAGAAGGTCCTCGAGGCAAGAGGAAAAGTCCTCAAGGCAAGAGAAAAAGTCCTCAAAGCAAGAGAAAAAGTCCTCGAAGCAAGTAGATAGGTTTAGCATAGACTTGAGATGTCAAGCAAGTGGTCAAGACAACAAGAGCAAGATGTTGGGGAGATGCTGAAACTGGGAGAGACAATGGGAGAGAGATGTCAAGTGAGAGAGCAAGAGGGACAATCAGTGAGATAATCAGACTTCAGACAGGAAACTAGGGGGAACTCCAGGAGCTCTGAATGAGGCTTGGAGTACAGGGAAAGTGGTGGAGGTAGAGTTCTGCTGCTCATGCAGTGGCTGACAGGGAAGGTGTAGGAAAGTCCTCAAGGAGAACAAATAGACTTATTGTAGACTCGGGATATTGAGAGAGAGAGACAATGAGTGAGATAACAAGATGATGGGAAGACTCAGACAGGAAACTAGGGAGAAGGGGGATCGTTGTAGTCATATAACAATCTTGTAGTCATATAGCTATCTGAGCCTCGAGGCTTCTGATACTTGGAATCCTGTTGTCATACGAAGATCTGAGCTTCGGGTTCCTAATCCTCAGATCCCTGTAGTTGTACAGCAATCCAACCTCCAAGCTCTCCAACCCTCAGATTGTTGTAGTCATACAACAATCCAACCCTCGAGGTCCCCAACCCTTGGATTGCTGTATGACTACAACGATCCAAGCTTTGAGCTTGAGGTTCCCAACTCTTGGATTGCTGTAGCCATACAGCAATCAGACCCTCAAGGTCCTCAACCCTAGGATCTTTGGAACTCCCTCGAGGTCCTCAAGCCTCACAACCTTCAGGACTAGATGTTCAAGCATCTTTCAAACTCCCTTGAGGTCCTCAAAATACTCCATTCAACTACTGCTACCAGCCAGCTGTAAGCTCCGAAGGTAGATGAGGGTGTAGGGAAAGTCCTCAAGATGGCCATCTTGCTGCTTATGCAGTGGCTGATAGGAAAGGTGCAGGAAAGTCCTTGAGGTGAGACAACTCAAGCAGAGCAAATTGTCTTACCCATAGCCTCAAGATGTTGACCAGATGGTTGAGACAGAATGAGGAGAGCTTGAGAAGAGTTACAAGAGATCCTCAAGGGGTGCTTCAGAGATGCTCGAGAGATGCTTCAGAGTGGAGGGGGCAGAGGGCTGATGTGTTCAATCATGGTTCAAGTCTACAAATTTCAAGCAGCTCTCATCATCCAGATCCTCTGCCATCTTCTGGTGGTCTCAAAGCCAAACATCTCTTCAAGCTCAGGGATATGTCCAACAGAAGCAACTTAGACTCTACCAACCTCAGGTCCGGAATCTGCTCCATCATCACCCTCCTCAAGCTCACTAGAAATCCTACCACAAGCCTCGAGCATGGTTTGCAGTCCTTTTGTCATGTCCTCGAGATAGGGATCTGTGTCTCATAAAACATCTAGGAACCCTCGAAGGCAGTGTGCACTACGCTCATACTCAGAAAGATGGCCTTGCTTCATGGAACAAGCCCTATAGGTGATGAACTGTTGGTAGTGGTCACCAAGATTGATATCAGATGTGTCTTGATGGTCCCTGGTCTGCTCAACCAGGTACTCGAGGTCACAATTGGTGTGGTCACAATCATTGTCAAGCTCAGGATAATCTTTGTGGACCTCGAGCTTGAACTCACCAAATGTAGCAGTAGGTCTGTGCTTAGGCTCAAGGCAGGAATCATCTTTCCAAGAGTTGCTTTCAGCTCTAGCATAATCATACGCCCACTTCATCTTCTCCACTTTAGAGAGATTGCCACATTGAGCAAGCTCTTTGATATCCTCGAAGAAACAGTTCAATCCTGATGGGTCTGAGGTAAATCAAGCATTCACTATCGGTATATTAAATATCACCATAACTGGGGATGGTCAGAGTTGGTGGTGAACTACCACTGCCTGTAGGCAGCTCTGAAGACAGGTAGGAGTCTAGGGCAGGTGGTCAAGGTAGGGTTCTGCTGCTCATGCAGCGGCTGATAGAGAAGGTATAGAAAGGTGCTCAACACAAATAGAGAGGTGCTCAAGAGCAGAGAGAGAGGGTGTTCAAGACAAGAGAGAAGGTGTTCATGGCAAGAGGCAAGGTGCTCGAGGCAAGGGAGAAGATGCTCGAGGCAGAAGAGAAGGTGCTCGAGGCAGAAGAAAAGGTGCTCGAGGCAAGTAAATAGGTTTAGCATAGACTTGAGATGGTGAGCAAGTGGTCAAGACAGCAAGAGCAAGACATTGAAGAGATGTTGACACAGTGGGACAGACAGTGGGAGAGAAATCTCGAGTGAGAGAGCAAGAGGGACAACAAAACAGTGAGGAGCACTCCACTCTATCCTTCTTCTCTGGTTCTAAGTACCACGACTGGGCTATATACATCTTGACTGGCTATACTGAGAGAAGGGCTGAGAGATGAAGCAACCAATGATCAGGTGAAAGGGAGAAACAAAGTGTGCAAGTAAGGCAAAATAGGCCGAGTGGTACTAAAGATGTTGAGTGTTCAAGGATTACCTCGTGATCTCAACAGTCCAGATGAAGGAAAGAGGTAGCTACAAATCACAATGAGGTTGATAGAAGCTCGAGAAGATTGGGAGGAAGTTGAGAGAGCTCAAGAAGAGTTGATAGAGAAGCTTGAGGGTGGAGGGAGCAGAGATCATGTAGCTCGAGGATCAAGTAGTTGTCAAAATTGGGGCAGGACAGTGGGTGGGTATCAAGCACAGTAGCAGAGTGTTGCAAAGTGTCATGCAGTCGAGAGAAGGAAAGATAAACAGGAAGAATGTAGAGCAGGGATACAATCCATCTGCTACACCAGCTCGAGCAGAACAGCACAGATTCCAAAATGAAGTACCACTACCTATGGGGAGCTCTGAATGAGGCTTGGAGTACAGAGGAAGTGGTGGAAGTGGAGTTCTGCTGCTCATGCAGTGGCTGACAGAGAAGGTATAGGAAAGTGCTCGAGGTGAGAGGGAACTTGAGGAGAACAAATTGACCTATTGTAGACTCGAGATATTGAGAAAGAGAGACATCAAGAGAGAGACAACAAGAGAGAGAATGAGACTGAGATAATGGGAAGACTTAGACAGGAAACTAGGGAGAAGGGGGATTGTTGTAGTCATACGTCGATCTGACCCTTGAGCTTGAGGTCCCCATCCCTTGGATCGCTGTATGACTACAACGATCCGACCCTTGAGGTTCTCAACCCTCGGATCGCTGTAGTCATACAACAATCCGAGCTTCGAGCTTGAGGTTCCTCACCCTCAGATCGCTGTATGACTACAACAATCCGACCCTCGAGCTCGAGGTTCCTAACCCTTGGATCGTTGTATGACTACAGCAATCCAACCCTCGAGCTTGAGGTTTCTCACCCTCGGATCGCTGTACGACTACAGCGATCCGACCTTCAAGGTCCCCAACCCTCGGATCGCTGTAGTCATACAACGATCTGACCCTCAAGCTCAAGGTCCCCAACCCTCGGATTGCTGTATGACTACAGCGATCCGAGCCAAAAAATAACCGGACCCCTATCGATTCCACTAACTAAGCCTTAATTATTCTTTTATAATAGATAGGTCTCGGTGAACTCGGAATCTTGAAGAGACAGAAGATTCCTGTACCTTCCTCTCCTGTGGTCGCGATGACAAAGACATCAACGACGAGCTCGAATAATAGCGTGAGTGGGGCACGGGACCGAGAAGGGATTACGTTTGCGCAACTGCAGGTGCCCGCCCACGAGAGAGGGCTTGGATAGAACACCTACGTAATCGAGAACCCCCACGGAATTCCAAGGACTTGAGATACTCAGAAACTAGTTTCCCCCTGTCGCCGTGTTCACTACACCACCGCACACGCGCGTGCGCCCGGCCACCACCTTGGCAATTTCGATCCCACCATGACAGCGAGGAACAGGGAAGTGTGGGAGATCGAGGGACAGCCTAGCTTTTCCGGGGGAGATGAGATAGTCCGTTGAGGCATCGAGGAGAGTCGTTCCCAAGCTGGTGATGGGCCATAGAGGACTCACCTCTGGCCGGAGAACGTTTACTAGGGTATTATTCTCGTTACGCGTATGCTCTTACCAAGTGTCGGGCTGACTCGGAACAGCTGAGTGAGCCTCACGCACCCCCAGATTCATCCTCAGTCCTGTCGACTTCCAACTTCGAATGCCAGTAGATGGCACTTAAGGCATCCGAGGTACGTCGTCGCAAAACGAGGCTGGGTGCTTGGAGAAAAAGAGGATATCCATTTGCGGGCACGTTGTCGGAGGCTCCGTGGGTTGCAGGGTCAAGCGCGAGCTTCGTAGCTGCCTTCGCGGGTTGGGGCGACGCAAGGACCCCCGAAAAGTATGGATGGTGTGAGGTTTCGCCATGTCCTATTCTGAGCACAGTTAGTCCGCGTGGAGAGTTCATTTTGGTGTGCTGTGAAACAAGTTAAACCAGGAGACTAAGTACGGTGGCTTGTGCTAGTTTGCAGTGTAATGGCGGTTCGGAACACCCAGACAAACGATCCCACGATCGCGAAGGATGTAACGTAGATTGGCGTTGATGACCGTCGAAGGCGTGAAATAAGTACATACAAAATTAAACTACAAACCTAGAAGACGGCCGCCCGCTACACCACCCTGGGGGTTCTGATCGCATCGAGTAGGAGAACCCCCACCTTTGTGAATCCCTTTTGGGCATCTGCTCCCAATTCCATCTCCACACGGTTTATAAAACGTTCCAAAGCACCCTCGGGGTTGTCGATTTCCGGTTCAACTGACCCGGCGTCCTCAGAATCCATCAAGCCGCTATCAAAGTCGACCCAATACGCTATCAGCATTCTGATCGTGGTGGCATACTGTTTGTGATGTCCTGGGATTTTGTGTAAGCGGTCGTACCCGGAGTCAAGGGCATACTTCATTGCGTGGTGGGATCGGAAATCGTCCTTGAACCAGGGGTCGAAGTTCGGTGGCCGAAAGATCTTGACGGAGTGATCCTTGTACTCGATAGTGATGGCAGTCAGGTAGGTGAGCACCCATACAAACGATTCCGCGTCGTGCCGGTATAGCCGAGGAATCTGTCGATCAAGCCCGCCGCGGAGCAACTCGAGGGCCATAAAGGGGACAGTCCCAGTTCGATCACTGTTTGTAGTCGGGAATTTTGCCCATGAGGCGAGATCGTAGTCGTTCAGGACTCCCTCGACCTTTCCAGTCGGGGAAACGCTGTACATCAGATTGTTGAGGCTGATATCCCCGTGATGGATTCCGTTGACCCAGAGCCGGTAGTGACCTGACGGATCCGTGTTAGTGAACGATCGTCGGACTACAGAAAGAAGCACGTACAAGCAAAACACTCCCAAAACACATCCCATAGCTGCTCTCCCCTCAAGTCGTGGATAGGTCGTAGGCGATTCATCACCACTAGGCGGAGCGTTCGCGTTCCTGACTGTTTGTCATGCTGTAAATTCAGGAAATTCCTTATGTGGTTAGTCGAGAGCTGGTCGAAATCGCGGGCATACTTGACCTCAGGGACGTGGCCCCCGATGAACTTGTCCGTCCTCCCCAACATCCGGGCGTGTGCGATAATCTCCCATTCTCTGACCCGTGATGTCTCCGGCCAGTAGATCTTGAGGACAAGGTCATGATCTTTTATGATGCCTTCGCAGGCCCTTCGATATGCGTCGCGAGCTTGATCCAGAACACCCTGCTCCACACCCTCTCCGTGCGCGTCACCTGCACTGGGGGTAACTTCATCGGTCTTGAGTTCCTCAGGATCCTTTTTCGCTGTGTTTTCAGCGATATCATCTCCCGTCTCGCTCCGAACCCCGATGTGTCCCTCCTTCGCCCGCCCACCATTACCCTTCCTCCCGGTGCTGGCACCAACGACCGTTGTCGCTCTTCCCAGAACGGACCACCCAGAATGCACCATATCTTTCGGGTAGAATTCAACACTCGCCTCCTCTGTCCCGAGTGTGCCATCCTCAATGATAGGGTGCAACAGAATGGAGTGCTTTTTTGAGGTGAGCTCAGGGATATCCCCCCACTGACGGCGTCCAAACCGCTGGAGGACGAGGAGCAGCACGAGTACAAGTGGGAGGTGTTTAAAAAGTCCGATTCGCGATGAAACGATGACGCCTTCCCTGTCGACCCAAGAGACCCAAAGAGAATCATCTGGCAGGCTGCGTAAATTCCCCGAACCCCACACAAGCATCCTGGGACTCACCTTGGAAGAGTAGATTTAGCGAATGACTGACCGAGTATGAATTTGACAGTTTCTCTCCTGCATATACCCCATTCTGGTCCAAATGAGGTCGTCTAGGACCCTGTTTCCGCCGCTTACTGGCTGTACTTGGTGCTCCGGAGCTGATCCCTGCACTTGTTGCGGAGCGCTTGTTACTCCAGCCAGATTTTGAAGTCATGTCTGTTCAGTTTTCAGTGGTATACTCATAGACGAGCGCAGAAATCCTACGTGTTTGAGACCCAAAAATGTCCGGGGATGTCCCGCGGTCCTGATTTCGTGACGTGAAAGACTCCTCGTCTGCATCCTTGTTCGTGATCGACGTGACCTCGTTGGTAAAGGTTTCCAGTGTAGACCATGTTCTCCTAGAGTCCCGTTTTACTTCAACTGCAGAAAGGATGTCCTTCCAGCAAATTTGATAGATGGGGGAGATCTGAGGAGGGTTGTTTTCGGATGGACCAGGCTTTGCGACTTGCACGGAGGGAGTAGTCTTGGAGGTTGTCCCCATTGGGATCTTGTTGATGAACTGAGAGACATTTAGACCCCTCGTGAGCTTAATTCCGCAGAAGTCGCAGGCATTGCCGAGCTTCATGAGAACAATGTCGGGCTTAAACGACGAACCCCCCAGATCGCGGTCGGATCTCACGCCCTTGTCTGACGGCACAAACACGATGTGGTCCTCGATTTTGGGCAATCCATCCACGTCGATTTTCGACAAATGTTCAAGCCCATAATTCAGAGCGTTCGATAGTGGGGCATACATCCCGCGTTCGGTGCTGGACTTAGTTTTGCTGCATGATGCGTTCAAAATCGCAAATGAGGGTGAAGAAGGCAGCTGGGTCACGTACTACTCGTCCAATCTCTTCCACATCTCAGAGGAGTTGGCCACGGGGACCACCTTTCTCCAACATTCTTCAAAGCGTTCGTTCAAGACTTGTGGATCGCAAGGTGCATCCGATGGTTTACCACCACAGCAAAAGGCCAGGAGAAATCTGACCATGTCCGTTGAACGAGCTTCCCGGAACCTCTCCATGTCGGCGGCAACTCCAGGTCCGATAGAGTCCTTTCTGCATAAACGAGATCAGTAAATTGGTGGTGAGCCTGGAGAATCTTTCGGACGCACTTTATGCTGCTGATGTGTTCTCTATATGCGCCAGATCCTCTGTTCGGCCTGGTAGATTGTACAGAGCGAGAGTAACCCTCCGACTGTGACGTGTGTCGACGGGGAGTGGAGGGGGGTCTGCTTGAGTGAGACGCAGACATCGGTGCGGTGGGGGGTGGTGTTCACCTGGCGTCCCGTTTTATTGCGGTTTGAGCCAGTGGCGTTCGTGAACGTGTGGGGCAGAAACGTGGCGATCTATGATGGGCCAAAGCGCGAGCCCGGCGTCTATGTAGTACGTCCTGTCCCTGTCCCTGGTTGGAGCTTACCTATGGTTTCTTCCATAGCTCCGCAAGAAACCCGTACATAACAGGCAATCCGATCCGCTTTCTGTGTTTTAAAATAAACCAGGTCTTTCACCGGCTTTTCGAGAGACTGCTACGCTGTCCTATCCGCATCGCCATAACATTCTTTCCAAACGCAATCACCCCCTCCCACTGCAGGCGCCCCACTTCTCACACAGGCATTGTACAGTAAGGGGGGTGAAACCATCTCCATCTAAACGGATGGATCGAGTATCCCACTTGCAGGCATCCCCGGCGGATGCGGGGTTGTCGAGTGTCGGACGGCATCCTCGCCGCGTCAAATCCCGCCCCACTATTGTTCGACGTTGAATATTGGGCATTGAATGTCGAACAACGGGATGACCAGCGACCCACGGATGAATCCACCAAACCGACTGAGTCGGTTGAGTGTATCGTTTAACCCATGAGACCCATTCCCCAGCTGCAGGTGACCTTGGTGAGGGTGGTTGTCTCTTGTGATTTCCTCGGCTAACTCCTCCCTTAGCCTCTGCTCCCTGTTGGTGTTGTTGAAGATGTCCTTCTTGGGCCCAGCGATTCGCCGGTTCAATCTCCGCGCGTCCGCCTTCAAGGTGGGAAATCCTGTGGCCGCAACAGCAACAGTGGATTTGGGTTCGTCCTGCAAGCGGTGGATGAAGCGCTGACTGCCGACCGAACCTTATCTGTTTCTGTCGTCTCTAGAGGTCACTAGGTCTTTACACTTACAAGGGATTGATGGAGTTGACCAGTGCGATCTCTCCCGGGGGCATTTCCGACGGATGCAAATGTATTTACTTGATCGCCACTCCCCACGTATTCGACCAAACCACAGTGACGTCCGCCATTGATGCGACTCCAGTATCATTTACGCGTTTTATGATTTCACAACGTGTCTTGTCGAGCATTGGCGTCTACCCTTACGAACTAGTGGGACACATTATCTATTCCATTACCCATTACAGAAGACATGAGGGCTAGCTCGTATGTAGTGTGCGAACCTGCAATTCCCCAGTGCGGGGTATGCTTAAACTTTCATTTGACATTTGACCTTCCGTGCCGCAGGCAGAGGTTCAGATGACACTCGTAAACCGTACGTGAATGGGAACCACTTGCCCATTCCTCCATTTTGGAAGTTTTATGAATAAGTTGGTGGGAAGTCCGACTTGCGAGGGAGGAACCGACGGTTCACGATCGGGCTGAGCAACCTGGGACTTGGGACCCGCTGATATTCTACAAAGCTACCAGATATTCTAGGAGGCGGAATAGATATAGGTTAAACGGGTCATCGAACTCACTCCTTTGTCTCGTCCTTGCCCTCCTCTCGCTTCCGAGCGTTTCCGACACTTGAAGTTGAATTGCTGGTAGGCGCTTCTGCCGGGTGGTTCGTTCCGTCCGATGGAACGGAAGTTCCAGACCAAGAATCCAGACCGGGATCGGGATCGTTAGTTCTCTCGGGCCTAACGGTAGATTAGATCGCGCGTAGACTTTGAGAATTCGACATGCTTACTCCTGTGTATCCGGACGTTTGAACATCTCTCTTGCATACTGAGCTGACGATGGAGGGATCGGGGGGAGGGGTCCGACCGTTGGAAGATCCGTTGAGGACAACGGCAGCGGAGTGAGCTCGATGGAGCGCCTCGGGTGAAGTTCACCCATCTTCCGTTTACAAACGTCGCAGAGGTTCGCATTTCGGAGAAGGATGCAGGTTGTCACCCGGTTGTCGAGGAAGGAACTTAGTGCAATCCGCCGGCATATTGAATTCTGCAGAACCCAGTCCCTCATTATCTTCTTTCCGAAACGGTCTTCTGGCTCCACCTGTTCCCTCTCTCGCTCGCTGGCGAAAACGTAGCTCTCAGCCGGCTTTCCACCTCTCCCGGCCCGACCGCTCTCCTGCACAAAGTCCATAACGGACCAGGGCGTTAGGAAGTGGTAAACGACCTGAACACCGTCAACGTCGATTCCACACCCCAATAGGGATGTAGAGACCATGACGTGCGGCTTCCCCTGAACCCACTCCTGGAAACTCGATCCTCTCTCGGCTTCTGGAATCCCCAAGTGGAAGGGCTTGCATCCGATCAAGCCTGCGATCTTTTCGACGGTGTCTTTTGCCCGGCAGTATACGAGACATCGGAAGTTCTCGTCAGAACTTCCCAGACGTTCTCTGACGGCGTCTACAAGGAGCTCTTGTGCTTGGGCGATGGTTCTTGAAACTTTGACGTTGTAAGAGATCTCCGGCTGATCTGTAGGGGCGCGGATGACGTAGCAGTTCTGAATCGCGAGGGTTTCGAGCAATGAAGCAGACAGAGATGGTGGACAAGTTGCCGTCAATAACAAGAAAGGAACCTCTGCTTTTGGAATTTAGTATCGAGTTGGTCGAGAATTATAAAAAATCAACTCGCCGGCGGTGATAAGGGATGACAGGTTTACGAAACAATAACGAAAGCCCGCGTGTTGAAGGACGAGGTGAGGCTCATCGATGACAACCCTCGCTAGCCTGCCGGAAATTTGGAGAGATAACGCGTACTCGAGGAAGGACCTCATTTGAGCATGCTCGGGAGACACGTACACTATTGACGTCCTTTGTGACTGGAAGGGTGGTGGGAGCCATCGAGAGCTTGGGATGTTTAGTTGTTGACATCGGCGGTGGAAATCCGCATGCAATGAGGAGAGGGGGAGGAGGACGATCGTTACCAAGCCGTGATCATAGAGAGCGGACGGCATCATGTAAACTAAGCTCTTTCCCATCGCTGTCGGCCCAACCAGTAGCAGATGTTCCTTTCTATTGACGGAAACCTCCAGCGCCTCGGCCTGCTCAGGCGTCTTGAACGTCGCGTTCGGATCTGACAAGAATCTCCGAAGTTCCCCCAATAGAGAGGGGTGTGGATCGTATCTGGGGCGGCGGAAATGTAGCATAGCGTCATTGGGTTCTTCGTTAGCGCCTCTTCTCTGGGTGGAAAACGCGTGGGCGATCCCGTCGCTGACAGAGGATCGGATCTGCAGCGAGAAGTCTTCCAGACGCTTTAAAACCTCCCTGGTGTAGGCGTCCATGTCTGGCGAGACGTTTACCGGTTGGCCTGCAGTTTGCGGTGCGACTTGTACAGGTTTGTCCAGCTCCCAAATACCTAACCGATCAGCGTTAGTTGGTTCTCAATCGAACAATCGGGAAACCACACACCGGTGATGTGCTGCCACCAACGTGAACTTCGCTGAAAACGCTTCAACTTCCCCGCGTTAAAACCATGGGGTAAGCTCGGAGTTCGATTGTACCATTGAGACGCAATGGCGGACGTGCGGCCCTGCTGGAGATTGGCGGTATCGTTGCCCATTTTCGGTGGGTTTGGATCCGGGTGATATTCCATAAAGTTGCTTTGGATGTCACGATACTTGCTGATCCCGATCCCACTTCCAATATACACTCCCGTGTCCCGCTTGAGGCCCTTCGAGAGCGTGCTTGATGTGAAAGGTTGGTAAACACCGGGGAATAGCTTGAACCGAAGTTCCTCTACGGCAGAATCTAAACGAAGTGCCGCCGCGAGGTAGATCTCGGTTGGTCGGATAAGGAGCCACTCGATCAGATACAGCCTTTCGAGGTCCTTCGGAACAAATCGATAGATCACATTGTTCTTCTCCGTCTATCAAATTTTCAGGATCGACGCGTTCAATGTCCGTTGTACGGAGCCACTCACCACCTGGGAGGATTTGTTGTATCCCGAAACGAAGCAAAGCGAACCGCAGAGGAAGTTCACGTTCCGAACATCCCCTCGGGGGTGATTTCTCAGATAGTTGGCGGCAAACTCCGAACCCCAAGGTGGACCACCTAGCGCGATATGGCAGGCGGACGCGAGTCTGCTCCGAGCTTCCTGTGCACGATGGAGAAAATCGTGACAGGCGACAACGTTCATGACGAGCTTGTCTCCGCGAACAAAAGCGAAGCGGTTGCAGAGACGAGGGTGGTTGAGCAGGACGTTTACCCCCGCGTCCTCATACTTGCGAAGATCGTTGAACTCGTGATCTCCGAAAAAGTATCCGGGGTGGAAGCAGTTCGGTTCGTCGGCGATAAGGTCCGGTACTTTGAACCCAAACCACTCCTCGTCCTCAAACTCGATGCCACCAAACAACTCCCTCTGCATCCTTCCAACCTCGGTCAACAAGCGATGGTACATCGTCCCGAAATTTTTGAGTTTGACGGAGATCGAGCCAAGGATCGCGATCTCGCTGTCCCTCCCACAGATGTTGACTTTGGAGGGATAATCCTGGTCCTCCGACATCTTCTTGGCGAGATTTTTGGTGTGGTACAGGGAAGACAGTGGAAAGTCGGACTGGAGAGCGAGCAAGGATTTATAGTGATCAAAGGCTCTGGAACGAGCACGTCAGCAACGTTCGACATCCAAGACGTGGTAACTCTCACTCAAAAAATCCAACATCCTTGGCTTTCGCTTCCCCAGTAATGACCTTGAAGATCGCGGCGCGTGCGAACCAAATAAGTTTTGAAAAGCTTTGGGTGAATTTATTGCAGTGGTCGAGATGGCCCTCCCTCCGAAACGAGTACAAGACGACAAACGAAAAGGCGAGAAAGGTGTACTTGTCAGCGCAGCCGGTTCGCTTCTGGCTGAAGATCGCGAAGAGAAGGGCTTGGAGACTTTTCGCCTTCTCGTCTTCCGAACCGGCTTCAAGGGCAGCCAAAAACATGGAGCCTGCATCCTTGATCTCGTCGGAATATGCACTCTTCTTCCATTCGGCGATGCTGTCCGTGGTAACGCCAAGAGCAAAGACGATCAGGTCGGTGGCGGCTTTGGTGTAAAGTTTTATGGCGTCGTCGCCCAAGCCCTGCAGCTTGCTCGTCGTATAACCGACCCTGTTTATTCCGTCGGCGGTTGAATCGAGAGACAAAAACGGCTGTGTCACCCACCCGTTATAATCTCCAATCGCGACCTTGATCGCATGGTCCGTCCCTGAGAGTTCCTTCACCATCTCTTTTGCATACGACTCCACTATCGGCAGGACCGCCTCTCTCAACTGGGGTTCACGCTCCCTAACGATCTTTTGTATTCCCTCTCCCGTCATACCCTGGACGTGTTGATCCCAATGTTCGACCCTCAGGAAGTGATTTGCGTCCCGGAAAGTATGGGCGGAAGTGATCGGGATAGCGTGAAAGGGGGGAGGTGAATACAACTTCTTGATGAGCACTACCGGATCGTTGGGTTGGACGCGGGAGAAGTGGACGGGAGAATGACCCCGAAAAACATTCTATTGGACTTGGGAAAGTAGGCCTGAGCGTGACGCTCCTGATAAGATCCTGACGTGCACTGGCTACTCTCCCTCGTGTGTCTAGCAATGGAATACTTCTTCTGAAAAGCGGCGCCACACTGATCGCACGAAATATAGTTGGGGAAAACAGGAAGACCAAAGATCGGGGCGTTGATGCCATGTGGCCGTTGGGGATCTTCAACGAGGTTGTGGTCCGTCACAAGGTTCGAACAGAAGTCCCGAGTGGCAGACAACGGGTGATGGATACGGTTGATGTGGTGATGAAGCGTCGCGGGTTTGACCACCGACCGACAAGCGAGACAGACGATAACCCTGGCGGTAGTGTTGATGACCATTCCGATCTTCTCCATTTCTGGGGGTTGAATGGTCTCGGGTGTCCATTGAAGGAATGGTTTGACGGCGTCGGGTTGTTGTTCGCTGGGCTGTCCCTCGGTGCTGTCGTTGTCCCTAAATGTTGCTGGTTCACCTGTAGTGGGACCTTCGTCGGCATCGGGGGAATGTCAGGATCAGGGGGGGTGTCGGCATCGAGGGGGATGCTATCCCCGAGGGTAATGTCGACATCAGGAAGAACCTCGACATCAGGAAGGACCTCGACGTCGGGAAGAACTTCGGGATCGGGAGGATCGTCGGCCATGACAACGTCGGCATCGGTTGTGGAAGAACTATCGGGAGGAGTGGGATATGGGGCTTGGGAGGGAATGTCGATTGAAGAGGTGCCGTTCTTGCAATTCTTGGTATGTTTCTGTGACATCTCAAGTTAGCAACCCAACGAGTCGCGATTCAATTCGACCGCTCACTGAAAAAGTGTCGGAATTGATATTCTTGTAATTGCATCGGTCATTCGGGCAAGGGTACATTTTATCGTCACCTCGATGTACGGATCGGTTGCCGGATAGGGTTTGAACAAGGAGAGGATTGCGGTGAGTGATTCTCTGGTGGTAATTAACATCCAAAAACCACCCTTCGCAAAAGGTACAGCGTTTCCTGTCAAGTGTCAGCACATGTCTTTAGATGCGCGCGAGAGAAAAACGTACTTCTCGGACATTGTGTTTCTCCGTTAGAAAAATCGCTGTGATACAATCATTCAACGATAACGGTACTCGGAGATGGTGCAGGGTGAGAGAGAGAGAGGGCGAGCGACAGTGAATGAGAGATTGAGATGTAGAAGCGAGAGCGAGAGATCGGGGACGAGAAAGCGATTGACGACGGCAAGAGACGGGGGGATAAAACAGCCTGGCGTGAACGTTTGACGATGGAGAGGGGCGTAGCGTTGAGGGAAAAGAGGATATGGGCCAAAAAGAGCATGGGCGTGGTAGGATATAAGGGCTCGAGAGGGAGAGGCCTGAGAGACGTCAATAGCTTCCATTCCGCCTCTCTGCGTAGGATTCACATACCTGAGAGCGCGCTTCCCGTCTTCGGGATCATAAAGACCGCCGAGCCGTTGTGCAGGATCCCCCGTACATAGCTCCAGCTATCCTCATGTATCGCGAGGGTAGTAGACGACGGGAGTCCGACTACGTCCTGGTCAAGCAAAGGGTGCCAAACCTGATAGACTGGTGCCAATGAGAGGCGATGCAATCGATGAGAGGAACGCGGCGTACCTCGGAGCACTGGGACCTGAATATTGAATTTCTGCCCCGGGGGGTCGGAGTCAGAAGTTCTTGCAGCCTGTCGAGGCGTCCGAGTCGCGATGCAAGAGCAACCAGTCGGCACAGCCGTCCCTAGTCTCTAATCGATTGCCGCGGTCAACGGCGGGCTTCATGAAGCGGAGCTGACGACGCGAGAGGGACAGAGGTAGGTTGAGGAAACGATATGGGGTCGCCCGATCACCTGGCTAACCGCGTCCAGAGATTATCGATGGTCCCGGAGATACATATGCTATAGGAAAAACTTTTCCTGCCATTTCATCACCTATCTCCTACATAGCCATCCCCCTATTTGCGGGAAACAACTGGATTACTTGTCCACAACAACACCCGAAATGCAAGCGATGCAAGCGTAAGGCACGAGTGACACGCGTACTTCGAAGGGCCCGTGTAGCAATTCCACGCGTACGCGTTGTCCGTTGATCATGCCGTGTCTTTGATGTGCAAGGGATGTTCCGGACTAACGGGGAAAGTCGGGACGGCCGTTGACGTTGGGACACGAGTGGCGGAAGTGCTCGGGTTAGGATTGAGGTGGGCGATGCCCTTCAGAGTGTATCGTAAATAACGTATGAAGCCTTCGAAGACCAATAAAATTTAATATAAGGGCACAGAAAGTGTTGCGTCATGCAGGAAAGACAGTATCTAGGGTACGAGCGACTTCTGGATACTACGAACTCTGAGTGTAGTGACACGGGAAAACAGTCGATCTCCGGCAATCGTGTCCCATGGGACCTGTGGGACGGAAAGAGTGGGGGGTTGTTCAACAGGGGAGAGTGTCATTTGGGTCATATTTGGAGCATCGCGAGCACCGGAAGAATTGGGTGGGGGTGGGGAGAGAAGATCGGGTTAGTACGACGGATCGGGCTAACGTGGTGAACCTGGAGGGATGGGTAAGCTGAAAATCCCCCACAAAGTCAGTCTCATGGCCCTCTGTTGGAACGAATCAGAAATAAACAAGGAAAACGAACCAGAAACCCGAGCTACCACCAACCAAGTCGATCGGAGACGACTTGACGGTTCCAGACGTTTGCGGCGGTCAAATCATGCAAAACTTGTGGGAGTGGGGAACGAACCACTGTTCAACAATATAGAGTGTCGTTTGGGTGATATTTGAAACGCTGCGAGCGCGGGAAGCACTGGGTGAGAGTGAGGAGCAGAGATCTGGTTGGCGCGTCGAATTGGGCTAACGCGGTGGATCTGGAGTGAACGGCGAGCTGAAAACATCCCAAAAAGTCGGTATCGTAGCAGTATGTTGACATGAAGCAAAAATAAAGGAGAAAAACGAACCGTAAGTTCAAGTTACCCCCATCCAAGTCAATCGAAGGCGATCGGGCTATTACAGGTGATTCTGGCGGTCTTTTCGCATCAAACGTGCAGGATATGGACGGTGGGATACTATTCAACAGTAGGGGAAGTCGGTTGGGCGATATTCCAACAGTCGCGAGGGCGGGAAGGATTGGGTGAGGGTGGGAAGCAAAGACCGGGTTAACATAGCAGATCTGGGGCGGCCAGGGAGCTAAAAATTGGCCACGAAGTTAGTATCGTGGCCCTCTGTTGAAAAAAAAAAGAATGGAGAAGAGAGACGAACCGCGAGTCCAAGCCACCCCATCCTAGCCACCGAAGGCGATCGAGCAATTCCAGGAGATTATTACCATCGTTTCGCGTGAAACCTGCACGATACAGATGGTGGAATACTGTGCGACAGTATGGAGAGTCAGTTGGGCAGTATTCGAAGTGTCGCGAGGGCGGGAAGGATCGGGTGACGGTGAGGAGCGGAGACGGGTTAACGCGGAGGATCTGGAGCAAACAGAGTGCTGGAAATTAGCCATGAAGTTAGTATCACGGCCCTACATTGGAAACGAGGTGAGTATGTAGAGGGAAAACGAACCGCGAGCCCATGCTACCCCATCCAAGCCAACCGAAGGCGATCGGGCGATTCCAGGGGATTCTGGCCCTCGTTTCGCGTGAAATCTGCACGATACGGAGGGTGGGTTACCGTGCAACAGTACGGAGAGTCGGCTGGGTAGTATTTGGGGCGTCGCGAGGGCGGGAAGGATCGGATGAGGGTGGAGGCGGGGACCGGGTCAACATAGCAGACCTGAAGCGATTGATGAGCTAAAAGCATGTTATAGGGTCAGTATCATAGCTCTATGTTGTAACTGGGTAAAAATAAAAGAGAAAAACGAACCGAAAGCCCGAGCTACCCCAATCCAAGCCAACCGAAGGCGATTGGACGATTCCGGGAGATTTCGGCAGGCGTCTCACCCATATATTGATATATGGGTGCCGGAAATGGTCGTACATTTGCGGAGATGTTTTGCGAGTGAAGTCTGAGGTGGTGCGGCCGTGAAAATGAGCGGATTGTGCGGGTGGTGGGAGGGGGAGATCGGGCGATCTTGGCAGATCCAGGGATATCTGCGGGCTAAAAGCTTCAGGCTTAGTTATCGGCGTTGTCTCCTATGCGTTATCGTCGAAGAAGAAGGGAGAAACGCACCATAAATACCAAACCATCCCCCAACCCGGCCAGCCAGCCGGGGTAAATACCGGGCGATCTACCGGGTGATCCCTGACATCGGGACGAGCGAAAAACGTTACGATAAGGCGTATGATATCAGGTCCAAACCTGGGGGATACAAGAAGGGGTGGATAGCGAATGGGAAGGGTGCCGGCGAAAATGAGCGGGTGAGTGAGTATTGATCGGACGCGGGAGGGCCAGGACAACGGCAGGAGATATTTCCCACGATTGCAACGGTTCCCGCCCCCCAGCGGGCGACGGGATCAACGGCGGGGGCCCCTAGCGAGCGGAATAAGCGAGGGGAGGGACAAGCGGGGGAGAGACCCAGGCGGGAAGGGCGGGGTGATGATCAAAAGTCAAATTTCACACGGTTGCTACCCCCGCCCGAACGGTGGCGGCGCGGCGCGCGACGATGACGGGGTCGCATCAACGCGATCAGAGGGAAGGGCCCAGGGCAATGGGACCCGTGGGGGAGCAATATTTGAGGGTGAGTACAAGTTGAGTATATATTAAGTTATCATGATATGTACGGGTACAGAATTTACCGGTTACCACACTTTACTCAGAAAAGTGACTACCACAGCTGCTTCAAACGTTCATAGTCATCAGGCGGAGAAGGTCGGGAACCCCGGAGATCAAGGGGGATTCTCTGGCGCTTGACAACTCATGACGGCCGTGCAAAAAAAGAACGGAGGAAGCAAGGAAGGAATTGCGTAGTGCATACGCTTCCCGTCCATCGTTTCGAACTTGGCTCTTCTATTGCACGGTGAACAAACCACAGGTAGTCCGAGTCTCCTACATGTAACGTCTTGTTAGATAGGGTCGTGTGTGAACCGTATCGTACACACGGGGGGTGCCGAGAGTAAATAACACATGAAAAGCCCGCACAAACGATGGGTGATAAACTCCACGAAGAACCGCGAAAACAAACAAGAATACGAGGTAACGAAAACCCGATGAAGTAAGGGGTAAGTGTGCAAGGATCGGGAGGTTAAGTTTATACGTGAGGATCCTCGGGCTTCTGGTGCGGACCCGTGAGCCCATCACGATCACCAGCACCTACCGTGTACAAGACAGCCCCGGCCCTATCGAACCTGAGGAAAGTCAGGTTAAACAAGGTTCTAACAACAACGGCAGTGATGGCGAAGGAACCGGAGAATCGGGTGAATCTCTCTTCGGCATTGACCGAGGTGAGGGCGAAATTGAGGGTGGTGGTGGCGGCGGTGGCCTGAGATTGAGAGAAAACCACGACGAAAGTCTTCATCTGCTTGAGAGCCTTTGTGAAAGCGCACTCCAACAAAGTGACGGAGGTGAAGATCTCCAAAATGCCAACAAGGATGCAAGGTCCTGCAACGACCCAGACGTTGATCGGAGCTGGGTTGGGGAAGCCGCCAGCGTTCTTACAGGCACGGGGATAGGGGACCATCTGATATCTGCGAACTCGCCATGGTGTGGCTTGGTCAGTGGACGGATCGGTCCAGCGTGTTGAGCGTCGTGGAAGGTAACGGGTCACCCCGGCGTAGAACATCCGGTGTGGTAGTGCAAACACTGGGCTCGTTCCAACGGTGGGGGCTCGTGTTCCCGGTATCTACCTTCCAACATCGGCAGCACATAACGCCAGTGAAGGGTCAATGGCGTAGACGGGCCACTAAGGAAAATGGGTGACCGTGCGACGATGAGGGAAAGGAAAAGACCTGGTGTTGGGGTAGAATATCTGCATGTGGAAGCGGAGTAGAGTGAAGGAATGGCGCTGCATTCCTCAAGGTCCAGGTGGACGGATTCCCCTTTGCCTTCTTCCACGAGGATCAACTATGGGCCTTCAGACCGAGGAACGTCTTGCCGGAGCTCGTAGAGGATCGGTGAGAACCGGACGTCCACATTGGCCTTTTTTTGTCCGGGGAGTTGAGCGATGGGTGGACGAGCGAAGCTAATTCGTGCGTAGATGTAAACCGAGGACGTCGAGCCTGTGTCGTCGTTTTGTCTCTTACTCGTTGTCGAATCCGCGTCGGCTATGAGCCTGAGCTCAAAATTGAGGTCCTAGCCGATCATCAAACCCTTTGGCCGGCGGGTAAACCGGCATAGGGTACCGGGTAAGAACCGTCCATAATCCACACCTTCGAGAGTTTTGGCCATCCTGGTGGTGGACTGAGAATCCAGTTGTTCCTTCAACGCCTTCTTGACCGCGGTAGCAATGAAGCCCACATCTGAATTGACGATTTGTGCCCATGGGAGGGGGACGCATACAGTGGGGGTTGAGTTGCCGTAGTAGTGACCATTAGCTCATCGCACGGTTGGAGCGCGTTCTCAGCCGTCAACAGCTAATCCGAGACCGTACATCTCATCTTCTGGCAGGCCAGGTAACCCGGCACGGACTGTGAGGACTTTGAAAGTAGTGACGTTCGGTGGGGGCGCGGATGAATTGGTTCAGGTGGGTTTATGAATTGTCGTGTAGATTTGAATGAGGCCAGCCGGCTCTGGGAGAAGGAAGGGAGGGGGTCGGTTTGGAGGGAGGATCGTGATACCGGGGATTGTGTCACGAGCGGAAGAGCGTCTGGGGGGCAGGCGGGGTGCCGGAGTACTGCAGCGGTTCGTGTGACCTAGTTTTTGGAGCAGTTGATAGGTATGGCTTATTCGCGGAACAACGCGCGTGGGCGTATGTAAAGTCCATCGTCGAGGTCAGATCACCCGGGGCGTGGTGAGTGGTCGTACATTCCGCATGTGAACTGTAGCGCACCATCAATACAGATGTGAAGCGACGAGGATGGGTTCACATACCGCGGTGAGCGCTATGGCCATTGGCGGATCTCCGGGGACTGGGAGTCCGATATCGACGCCCCTGTGATCAAGCCCGTGGACATGCGTTCCTGGAAGCTTTTCGAACCTTATGGGCGGGGGGGTCGAGCCTGGCGGAAGCTCTTAGCCTGATTGTTGTAGCGACTAGCTGAGACGTGGGGTCGTGAGAGGAGCCGCGCCGAAAAATGTTGTCGAGAGTAGGGTTCCCGGAACAGCTGTACATGAGGCGGTCTGATGCTGACTTCCGCGCGCGCCCTTTCAGACAGTGCGCACCTAGTAGCGTCTCGTGAGCGCTTGTCTACCAGTCCCCGACTTCCCTCCATGTCCCACCAGTGGGAGGGGATGACGAAATGGCCGTCTTTCTCGTTTAGGTTTAGGGTGCGCTACCAGCTCCGCCGTTGCGATGGTCGGCGCCAGAGCGGAGTCCCACGACGGCGCGCTTCCAAGCATTGATTGCGCGTTTTTGAAGAAACACACTCAGGATTTTTTGTTTACGTGCGGAGCTGGGTCCCACTGACCGGCATACTCCACAGCCTGCTGCTTTGGGGAACCTTTCGTGAACCGCGGCGTCTAAGTCCACAATATACCGGACAATTTCGAGACGTGGGTCTACCTTCACCGGAATAAATACGTTGATTACCTCGTACTCGGGAGGGTTGTGTCTACTACCCCCTCTCGTTCAGTTTCCTCAGCCCGGTTTGTGAGCGCCACAATTTCCCAGCCTTGGAGGGCCATGGAGCATATTGGTGGGGCCGAGCCCCGCACGCAAACAAAAAATACTGTGTGTGTTTTTTCAAAAACGCGCTATCGAATTGCAAACAGCTGTAACACTATTGACTCGAAATACAAACAATGACAAACATTGATCGGAGCGGAGGAAAGAGAACGCAACATATTCTTCTAATACTCCCTCTCGTTTGAAGTTCCTGAGCTGTCTACATCCTGTGAGTGAAATATGTCACCTGGTAATCCATTTGGCGACAGTGAGTTGACTGTTGAAAGTCAGAAGTTCAAGGCGACTCAACCTGCTTCAACCATTATGTCTGACAATGTTCAAGACACCATCTCTTTTCTCCGTGCCGAGGTTGCCCATCTTCAGGATATTGTACATCTTGTCCAGTATCGTTATTTCTGCAAGGGTCATTGATGTGTTATAGGTCGAGCAGTATGACATCGACATTGACGTCAACCGTCGAGCGATTTTAGAACTCTGGGGAGTTGCCAACGACCAGGCGTATGAACTGGAAAGACAACGGAGGAAGCGGAAGGAGTTGAAGTGTCGTTTGGAAATGGCTGAGTGGAGGATTGAGGAGTTGAGAGTAGAAGCGGAGGTGACAAGGTGTCGCTGTTGGTGTGACGTGGAGGAAGGGGATAGGGAGAGTTTCTTTGATGTTGAGTCCTCAGATGAGGAGGCCAGCATGATGATGCTTGTGGTCGATGAGCATTTCGATCCGCCAAGGACGTTTGGACATTCTGGTAGGAGGATCAGTCGTAGTCGGGCGCTGAGGCGTCGGAGGAGGTTGGCTCCACGGAGGATGCAGACTCCGAACTAGAGTTCAAATGACGACGTAGACATTCTGCGAATGAACCTTTTATGTCGGGATCTCCCTCTGATCTGGTCGATCGTGAACCAGAGTGATGAAGTTCTTGGTGAGACAATGTTGATGGTGTGAGGAACCCGAGCAGAGATGAAGGATCGTGAGATCATGGCACTTTGCAGTGAAAGTGTGACCGAGAGATGTCTTGATGAGGTTACTCCGGGCTCATGACCTATTGGATCTAGACATAGCTAGATCAGATCCTCAGTTCGTGGAAAGAACTTTAATATATACCTAGACGTAGTTAGATCAGATCCTCAGTTTGTGGAAAGAACTGAGGAGAGAAGGGAAAACGAGCGACGAAGATAACACTATCGACTCGAAATACAAACAACGACAAACAAACATTGATCGGAGGCCCTCGGAGGAACGAGAACGCAACATATTCTAATAGGATTTACCGGCGGCGCGGTCCCGTGTACCACGGCGGCTACAATGACAATGATGAGGGGCAACTCGGCACCCGCCTCACCCGACCCACTTAGATTTCACATCGGGGTTGCGGACACCAATGCAACTCTGTTGGCATCGGGACCCCCACCTGCGACATGCATCACATGTGAGATCTCACTAGTGAGCAATGGCCGGGGCGGAGTTTCTGGGGGAGCTGGGGAAAATAGTGGCTCCAGTGCGGGGAATACTGAGGTTGGCCGCGAGGTAGGTGGATGTATCTGAGGATGCCAGCCGCCACCAAGTTCAGGTTATAGACTGGGTGAACGCGTAAATACCTGCAATCGCGAGCAATCACTGGTGGGCATTTGGGGGTTCAGAGGTAACATCAAATTGAAAAGCGAAAGAATGCGCCGCCCAGTTCGATGAACGACAAGATTTATGGTCTTCCAACGATAGACGCGAATTTTATTCGGTTCTGAAGGTGGCGGATCGAAATGATCGGGGCTATGATGGTACTGCCAGTCGTAGAATCCAGGAAACGAGACGGAGCCATCCAAAGTCGGCGACTCGAAAGTGGTGGACCCAAGACCTTGGGAACAAGGGGGCGTTGGTGGGAGATAAGCTGGGTTGCGAGCTATGACTCTCACGGTAGCTGTAGGCAAGTGGGGGAACAATGGCAAGGTTGTGTGTTCATTGCACGAAGCGGGGAGCCGATCCCTTGACTTCTAAGTCGAGGCTTCTAGTGGATTACAGGAGACCCAGGGAACAATATATGTCTACGTGTTTCGCACCTTTTGTCCCACTCCCTTGTCAAGCGTCTGCGGCTAAAGTCAGACCAGTGGTCGACACATGTAACCCGGTGGCGAAGGTCAGGGAAAATGAGGCATGGCCCATGGGCGGTCGGAGTTCTGATGAGCTTGAGGTTCTTTTGACAAAATCGAGGGTGCGATAGGAAAAGACCAAAGTGGATATTATTATTGCGGTGTTCAGATAAGTTGGCGCGGCGGATTTTTCCACCGCCAGTCAGAAAGTCCGAAGAGGATGCCCAGAAGTGATGCGAGTGCTAGAAACGGATCATGGTGTTGACATCGAGGAAGTGCTCACTAAGAATGACAATCTGCACAACTGTACAAGTCACACCTCCGACACGCGTGCAAGCCTAAGCACAGGGTGAACCCTATGAGAACTGGGCCACCGCTCTTTGCCACGCCTCATCTATCGACATCTTCGGCTGAGCCACCACCAAACCGCTTGAGGGTTCCTCCACATCCACATCCATCCCAGAGTCCTCACCTTCCCGTACATCCTTCGCCTTCTCAAGCTCGAGCTTCCGTTTCTCCGCTAGATGGTGGAGATATGCGAAACTGTGTCTCGGTTTCTGGACCGGTGGGGCGACGTCAACAGGAGGACTCGCGAACCACAACACTTCGTTAGTTTGCGGATCTCTGTCGAAATTTTTTGCTGCTCCAAGATTTAATAAAGTCTTTTCGATCATGTGTTGGGAAAGTGTAGTCACTTACCCGTTTCTGGAGGTAATTTCTCCAGAATGACATTTTGTGACCCGACGACGCTCAATCCGCCGACCGCGCTCAGCATCGATCGATCTTCGTTGGCCTTCCCACCCTGGGATGATACTGTCCGCTGTGGCTGCCCGGCGAGGGAGGGTTGATACTGATATATGGGCGTCGACCCAGTTCCCGTACTCGTTGTAGCAGTCAACGGGATGCTAAGTAACGACGTTGACCCTGGCCCCGTAGTAGCTGGAGTCGGAGGTCCAACATAGAACCCCCTACTCGGTCCAGCATAGTCCGTCTGGCTGGCAGTGGTGGCGCCAGTTGCTCCTTTCCTCGGCCGCTTTCTCCCAATACCACCACCTTCGTGTTTATCACCCTCAGCTTTTTCAACACTCTCACCCAACCCACCTGTGCCACGCCCACCAGTCAGGAAAGGACTGGGATACCTCCTGGGAAAAACAGGTGCCTCGAACGGATAGATCGACATGAAATCCGCGCTCTTCCGGACCTCTTCCGGTACGCATGAATTCCAATTCTTAATCTTGACGAGAATGCGTTCGCGGTCGTTGTACCGTGAGTCGCATACGTAGAGGGGGAAACCGGGATACCAGACCGGTGGACGTGGTCTGCCACGGATGTGATGCGCGGTAAATTGACAAGCGATTTTTTCGATGATATCGTCCAGAGGTGGTCGGCGAAGTGACCTACAGAAGGTGTCAGCGTATGTCAACGGGCAAAAAGGTGGAGACCATACTCGTTTTGAAGACTTCTCCTTCCCAAAATTGGCGATGTGGGGGGTGAATTGTCTGTTCGGGGCGGTAATACCAGCACACGGTTACCCCGAGTTGACCCATCCGGGCACTGCACACAGGATTAGAGGCTGGGGAAAGAAGGAAACCCATGACAAACTCACAGCTCTTCCAACTGGCAGCACTTGAAGACCTGTCCAACGATGGGTTTTCTGGGATCATCCGGATTACACAGATGTAACCAATCCGCGACCCGAATCCCCCAACCCCTATACTCAACTTCCTACACGAACCTCCGATCTTTTGTTGAAACTCGGAATGTAGTCACGGCCCTCGAAGTCTCTCCTTCCGCGGCGTTCATAGGTTTGGCCGTGCCCGGTCCGGCAGGCAGAGAAGCCCAATTCGTTGTAGTCTTGTAGGGTGGCCCGCTCGGAGGGTTCGAAGAGGTCAAGGCTTGGTAAAAGCGCTTTGTCACGGTTAGCGAGATGCAGATGTGAGGTAATGCGACTCACCTGTAAGAGTAGCACGTTACCATAGGCATCACTCCCAGCCTCGTGGAAACGACGACCCTTCAAAATTAACTCGTGCATCTCACGATCGAACTCCTGAGGATTTTCATATTCACCGCTTTGGAGCCGATCCCGTGGTCCTATCAATCTCGTGTCACCGCAACGGACAGAAACAAAAACTCACCTCAATGAGTTGCAAAGACAGGGGTCGCTGTTATAGAACCGCTGTGAGCGGTCGTCATCGGCAAACACAATACCGCAAACCTACAACTTGTGGGAAGTTAAGTTTCGAGTCCATCTCTGGGATCGCGTCCAGAACGGCGCTGAGTCGCGTTCCACTATGGGTTGTGTCGGAATCATGAGATTTTTCAGGCGAATGCGGGCGCGTACCGTCCTGTACTTGCTCAACAATTGGTAAAGCGTCCGCCTGAACCGGCCTTGCTGAGGCAAGATCTGGAGGATAAGAGAATGAGATACGCACCAGTTGTATTGTAGTGGACCACCCTCCAAGTCCAAAACCCTCCCACCTCGGCACGCTCTTCTCTAACCGCTTCACAATCTCATCGCTCTGTGCCACTCTCGAAGTCTCATTCGTTGGCTCAGACTCGGACATTGCGCCGTCAATATCAACTTCGGAAGATGCTCTTCGTTGATTCGTTGATACTTGACGACCGGGATGGGGCAGGGAAGGTCGTTTGGACCACTCCGCCCCGAGGATTCCCAACAAAAGGGAACGCGTTATATCGGTCGTGGTTTACTGTCTTGCCGGTCGTTCTGAACGTACTTTGAGCGCGTTCGTGTCTTTTGCTATTTGGCTATCTTCTCTATTGTAGTGTAGAGCATTCAGGAAGATGAGGTTTAGATTCGTCGTAAACAGCTTGTGCGTCCTTGAATCGATTGGCCTTGAGATCAGCGAGAACGCCATTCAAGCACTTTGGGTCCTGGATAACCTAAAGCAATGCTCGTACCAAAGCCCTCAGATGAAAGCGGTGACTGTAGTTCACACCTCATAGTACTCAGGCAGGTCATCCTTGTCCACCAGGTCCATGAACATTTCCCCCAGTTTCCGCTTCGCGCGAGGGCCAGCTGGTGTTTGGCAGAGGATGCTGATGACTTCATTGGCCGCGGTTATCCGGGAGGGCGGTAGCGGCATGGTAATGGGTGGGTAGGAAGGATACCGATGTCACACCAACCACCCTGTGACCACCCTGTGACGGATCCACCATCAACATTGTCGTCGATCAACATCCCCATCCGCACAAGGTTGACTGCCTTCAGTTACGAACCCAATGAGCAACATCCATCCAGGCGACGGATCAACCATTCGACAACCGCTGGATGTCTTGCGGGGGCGACTAGTGTCTACTCTGTTCGTTGAACCCCCCTGCGTTACTTACTTCGACTGACATCCTGTCACGGCGGACGTCAATATTTTCGTCACTCAGGGGGGGAGCTTCCGCCGGTCTCCTCGAGGGCGCGGACCAATCATGAGTAAGATCGATGCTCATCTGTCTCTTTTATATGTAGATTCCGAGGTCAGCTGGCCTGGATTGTTGACTACTTCCCAGGTTTGCTTTGTCCGCGCTATGAGCTACGGTTACTCTCCCGCGTACCCGCGGGTGCCCAACTCGACCCCACAGCTCCCTACTTCCATCCGATCCCCGATCCACAACCCCTACGACAAGTTCACCCAGCTTCATTTCGACGAATGGATTGGGGACATCACGAGTGCGCTGAGAAAAGCGCTTGGCCAGGAAGAGGAGACCCCGGCATCGCAGGCGGCAAAACCACGCGAGGACGCGCTCCCTGTCTCGGACATCCACGCAGACGATGTTGAGGACTCACTTGTGGAATGGAAAGCCATGCGGACGAAGGAGAAGGGCAAGATGCGAGCCACCGAAGATTTTTTTCGATCACTCTTATATTTTCGCATCCGCCTTGCTCGACCTCTAGCACCTCAACAACTCGCTGGATTGGCTTGATTCCTGTAGCATTGCTATGGCGCCATGGAACGCTTCCCGCCAACATCGAGCTTTTCTCGAAATTCGCACTTTGGATTCTGACGACTCCCAAGCCTCGTTCGGTCTCCATCTCCTCGACGCTCGCGTTTTTTCACTTGGGGATTCTTCTAACGGTTTCTGGTGAGTGTATGCAGTGTTGCTACATTGTATTTTTGATGAGCCACTGTGTTTTGTACAGTTTCGGATCCGCTGCAACCTTCGGCCACTTGTGTCTTTCCAGGCCGCCGCCCCCCAGTCTCACTCCGACCTCAGCTGCTCTGGACACCTTACCTGGGTTCATGCCGAAGCTACACAGAGGCGCTCTCGGTCGATAAATAATGCCGTTGGCGAAATTTCAACTCCTGGATAAAACAAGTACGAGTCGACATTTTGGTCAATATATATTCATTCCATGCTCTACTATACGTTGTGCTGCGTTAGGACACATATACTTGGTCGAGTGTCTTACAATCTGAACGTCCGAATGGCCACCTCCCCCCAATACCATCAACACACAGTGACACGTATCCCACAATCATCACTGTGAAACATGGCATGCCCATGCCATGAAAACTCAATGTAGCAACGTAGTACCCACTTACCAGAAAGCGTTGAAAGAATTCCTGAGTGAAAAAAACCAGGGGTTGGGGAGATGAAGGCCGAGCGGGTTTGAGGGTCGCGAGAATCATAAGGTTTGAGCCGGCGCGAGCGATACGGATTGAGCACTGGGGCCGAAAGGCAACCCCGAGCCATGTTAAGGAAGCTGAGTGGATCATGAGATGCAGGAAAGCAAGGTTTGATTGAATTTCGTCATGGGGATTGTCACCGGTGCCTTCGTGATCTGATACGCTTTCACTGAGGGTCCCCGGCTGTTGTCCGCAGTGAACGACAAACACTATATTGGGGGCTTTGTTTCAACACACCCTCTGATTTTCTTTTTTGGAGGGGCCCCATGCGCGAATTCAGTGGGGTTGGCACCGAGGCGATATTTTTGCATCACCCGGAGGGTATGTCTGCATCGCTCGTGAGCCCATGAAACCCCGTGAGCTATCCGACTGGGGGCGCTCACCGCCAGCCAGCCCTTGCTTTTCAACTCTGAACGGGGTTTGGTGGATTTGGAGATGGGGAAGCTCGGTTGTCAGCGAGGATGGGGGACATCTCATTTTCCCTTCAGCTTCCGGTGATCATACACATATCGCGCGGAAGATGACATAGAACACTGAATGCGCACGTACGTTTTGCAGGAGCTATTAGCAGCCCTGGAAGCTCAGACGGCGGAGTTTCTGCGCATATCTACCTTGGTAGTTCGGGCGGATGGTCAACGTTCGGAAGCTCATTATCAACACCAGAACGGTTTTTTTTCCACGGAGGGCGTTATGGATTTCAATGAACGTGGGTAATAGATTAAGGTTGCGTTCTAAACCGTTGTGGATGCACGAAGGAACCAAAATGCATTATATATCTAGAACTATGGAATACATGCTATCGATGAATTGAGGATGACGAGGGGGTCGGGATGCCATGTTGTCGGCATCACGCTGTCAGCCAGTTTGAGAGGTTCAGGGGCAATACCCATGGTGCTGACCATGCTGGCAACAACCTGGGGTCAAAACCGGAGGAGGCGTAGCTTCGGCGTACAGTCAAGTGGCGCCCCACCACAGATGTGGCCAACCATACTCTCCCCGCCGGAAACGTAGCCACCCGCAGCACCCAAAGTGCCAAGGGAGTGAGCCTTATCGACGAAGAGATAACCCTTGCTGATGACCTCCCTCAACAGATCTCGAACGACCTCACGTCGTGCTTAAACATCCTGACGCTCTCCCTGCTCAATCTAACACTAAACCTAATCGACGCATGGCCAAACTCATCTGCAATAACCGGACAGCCTTTTCCGATAGGGGCGGGGATGGCTATTAATCCTGCCTGGACTCTTGCGGTGAAGGCTGTCGTGGTCGCCTCCCAGTAGGGCTTGTCCTTGGGGGAGCGGCATCGGCGGGGGCGGCGTTCATCACGTCTCTCACTCCTACATCCGAGACAGAGTTCATCCCCAATAACGTCCTCTTGCTTCTCAGTGATAATGGTGACGATCGTTATACGGTAGAGATGAAATTCCGAAGTTTGCTGGGTGATCTGGCGCAGAGAGCAATCGTTGACGGACCCGTGTAACAGGTGGTGTGACGGAATGTTCTATGAATTCGCCCTCATGATTCTCGCGTTCGGTATCAGATGCTGAAGGTATGGTCTCCTTCACCACGGGTGTGGAAATTATTGTTTGGGAGACGACGCGAGGCCGCGATCCGCCAGATAGCCTTGAAGAGGTTGATGTGGATGATACAGCGGATGATGATGACGGAATTGGTGACCTAGCTGACCGACCAAACACGGGCAAGGATGGTTAAATTTGTCGCGAAAGCTACAGATGAAATGACTGTGTCTTCGTGGCCGACGAATTGGGCGACGGGGCGTTCGGTGGTATGATGGAGGTCCAAAGAACCTGCTTCGAGATGAGCTCCACAGGATAAGAGTCCATATCGCGAGATGGACTCCAAAACAGCATCAGCACATCCGCCGCAGGCCTGAGCAAAACCGAGGTAATTGTAGGAGGAAATATTGAAACCGCGGGTGCGGCGACCGGTGATGTGGAGGTTGACGTTGTAGTTGTGGGTGTCGCGATTGTAAGAGACAATCGTGTGGCCTGGAACGCCAGTAACCGGTGTGGAGAAGCAGTTGCCGAGATGGACTTTGAGTCGTTGGGTATAGGATGAGTCGAAGTCTGAGTTCAGGGGGGCATAACCCTGTAGGGGTCTGACGGAAGCAAACCGTTAGCTCCAATCGTGAAGGGGGCGATGGGTCAGGATATAGGGGTATCGAAAGATTGACATACACCGTGAGGTAGGAGATGAGTGTAAACAAACCGCCGGAGTCACTTCCCGATGAAGTCCCTCAAATGCCCAGGCAGGATCATATTACATTCTACTCTCACCTTAGAATGTAATAAGGTAACGGCGGACGGCGGGAGAGAGAGCTCAGCCAGCTTGGAGTTTAGTAGATGCCCCAAAGCTTGGGTGTTGCGGAGGTGGGTGTGAAGCTTCTCGTACTGAATGCTGCATGAAGGGAGATACATGAATCTGTGGGATTGGTAATAAAAATGGATAATACCGCGAATGTGGGGGGGGAAATACAAAGTTACACAAGATGGTATGGAACGAAATGTCCGGCTCCAAGATCAAATGATGGCATGCACACCATATGTATAACGGATATAGCGACGGTCTGGAGATGGCAAGCGGGTCTTAAGTGGATCTGACGGGCTGGGTAATGAAGGGGTGACTGAGGATTGAAACCCGTGTACAAACGAGGACAGAGTTGGGGATACGAGGAGCGTGCGTTACAGACAAGAAATCACAGACATGGGAGAGGAAGGCTACACCCGAATGTCGAGTGGGATTCTGTGCGTGTCCACTGAGGTGAGAAAATCGAAGGGGATAGCGAATCTGGAAGGCTTACGGGTCAGGGTCTGGAGCAGATTTTGAGTCAATTTCGAGCCGAGGCGTTGAGTTCTCCATTTTGCATAGATACTGGTCGAGTTCTTTGCCGGCGATGGCAGACCACACCAATATCAGCCTCTCCTACCTCTTCGATAAGAGCTCGTTCTTCACAGCAAAAGCGCTCAACGTGGCTATTCCTGGTAGCCCAAAATTCGAGCCCCTTTATCGGGATATGGGTGCGTTCGAAGAGGACTGGAACGAATTCAACGACGTGAACAAGGTCATTATTCTTCAACAGATCCGCGCCCGGCGCGATGTCGCCTCCCCCACCTCTACTGTTACAACCCCCTCCCCCGCTCGGTCGAAATCCCCCCTTATCGTGCCCCAAATCTCCCCGCCCTCGCCCCGTCCCCGGCACCCCGAACACCGTCCTTTCAATTAACCCATCAAGCTCCAAGCTTCAAAGTCCGGGCATCGTATCAGAAGCCCTGTCGGTATGCCACTGTCCGTGGAGTTTCTCCACGTGGCTCGGAACTACGTTACTACCTTCAGTCCTCATGCCACCTCCTCCACCGTAGCACGATGGATCATATCCCGAATGTCAAAGTCATCAGGATAATGGGACACTTGTTGAATCATTGCTTTTGGTTGGTGAAGTTGTTGTCTGGACC
>Ga0307517_10001976_pt1 | contig 33403 bp, 37 predicted proteins | sample 23_EM_MG_FD_194515 | JGI IMG/M metagenome (GOLD analysis project Ga0307517, IMG submission 194515) | Populus trichocarpa ectomycorrhiza microbial communities from riparian zone in the Pacific Northwest, United States - 23_EM | ecosystem: Host-associated > Plants > Roots > Unclassified | place... | reverse complement strand
CCGTCCTGCGCAGGGCGAGAAACGTGACCACGACCGCCGAGGCGGGCACGGCCAGCGCGATCAGCGCGGTGAGCAGCGGGCTCGGACTCACATCCGAGGGAAAGGCGTTGAAGTTCCACACATTGACCAGGCCGGTGAACTGCCGCCCCGCCAGGAAGAATCCGGCTCCCAGGAGCAGCCCGGCCAGTGAGCCGAGCAGCGCCTCGCCGCCCGCGACCCGGTGCGTCGTCGCGGTGTCCGCGCCGACCAGGCGCAGCGCGGCGAGCCGCCGGTCGCGGGCCTCGCTGCCGAACCGTACGGCGGTGGCGATGAAGACGGCCACCGGCATCAGCAGCACCACGCAGATCATGACGATGAGCAGCAGCAGGAACCCGTTGAGCTGTTCCGTCGTCCCGGTCGCGCCCATGTGCTTGATCCGGTAGGCACTCTCGCCCTGGGTGAGGGTGTCGCTCCCGCTGTAGTAGGCGAGTTCGGACGGGCCGGTCAGGCCGGCGTCCCCGATCGTGCCGACGATCCGGCCGCCCAGCCGCTCGCGCAGCAGCGCGCCGTCCGGCGAGGCGAGCAGCGTGCGCAGCGCGGGCGAGACCAGCATCTCCCCGTCGCCCGGAATGGCCGCGACGCCGGGCGGCCTGGGCGCCTTGGGGCCCTCGGCGCGCAGGACGACGCCATGGACGTCGGTGTCACGGTAGGTGGTGTCGTTGGGCGCGTAGAGAAGGGTGTCGTCGGCCTTCTTGATGTTGCCCTGCTGGTATTCGTCCGAGCTGTCCCGGGCCGTGCTGCGCGCATGCCGCGCGTCCAGCATCGCGGGCACCGACGCCGCGAACAGCAGCAGCGTCACCCCCAGCCCGACCCCGAGCGCGGTGAGCAGCGTCCGCGTCCAGCCCTGCCGTCCCCCTGCGGCGGCGAACCGCGCGCCGAGCGCGAGGTCCCTGGCCCAGGTCTTCGCGCCGGTCACGCGGCGGCCGCCATGTCCCGGGCCTTGCCGTCCCGTACGACGACCTCGCGGTCGGAGTACGCGGCCACCCGGGCCTCGTGCGTCACCAGCACCACGGCGGCGCGGGTGTCGCGGGCGGCGGCGGTCAGCAGTTGCATGACGCGCTCGCCGTTGAGCGAGTCCAGCGCCCCGGTCGGCTCGTCGGCGAAGACCACGCTCGGCCCGGTGACCAGCGCACGGGCGACGGCCACCCGCTGCCCCTGCCCGCCGGAGACCTCGCCCGGCCGCTTCCCGGCGAGGTCGTCGACCTCCAGCCGGGACATCCACTCGACCGCCCGGCTCTCGGCCTCCTTGCGCTTGACGCCGTTCAGCCGCAGCGGCAGCGCGACGTTCTCCACGCAGGTCAGCTCCGGTACGAGCTGCCCGAACTGGAACACGAACCCGAACTCCCCTCGCCGCAGCGCGCTGCGCTGCGCGTCCGTCATCGTCGTCAGCTCACGCCCCCGGAAGCGCACCTCCCCCGAGTCCGGCCGAACGATCCCCGCCAAACAGTGCAGCAGCGTCGACTTCCCCGAGCCCGAGGGCCCCATGACGGCGACGACCTCCCCGGCCCGGATCGCGAACCGTGCCCCGTCCAGGGCGGGCGTCGGCCCGTAGGCCTTGTGCAGCTCCACCGCCTCCAGGAGCACTTCCCCTGTGGTCGTCACTTCCGTACCTCCGTGGAGAGCTGGTCGAGCCGGGCGGCGGTGAGCTCCAGCCACCGCAGATCCGCCTCCAGATGGAACAGGGCGTGGTCGCAGATCAGCTGGTCGGCCAGATCCCCGCTCTGCTTGCGCCGGGTGAGCTCGCGCATCAGCCGCAGGTGCTCCGACCGCTGCGCGTCCAGCAGGTCCTCCGCGCTGCGGTGGGTCAGCAGCGCCAGTACGACCTTCGTGTAGAGCGTGCTCTGCAGATACGGTTCCGGCTTCTCCGGCTCCGCGAGCCACCGCTCGACATCCGTGATCCCGGACTCGGTGATGGCGTAGCGCTTGCGCTCGGGACCACCGCCCGGCTCGATGCCGTCGACCTCGACGAGGCCGTTCTTCAGCAGGCGCGCCATGGTCGAGTAGACCTGGCCGTAGTGCAGCGGGCGGTCGTGCCCGAACCTCTCGTCGAAGGCGCGCTTGAGGTCGTAGCCGTGGCGGGGGCCGGACTCCAGGAGCCCGAGCAGTGTGTGTCCGATTGACATGGGTGGGACTATACACGACAGGTATACTCGGCATGTATAGATCATCGTGAGGGCTCGCTCAGCCGCTCAGTCGGCCTTCCTGACCAGGCCTTCTCCGGGTGTATAGGTGAGACCCGCGGTGAAGACGATGGGGGCCGCAGTCCGGTCCGTTCACCTCCGAATCCGGCAGCTGCACCCACAGGTTTCCCTGGCTGCCGCCCTTCGTGGTGCAGACCGCAGCTCGCCATCGCGATCAGGGGTACGGCCGCTGCCAGGAGCCTCGCGCGTGTTTTCATGCCCATGGGATGAGCACCCCCGCGGACCGGTTCCGTCCGAATACGGGGGGCTTCCGCTACGGGGGCTCCCCGGACGGGGCGTCCGTTCTCAGACGGCGTACACGCCGCGCCACCGCGCCAGCGCCTCGGCGGCGGGGCCGCCCAGCAACTGTGCGGCGACCCCGGGATCCAGCCGCTCCAGGCTGCGCAGCACATCGGCGTGCGGCGACTGCCGCAGCGCCTCAGCCGTCTCGGCCGACCCGTGCGCATGCCAGTCGCGCAGGATCGCGCAGGTCATGACGAAGGCCGTACGGCGGCCCTGGACCAGATCCGGCCGGTTGAGGCCGAAGACGCGGATGGTGGCCGCGCCCTTGGGCGTCAGTGCGTCGTAATGGCCCGAGGAGGGCAGAAGCAGCAGATGATCGGCCGGATCCTCGGCGCTGGGGTCCACCAGCAGGCAGTTCCCGTCCGCGTCGCACGGGTACTCGTCCCGCTTGAAGTTGCTGTTGCAGCGCGAGCAGGCCAGCAGATGGTTCGGCCAGTCGAAGGCGCGCAGCGGTGCCACCGCGATCGGCTGGAAGTGGTCGATGTCCGTGCCGTAGTTGTCCAGGCAGTACATGCACCGCTCGGCGCCGTGCGCCATGCCGCGCAGCAGCTCCCGTATGCGCGCCTTGGGCGTGGCCGCCCTGCGCCACTCCGCCCGGGCCGCCGCCGTGGTCGCGCCGGTGGTCCGTACGGTCACGGTGCGGCGGTCCAGCAGCTGGAGCGTCGCCTGCGGAGCGGCGGGCCGCCGCACAGGGATCAACGGCTGCCGCCGCTGCCGCTGCTGAGCCTGGCCGCCACCTCGGTCACCCGGGTCTCCAGCGAGCTGCTGAGCCGCTCGCTCAGCACGCCGTACTCCTGGCCCTCCGCCTCGCTGGCCCGGCCCGCGAAGACCTTCCGCTCCAGCTCCACCAGCCGCTGCCGCTGCTTCTCGGCCCGCGTCGAGTACGGGGTCTCCAGGCCGAACAGCTCCGACAGCGCGGCGTCGTCCCCGGTCCCGTACGCGATCCGCCGGTACAGCTCCTCGTCCACGACCTCGGGCGCCCGGTCCTCATTGGGGCCGGGCAGCCGGATCAGGCCACCGGGATCGGCGGCCTGGCAGATGTAGGGGCTGTGGGTGGTCACGATGAACTGGATGTTCGGGAAGTGCCTGCGCAGCCAGTCACCGATCTGGCGTTGCCACGTCACATGCAGATGCGCGTCGATCTCGTCGATGAGCACCACCCCGGGCGCCGTGACCTCCACCCGCCCCGGCGCCGTGATCGCCGGCAGCTCTCCGTACGCCGCCTGGATCTGCCGTACGACATCCAGCACGAGCGCCGCCACCGTCCGGTAGCCGTCGCTCATCTCCCGCAGCGGAAACGCACGTTGCCGGGCGCCCCGGCGGACCCACAGCCCGTCCGAGTCCACCCGCGCCACGCGGTAGCCGTCCGGCAGCAGCCCGTCCGACAGCAGCGCCGTCACCGTCTTCATCGTGCTCGCCGCCCCGGCCCGCCGCTCCAGCCTGCGCAGATGCAGATCGATCAGCCACGACACCCCCTCCGCCAGCGAGGCGTCCTCATGGAACAGCGTCGCCATCCGCCCCGCCGGCCCCGGCGCCAGCATCAGCCGCTGCGCCTCCCCCGACCCGCCCACCAGCCGCCGGAACGGCCCGTACCCCGCACAGAACCACCCCTGAGGGTTCTCCCCCCAAGGCCCCCGCTCCGCCCCCGCATACCCGTACTCCGCGTCATACGGCTCCATCGACGGCCGCAGCGGCTCCTGCTGCTCCCCCCTCGGCGCCCGGGGCATCGACCACTCCAGCCCCAGCACCACCTGCCCCTTCGGCGCCCGGCCCCGCCCCGTCAGCCCGTCGAAGAACGGGTCCCGCGTGACATGCGCCTCCGCCCACCCCGTACGCGTCCTCGCCGTGATCCACCCCCCGAAGTCCGGCACCAGATTCCGGCTCACCGACGGCCCGCTCAACGCCAGCGCCAGCGCCTGCAGCAACGTCGTCTTCCCCGACCCGTTCCGCCCCGCCAGCACCGTCCACCCGCCCCCGGTCGGAAGGTTCAGATCCACCGCCCGGGCCCCCGTAAAGCCCCTGATGTTCGAAAGCCCGACCTTCGCGACGTACACCCGCGTCTCCCGCTCCTCGCCACCGTGCCGACGTGCCTCCGGCGGGGGTCAGCTTCTCACGGTGCCGCGGGCGGCGGGGGAGACGTCACCGGCGGCCTGCGGCCAGGATGGTCTCCACGTCCAGTGCGACCTCCGCACCGACGGACGCGGGGAGGGACGGTGAGGAGGTGGAGGCGCGAGGCGGTGGGCGAGCCCGCGACGGCGAATGCCGCTCAGCGGCGCGGCCCGGCCGCCGCGAAGGCGGCGAAGGCGGACCAGGCAGCGGGGCCGAAGGCGAGGGTGGGGCCGGCGGGGTCCTTGGAGTCGCGGACGTGGACGGTGCCGGGGCAGGCGGCGACCTCGACGCACTCGCCCCCGTCGGCGTTGCTGTAGCTGGACTTGTGCCAGTGGGCGGCGCTCAGGTCTGGGCTGATTCGGGGGGTGTGCATGCTGTGCCGTCCTTCGTCATGCGCCGGATCAGCGCGATGGATTCCTGAGGCGGGAGGGCCGCGTCCCGTAGCCGATCGTAGGACAGCCGGAGCCGTTCCACTTCTCCCGGATCTTCGAAGAGTTCGCCATGCGCGCTGCTCTCCGAGTACGCCACCGAACGTCCGTCCGGCAGCCAGAGGATCGTGAGCGATCCACCGAGCAGGTGCTGTAGCCCCGCTGAAAAGGGCAACACCTGAAGCGTGACGTATGACCGCTCCGCCGTATCCAGAAGGTGCGCCAACTGGTCCTGCCAATTCTGCGGATTGCGCAGCTTGCGGTGCAGGACCGATTCGTCGAGCACGCCTCGGAAGTCCGGCGGCTCGTCGCGCCAGACGACCTGCTGGCGACCCAGGCGGGCGGCGACCTGCTCGTCCAGTGCGTGTTCGTCCCGGGGGCGGGCGGTGCTCAGCTGCTCGCGGGCGTAGGCCTCGGTCTGGAGCAGGCCGGGGGCCGTGTGCGCCGAGTACTGGTAAACGACGGTCGCCTTCGCCTCAAGCTCCATGAACCGCTTGTACTTGTCCGGGAACGCGTCCTCCCGGGCCAGTTCCCACAGCATGCTGAGGCGGTCGCCCGTCCCGTAGACCTTGTCGAGGGCCGCGATCACCTCCGGCGAGCCGACCCGGACGCCCGTCTCCAGCTTGTGCAGGTACGTGCGGTCGTACGTCGTCTCCTCGGCGAGCTCGGCAAGGGACTTGCCGGCGGACTCGCGCAGCCGGGTCAGCTCCTCGGCGAGCATGCGGCGGGCGGACGGTTTGCGGCCGGAGTTGGGCTTACGGGTGGGCATCGGCAATCCCCCTGTCGTTCTTGGGGGATGGGCCACAGCTACCCCCTCCCCAGCCTAGTCACGCGTGGCCACTCTGGAGGCAGGAACGACAACAGTCAGTGACGAAAGGCTGGTTGAGGGCATGAGTGGAATGGACGCCGAGACCTCCCGCATGACCATCCGCGTGTACGCAGTGGACAGAAGCGGCCGGATCACGCGGGAGGCCCCGTCCGTCCACGTGAGCACCAATGAACCGCCGCCGGTGCTCGGCAGCCCGCTCAACTGGCCGCCGTGCCAGTGCGCGAGAGCAACCGGCCTCCCCTGTCCGGAGCAGGGGAGGCGCTAGCGGTGCAGGCCGCCCGGGATGCCCATCTCGAACCAGACGACCTTGCCGGTGCTGAGGCGGGTGGCGCCCCAGCGCTGGGCCATGCGGCTGACGAGGTACAGGCCGCGGCCGCCCTCGTCCTGGGGCTGGGCGTGGCGCATGCGCGGGAGGGTGGGGGCGTCGTCGCCGACCTCGCAGCGCAGGACGTCGGTGCGCAGGAGCCGCAGGGTGATGGGGCGTTCGGCGTAGCGGACGGCGTTGGTGACGATCTCGCTGACGAGGAGCTCCGTTGCCTCGGTGAGGGGCTCCAGGTCCCAGCGGCGCAGGGCCTGGCGGACCAGCCGCCGGGCGCGGCCGGCCGTCTGGGCGCGGGGCTCCAGGAACCAGTAGGCGACGTCGCGGGGGGCGATGCCGTCGAAGCGCGCGGCGAGGAGGGCTATGTCGTCGTCGCGGTCGCCGGGGCCGAGGATGTCCAGGACCTCGTCGCAGAGCGGTTCGAGCGGGGGCGGGGAGACGATCTGGGAGGCGGCGTGGAGCCGTTCGCGGAGCATCTCGATGCCGCCCCAGACGTCACGCGTACGGGACTCGACGAGGCCGTCCGTGTACAGGAGCAGGGTGGCGCCCGCCGGGGCCGGGAGCTCGACGGCTTCGAAGGGGACGCCGCCGACGCCGATGGGGGCGCCGGGCGGTACGCGCAGGACCTCGGCCAGGCCGTTGGCGTGCAGGAGTACGGGCGGCGGGTGACCGGCGTTGGCGATGGTGACGCGGTGGGCTATCGGGTCGTAGACCGCGTAGATGCAGGTGGCCATGCGGTCCTGGCCGAGGCGCTGGGCCTGTTCGTCGAGGTGGTAGAGGACCTCTTGGGGCGCCAGGTCCAGGCCGGCGAGGGTCTGGACCGTCGTCCGGAGCTGGCCCATGATCGCGGCGGAGGTCATGGAGTGGCCCATGACGTCGCCGACGACCAGTGCGACCCGGCTGCCGGGCAGCGGGATCGCGTCGTACCAGTCGCCGCCGACGCGAGCGGACTCGGCGGCGGGGAGGTAGCGGCTGGCGAGGCGGACGCCGGTGGGCTGGGGGAGGGAGTCGGGGAGCATGGCGCGCTGGAGGGAGTCGGCGGTGCTGGCCTCCCGGTCGTACATCGCGGCCTTGTCGACGCCCAGGGCGGTGTGGGTGGCGAGCTGGGCGGCGACGAGGAGGTCCTCGGACTCGAAGGCGGGCCGCTCGGGGCGGCGCAGCAGTACCGCCGCACCGATGACGCGGCGTCGGCCGCGCAGCGGGGCGAGGATGGCGCGGCGGCCGGTGGGGAGGATTAAACCGTTGGCCGCGGGGCTGGTGGGGTCGGGGCAGCCGCCGACGAGTTCGTAGAGGGCGGCGGTGGCCTGCGGGGCCTCGGAGAACAAGGGTCGTACGCCGCGCAGGACTTCGGCGAGGGCGCCGTCCATGGGGACGTCGATGTGGTCGGCGGCGGCGCCGTAGGCGCCCTCGGTGGAGGGGACCACGGGCAGGAGGGCGCCGGTTTCGGGGTGCTCGGAGGCGGATTCGTCGGGGGCGCGGTCGGTGCGGCGCAGCCGCAGGACGAAGGCGCCGGAGGGGCGTTCGTCGCCGACGGGGAGGGGATCGCGGAGGTAGACCAGGATGGCGTCGGCGAAGGCGGGCACGACGGAGCGGCAGAGGCCGAGGAGGATCTCGTCGAGGTCGATGCCACGGGCGATGCGGCGGGTGGCGGCCCCGACGTAGCGCAGCCGTTCGGACTCGGACAGGGCCGGGGCGGCGGCGGGATTCGGCAGCCCGCGCCCCTTCCGGCCGCCCATGCCGCCGACGACCGCGCCGACCCCGCCGACGCCCCCGACACCGCCGGGGACCGGGGCGCCGAGCGCCTTGAGGGCCTGCGCGCCGCTGGACTCGTCCTCCGCCAGCGGGTGGGCGGTGGGGCGGTCGCGGCCCCGGTCGCGGCCGGTGGGCGGGGTGCTGGGCAGCGAGGAGTCCGCCGAGGCGGCGGCCACCCGGGCCGCGGCTTTACGGTCCCGGTCCCTGCCCTGGCCCCGCTCCTGGCTCCGGTCCTGGCCTCTGTTCCGGTCCCGGCCGCTCTTGCGCTTCGTACTGGCCGCGGCGGCCGTGCCCGCCGCGAAGCCGCTGCGCGGGTCCGGCACCGCGGCCTCGGCCACGGGCGCCACCGGCGCCACAGGCGGGGCGGGTACCGGGCGTGCGGCACCCGCCGCTGTCGCTGATGCGGCGGCGGCCTGCTGGGTCGTGCGCTCCGTGCTCACGCTCGTCGTTCCATCCGGTCGGGTACGTCACGGTCACGTGCGGGGTCGTGACGGGGCAGCCGCGTCAGCCGTGTCCAGCGCGTGGGGGGCATCAGTGGCGTCGTCGACAGTGCAGGAAGAGTTGTTCCTCGGGCGGCGCGTCGAACGTCGCCGGGGAGTACGGGTAGGAATCCTCCTTCACCACGCTGAAGCCCGCATCTTCCACCACCTGACGCAAATCATCCCGCAGATAACCCGATACCCGGACAGTGTTACCGAGGAACGGCATCTCGAAGTCATCCAGATCGGCTTCAACCATCCCCAAGGTGAACCAGCCGTCGGGGACGAGCAGATCACGCACTATCGCCAGTGCGTGGGGGATCTCGGCGCGGGGCAGCATCAGCAGCGAGAAGAACGCGGTGACGCCGTCGAACCGTCCGAGGCGCAGCGAGCGGTCGAGACGGCCGATGGCGGTGATGTCGGCGCGGTGGAACTCGGCCTCGGGCACGGACTCGCGGGCGAGTGCGAGCATGCCCGCCGACAGGTCGATGCCGGTCACATCCAGCCCGGCGTCCACGAGCTGACGGCAGGTCGGCACGCCCGTGCCGCAGCCCACGTCGAGCACCCGGGCGCCGATGGGCAGCGAGTCGGCGAGCCAGCCGCCCGCCACGAGCTGCCCTTCCTTGTCGGGGAACGCCTCGTTGTAGCGGCCGCCGATCGCGTCGAAGGCCTCGGCCTGGCCGGCCCGGTGGAGCTGTATGTCGCCATAAACTCCGACTCCCACAGCCTGGGCCTCCTGTGACGATGACGATTCTGACGTGGAACTGACGTGATGTGAGCGAGCTGATGTGACTTGATGCGGCTTGAGCGATGACGCGGCGTCAAACTGTAGTGCGGGACAGTGAATTGTGCAGTCTTGCGGAAGACGATCCTACGTTTGGGGTACGGGGGCGCATCAAGGGCTCACGGGTCACCGGTTCACATTGCCGGACGGTCCCAGTCAACCGGAAGGGCCGGTACCGGCCACGCCGGATTAGGACGCCAGTTCTCCCACCCGTCCCGAAACGGACGCCCCCAGTCCTGGATCACCCCGACGGCCCGCCGTCCCGCCTCCTGGACGCGCTCCGCCGTCGCCGCCGGCATCAGGCCCACCGCCTGGGCCTGCGCGAACTCGTCCTCGTCCAGCCAGCGCCAGCTCCGGTCCGGGGCGACCGCGATGTCCAGAAAGTGATCCTCGGAGTCGATCCCGCCCGACCAGCGCTCCCCGGGCTGTTCAAGATTCACGTACCAGTTCTTGAAGCGCCAGCCCTGTTCCCAGAACAGCCACACCGACCACGGCTCCCCGGGACGCGCCAGTTTCAGCACCCCGGTGCCCCACCATTGCTCGACGCGCGTAGTGCGCGGTTTCACATACCGGGTTTCCAGGGGCTCGCGGTGGATCGACGAGCCGTCGGCCAGCACCGGTTTCACGCACGGTGTCCCCGGGGCCATCCACACGGCCAGCATCTCGGGGTCGTCGCGCACCACGGTCACCGGGCGGCAGATGTGCAGCCGCTCTGTCGCGTTGCCCCGGTACCGCCACAGCACCTGCTCGCCCGGTGCCCAGTGGCCGTACCCCGTTCCTGGAGAAAGAAGGATGTCCGCTGTCATGAACAGATCTTACGGACCGTGTGTTTCACAGACATCACCTTTCCGGGCGGTTTGCACTAGCCATGGGCGGGACGCGTCATCCGCAGGACATCGAGCGCCTCGTCCAGCTGCTCCTCGGTGAGCAGTCCACCAGCCACATAGCCCGACTCAAGGACCACCTGACGGATGGTCTTACGCTCCGCCAGCGCCCGCTTGGCGACCTTCGCCGCCTCCTCGTAGCCGATGTACTTGTTCAGCGGTGTGACCACGGACGGTGACGACTCCGCGTACTCCCGGGCCCGCTCCACGTTCGCCGTGATCCCGTCGACCGTACGGTCCGCGAGCAGCCGCGAGACGTTGGCGAGCAGCCGGACCGACTCCAGTACGTTCCGGGCGATGACCGGCAGCATCACGTTCAGCTCGAAGTTCCCCGCCGCCCCGGCCGTCGCGATCGTGACGTCGTTCCCGGTCACCTGCGCCGCCACCATCAGCACGGCCTCCGGGATCACCGGATTCACCTTGCCCGGCATGATCGACGACCCCGGCTGCAGGTCCGGGATGTTGATCTCGGCCAGCCCGGTGCGCGGGCCCGAGGCCATCCAGCGCAGGTCGTTCGCGATCTTCGTCAGCCCGACCGCGATCGTCCTGAGCTGGCCGGACGTCTCCACGATCCCGTCCCGTGCCCCCTGCGCCTCGAAGTGGTTACGCGCCTCCGTGAGCGGCAGCCCCGTCGCCCTGGCCACCTCCGCGATCACCGCCGCCGAGAACCCGGGCGGCGTGTTGATCCCCGTCCCCACGGCCGTCCCGCCCAGCGGCAGCTCCGCCAGCCGCGGCAGCGACGCCCGCAGCCGCTCGACTCCGTACCGGACCTGCGCGGCGTACCCGCCGAACTCCTGGCCCAGTGTGACCGGCGTGGCGTCCATCAGGTGCGTACGCCCCGACTTCACGACCTCCGCGAACTCCGCCGCCTTGCGCTCCAGGGCCGCTGCCAGGTGCTCCAGGGCGGGGATCAGGTCCCGGGTGACGGCGGCGGTCGCGGCGATGTGGATGGACGACGGGAACACGTCGTTGGAGGACTGGGAGGCGTTGACATGGTCGTTGGGGTGGACGTCGCGCCCCAGCCGCTCCGTGGCCAGCGTCGCGATCACCTCGTTCGCATTCATGTTCGACGACGTCCCCGAGCCGGTCTGGAACACGTCGATCGGGAAGTGCTCGTCCCAGTCCCCGGCCGCCACCTCCGCCGCCGCCTCCTGGACCGCCTCCGCGATCTCCTTGTCCAGGACCCCCAGCCCCGCGTTCACCTTCGCCGCCGCCCCCTTGATCCGCGCCAGCGCCTCGATGTGCGCGCGTTCGAGGCGCTGCCCGCTGATGGGGAAGTTCTCCACCGCCCGCTGCGTCTGCGCCCGCCACTTCGCGTGCGCGGGCACCCGCACCTCGCCCATCGAGTCGTGCTCGGTCCGGTATCCGTCGGCGCTTTTGTCGTCGTCGCTCATACCTATGACAGTGCCCGGGAAGGGGGTTTCTCTTCCCCGAAGCATGTGTACGCAGAAGTGTGTACGCTTTCATCATGGATGAGAACATCAGCGTGCGGGAAGCCCGTGCCCATCTGTCCGACCTGATCAATCAGGCCGAAGCGGGGGACTCGACCGTCATCACGAGGAACGGCACCCCCGTCGCGGCCATAGTGCCGATCGCCGAATTCCAGGCCCTCGAAGACGCCGCCGATGAACTGCTCGCCCGTGAGGCCGTCCAGCATTTGGGTGAGCCGACCGTCTCGATGGCCGAGCTGCTGGCAGACCTCTTCGCCGAAGAGCCCGGCCGCTCCCCGCGCGGCGACGCCGCGTGAAGTACGCATTCCGGTTCACCGCCGCAGCGCAGCGCCAGCTTCGCTCTATCGACCAACCCACAGCCATGCGTATCCTCACGGCGCTCACGCGCCTGGGTGACGATCCGTTCCGTGAGGATGCCGACGTCAAGAAACTCGCCGGGGTGGAGAACCTCTTCCGGCTGCGCGTCGGCAACTGGCGGGTCGCCTACCAGATCGACGGTGGCCAGCTGATCATCCTGGCCGTCAGGATCGGCAACCGCCGCGAGGTCTACCGCAACCTGTGAGGAACGCCATGCGGGGTCCCGGCAAGCGGGTCCCCGCACCACGCACGGTCACGCCCCCGGCCGGACCGGGATGCTTGTGAAGGTGGGCGTCGTCGGGGCGGGGTCGGTGAAGAAGTCGTTGCCCTTGTCGTCGACGACGACGAAGGCGGGGAAGTCCTGGACCTCGATGCGCCAGACGGCTTCCATGCCGAGTTCGGCGTATTCGACGACCTCGACCTTCTTGATGCAGTCCTGGGCGAGGCGGGCGGCGGGGCCGCCGATGGAGCCGAGGTAGAAGCCGCCGTGGGCGGAGCAGGCGTCGGTGACCTGCTGGGAGCGGTTGCCCTTGGCGAGCATGACCTTGGAGCCGCCGGCGGCCTGGAACTGGTCGACGTAGGAGTCCATGCGGCCGGCGGTGGTGGGGCCGAAGGAGCCGGAGGCGTAGCCCTCGGGGGTCTTGGCGGGGCCGGCGTAGTAGACCGGGTGGTCCTTGAGGTACTGGGGCATGCCGTCGCCCGCGTCGAGGCGTTCCTTGATCTTGGCGTGGGCGATGTCGCGGGCGACGACGAGCGGGCCGGTCAGCGACAGCCGGGTCTTGACGGGGTACTTGGTGAGCTCGGCGAGGATGTCGTCCATCGGGCGGTTGAGGTCGATGCGGACGACGTCCGTCTCGTCCAGGTGCTCGTCCGTGGTCTCGGGGAGGAAGCGCGCCGGGTCGGTCTCCAGCTGCTCCAGGAAGACGCCCTCAGGGGTGATCTTCGCGAGCGCCTGGCGGTCGGCGGAGCAGGACACCGCGATCGCGACCGGGCAGGAGGCGCCGTGCCGGGGGAGGCGCACCACGCGTACGTCGTGGCAGAAGTACTTGCCGCCGAACTGGGCGCCGATGCCGATCTTCTGCGTGAGCTCGAAGACCTTCTGCTCCAGGTCCTTGTCGCGGAAGCCGTTGCCCAGCGCGGAGCCCTCGGCGGGGAGCTCGTCCAGGTAGTGCGCGGAGGCGTACTTCGCGGTCTTGAGCGCGTACTCGGCGCTGGTGCCGCCGACGACGATCGCGAGGTGGTACGGCGGGCAGGCGGCCGTGCCGAGGGAGCGGATCTTCGCCTCCAGGAACTTCATCATGGAGGCCTCGTTCAGCACCGCCTTCGTCTCCTGGTAGAGGAAGGACTTGTTGGCGGAGCCGCCGCCCTTGGCCATGAAGAGGAACTTGTACGCGCCGCCGTCGGTCGCGTAGAGCTCGATCTGGGCGGGGAGGTTGGAGCCGGTGTTCTTCTCCTCCCACATGGTCAGCGGGGCCATCTGCGAGTAGCGCAGGTTCAGCTTCGTGTACGCGTCGTAGATGCCCTGGGACAGCGCCGCCTCGTCGCCGCCCGCCGTCAGCACGTTCTGGCCGCGCTTGCCCATGACGATCGCGGTGCCGGTGTCCTGGCACATCGGCAGCACGCCGGCGGCGGCGATGTTCGCGTTCTTCAGCAGGTCCAGCGCCACGAAGCGGTCGTTGGGGCTCGCCTCAGGGTCGTCCAGGATGCGGCGCAGCTGCGCGAGGTGCGCGGGGCGCAGGTAGTGCGAGATGTCGTGCATGGCCTCGGCGGCCAGCTTGCGCAGCGCCTCCGGCTCGACCTTGAGGAAGGTGCGTCCGTCGGCCTGGAAGGTGCTCACGCCCTCGGCGGTGACCAGCCGGTAGGGCGTGGTGTCCTCGCCCAGGGGGAGCAGATCCGTGTACGCAAACTCGGGCATGGCCGACAGTCCTCACTACGCCGCGTCGATGAAGCCCAACCAGCGTAGAGCTTGCCGGGGCCGATATTTGTGTGAGGTGACCCTCACCCGACTCACGCAGACCCTAGTCGCGATCTATCGCGTTTGTGTACGGTGGTGCGGTGGACGAGTCCCCGCTCCAGAAGCGTGAAACAACCCAGCCGGTGAAACCCGTCGCCGAGGCCGATCTGCGGGCCTCCGATGCCGACCGCGACCGTGTCGCGGACATCCTGCGCGACGCCCTCGCGGAGGGCCGCCTCACGACGGAGGAGCACTCCGAGCGGCTCGACGGCGTCTACGCCGCCAAGACCGTCGGCGAGCTGGAGCCCTACGTACGCGACCTGCCCGCCCCCGGCGCCGCGCCGGCGGCGGCGCCCGCCTCGGGCCCGTACCCGTGGGCGGCCGACGGGACGGGGGAGAACCCGAACCTGATCGGCATCCTGGGCGGAGCCGAGCGCAAGGGCCGCTGGCGGGTGGGGCGGAGCATCAACGCCGTGGCGATCATGGGCGGGGTGGAGATCGACCTCACGGAGGCGACCTTCACCGCCCCGGAGCTCGTGATCACGTGCACGGCGATCATGGGCGGCGTCTCGATCAAGCTCCCGGAGAACGTGAGCGTGCACGGCAATGTCGTCGGCATCATGGGCGGAGCCGACATCAAGCGGAACGACTTCCCGGACCCCGGCGCCCCGGTGATCAAGATCCAGGGCTTCGCGCTGATGGGCGGCGTCGACGCCAAGCCGAAGCGCGGCAAGCGGCTCAAGCCGCACGGCTCCGGCCCGAGCCTGGAGAAGTGAGAGCCGAGAAGTGAGCTGAGCAACTGATCGTACCTGCTTGGGAGTTGGGTCTTCACAGCGTCTCCACAGAGTACGGAGTTCGTGGAAGGATTCCCTCCCCCGGTCAGACCGGACCGGGTGTTGAGGGGAAACACTGTGAAACCAATGACGTTAAGCGCCGCTTTGGGTGCGGTACTGGCACTGGCGCTGTCGACGGCGGGTACGGCAGGGAGCGCGGCCGCTGCGACCACAGCGGCCGCACCGGCCACGGCGGCGACCACCGCCACCTTCGGGCGAATAGCCGAGGCCGTACTGACCCGGCGGACGGACGCGCTGCTGGACAGCCACCGGCCCCTGCGGGCCAGGAGTGCGGCCCTGTCGGCCGCCCTGGCGCGGTCCGAGGACGGCGGGCTGTCGGAGCTGCGGGCCCGCAAGTCGCGGCTGGCGGCCCTGGGCGAGGCGTACACGGCAGGTGACACCCGGGTCACCGTGGACCGGGTCCGCGCCGCGAAGGGGCGGGCCACGGCCTGGGTCACCGAGACCACCACGCTCACGTACGAGAAGATCCGCGGTGACGAGCCGCCCACCACCGGCTTCCAGGCCCACCACGAGCTGAGCTTCACCACCGCGCCGGACGGCACCTGGCGGCTGGCCGCCATGAGGTCCACTGACACGGGCACGCTTGCTGTTAACCAGCCCGCCGTCACCGCGAAGACGGCGGCGGCCGCCGCGGAGCCCGTCGCCAAGCGCGCGGCCACCACGACGCCCGTGGCGCGGGTGCCGAAGACCTCCACCGCGTACAACTACGCGGCCATGGCGGCGTATTCGGAGAAGTACTGGTCGAACTACAACCCGGCCTACCGGAAGTTCAACGAGGCCGGCGGCGACTGCACCAACTTCGTCAGCCAGGCCCTCAGGGCGGGCGGCTGGAAGAACGACTCCGGCACGGCCTCGGACTACCGCAACTGGTGGTACGACACCTCGGCCCAGACGGATTCCTGGGTGGGCGTGAACGAGTGGTCGTGGTTCGGGCTGTCCTCGAAGCGGACCACCAGCCTGGCCAACGTCTACCAGGCGGAGGTCGGCGACGTCATCCAGATGGACTTCGACCGCGACGGGTCCAAGGACCACACGATGATGGTCACCTACCGGAGCAGCAGCGGCGTCCCGTACCTGACCTACCACTCGGTCAACACCTACCGGAAGTCGCTCGCCAGCATCCTCGCCTCGTACCCGCGCTCGTACTACTACGCGTACCGCACCTGACACCCCTCACGCCCCGCGTCAAGTGCTTCACGGACGGCCACTGTGCGCATGAACGCCCGCACAGCGGGTAAGGCTTGGGGACACGTCGCACGCCGCCGCCGCGCGGAGCGACAGGCAAAGGTGAGACATCCCCGAGACAACGCCGAGCCGTCGTCAGGAGTATCCGGTGCTTCAACCGATCGAGTCCCCGGCCGTATCCACACCGCGCGTCCAGGGGGGCCAACCACGGGATCTCGGCGGCCCATGGCATTCGGAGGCGGCTTGCCGTAGCGACGAGGCGGGCCTGTTCTTCGCCCCGTCCAAGGAGCCGACCGCGGCGCGGCTCTCCCGCGAGGAGGCCGCCAAGCGTGTGTGCGGTGGCTGTCCGGTCATGCTGGAGTGCCGGGAGCACGCGCTGCTGCAGCCGGAGCCCTACGGGGTGTGGGGCGGGCTGACCGCCGCCGAGCGCCGGGTGGTGCTGGCGCGCCGCCGCCGCCGTGACGCGGAGATCCAGCGGACGACCCGGATGCCGGCCGCGGGCTGAGAGCGAGAACGGGCGAGGGCCCCGCCGAATCGGCGGGGCCCTCGCTGCGTACCGGTCGGCCTGTTCAGCGCGCGCGGTCGAAGTCGATCGAGCTGTACGCCCGCAGCTTCGACAGCCGGTGCGTGGAGTCGATCTGCCGGATCGTGCCGGACTTGGAGCGCACGACCAGCGACTCGGTGGTGGCGGTCTCCGCGCGGTACCGCACACCGCGCAGCAGTTCGCCGTCCGTGATGCCGGTCGCGACGAAGAACACGTTCTCGCCGCTGACCAGGTCGTTGGTGGTCAGGACGCGGTCCAGGTCGTGGCCCGCGTCCAGCGCGCGCCCGCGCTCGGCGTCGTCCTTGGGCCACAGCCGGCCCTGGATGGTGCCCCCGAGGCACTTGATCGCGCAGGCCGCGATGATGCCTTCCGGGGTGCCGCCGATGCCCATGAGCAGGTCGACGCCCGTGCCGTCCCGTACGGCCATGATCGCGCCCGCGACGTCGCCGTCGGAGATGAACTTGATCCGGGCGCCGGCCTCCCGGATCTCCTTGACGATGCCCGCGTGCCGGGGCCGGTCGAGCACCATGACCGTGACGTCCTCGGGGGCGCCGCCCTTGGCCTTGGCGACGCGGCGGATGTTGACGGCCGGCGGGGCCATGATGTCGACGTAGTCCGCCGCCTCGGGGCCGGTGACCAGCTTGTCCATGTAGAAGACGGCCGACGGGTCGTACATCGTGCCGCGGTCGGCGACCGCGAGCACGGAGACGGCGTTGCTCATGCCCTTGGCGGTGAGCGTGGTGCCGTCGACGGGGTCCACGGCGACGTCGCACTCCGCGCCGGTCCCGTCGCCGATCCGCTCCCCGTTGTAGAGCATCGGGGCTTCGTCCTTCTCGCCCTCGCCGATGACGACGACGCCGTTCATCGACACGGTCGAGACGAGGGTGCGCATGGCCTTCACGGCCGCGCCGTCCGCGCCGTTCTTGTCACCGCGCCCGACCCAGCGGCCGGCGGCCATGGCGGCGGCCTCGGTCACCCGGACCAGTTCCAGGGCCAGGTTGCGGTCCGGGGCTTCGGGGCTCACGTCGAGCGCGGGCGGCAGATGGGTTTCGTGCTGATCGGTCATCGCAGCGCACCTTTCTGTACGAGGACGGCCGGAAAAGAGGGTGCTATGACCTTATCGGGCCACCGTGAGAATGAGCAGGGCGCCCGTCACATGAGCGCCCTTGGTTCGCGATTCCCCGTGCGCCCCCCTTGCGAGCGTGCTATCGGGGATGGGGGACGATAGGCGCGTGGCAGACATGCGTGGCAAGCAGACAGTGCGGGACCTGGTGCTCTCGATGGCGGCGATCGGCGTCGTCGTCTTCGGCATCTACTTCTTCGTCCCTCACAGCGAGGGTGACCCCGTCAAGACCGTCGGCTATTCCGTCGAGCTCGGCCAGGCGCGCCGCGACGCGCCCTACGCCGTCGCGGCCCCCGTCGGCCTCGGCAAGGACTGGCGGGCCACCTCGGTGACGTACGACGCCACCGACCCCAAGGCCGTCGCATGGCACCTGGGCTTCGTGGACCCGCAGGAGGAGTACGCCGCCGTTGAGCAGAGCAACGCCGAGGCCGAGGCCTTCGTCGAGGCGAAGACCTACGGCGCGAAGCGCTCCGGCAGCCGCACGGTGGACGGCGTGACGTGGGCGAAGTACGAGGGCCCGAAGTACGACGCGCTCGTACGGGAGGCGAGCGGCGTGACGACGGTGGTCACCGGCACGGCCCCGTTCGCGCAGCTCGCGGAACTGGCCGCCGCGCTGGAGGAGCGCGGCGGCCAGTGAGGCTGGAGCGGGGTTGCGGGCTGCGGGGCTGATCAGACGGTCGTGACGACCTCGTCGAACGCCAGGCGCGGGCCGCGCGGGTACCAGGCGTTCTCGCCCGGCTTGCCGATGTTGACGACGGCGAGGACGGAGTGGTCGCCGTCGCCGAAGAACTCCTTGTTGATGCCGTCGGCGTTGAAGCCGGTCATCGGGCCGGCGGCCAGGCCGGCGGCGCGGACGCCGAGGATGAAGTAGCCGACCTGGAGCGCGGCGTTGAAGCGGGCGGACTGCTCACGGGTGGCGCGCTCGGCGAAGAGAAGGTCCTTGGCCTGCGGGAAGACCGGGAACTGGGTCGGCAGCTCCTCGTGGAACTCGTTGTCGGCGGCCAGGATCGCGACCAGCGGAGCGGCGGCGGTCTTCGCCTGGTTGCCCTCGCCCAGGTGGCCGACCAGGCGCTCGCGGGCCTCGGCGGAACGGACCAGGACGACGCGCAGCGGCTGCTGGTTGAAGGCGGTCGGCGCGTACTTGACGAGGTCGTAGATCGCCTGGATCTGCTCGTCCGTCACCGGCTCGTCGGTGAACGAGTTCGCCGTCCGCGCCTCGCGGAAGAGGAGGTCCTGAGCGGTGGCTTCGAGAACGAGAGACATGTCTACCTCTTGGGGGGATTGGCGGCATTCGTGCCCGTTTGCCGGGCACGCTGACTACCGTATCCAACATAGATGAAATTTCAACCATTCCCCGCCCGTGCGTGACCACCGTCACATCTGGGTGAACTTTCAACTATCCCCGCCGCGGTGACCGCCCTCACACCGCCGGGTCTTCGCCGTCCCCGTCGCCCGTCCCCCGCGTCCCCGTCCCCTCCACCGAGAGCGCCGCGTCCAGCCGCGCCCGCGCCCCCTCCAGCCAGCGGCGGCACACCCGCGCGAGCTCCTCACCGCGCTCCCAGAGCGCGAGCGACTCCTCCAGCGTGGAGCCGCCGGCCTCAAGCCGGCGTACGACATCGACGAGCTCGTCCCGGGCCTGCTCGTACCCCAGCGTGTCCTGCCCCGGCGTGTCCTGATCTGCAGCCATGCGCCCAGCCTAGGGGCGGGGTACGACAGCCCGGACCGTGAACTCGCCCTCCGCGACGCGCGCCCGCAGCGACTCCTCGTCCGCGACCTCGTCCGCGGCCCGCACCACCGTGCCGTCCTCGTGCTGCAGCACCGCGTAGCCGCGCTTCAGCGTCGCCGCAGGGGACAGCGCGACCACCCGCGCCCGGGTGTGCTCCAGCTCGTCCTCCGCCCGCTCCAGTCGGTGCCGCAGAGTCCGCCGCGACCGGTCCAGCAGCGCCCCGATCTGCTCCTCCCGCTCCTCCACCATCCGGTGCGGCCGCGCCATGGACGGCCGGCTCAGCGCCGCCGTCAGCCCGTGCTCCTCCCGGTCCAGCACCCCGCGCACCACGCGCAGCGCCCGGTGCCGCAGCTGCTCGACCCGGGCCAGCTCCTCGCCCACATCCGGCACCACCCGCTTCGCCGCGTCCGTCGGCGTCGAGGCCCGCAGGTCCGCCACCAGGTCCAGCAACGGGGAGTCCGGCTCATGCCCGATCGCCGACACCACCGGCGTACGGCACTGCGCCACCGCCCGGATCAGCTGCTCGTCCGAGAACGGCAGTAGATCCTCCACGCTCCCCCCGCCCCGCGCCACGATGATCACATCCACCTCCGGATGCGCGTCCAGCCCGCGAACCGCCTCGATCACCTGCGGCACCGCGTACGCCCCCTGCACCGGTACGTTCCGCACCTCGAACCGCACCGCCGGCCAGCGCAGCCGCGCGTTCTCCAGCACGTCGTGCTCCGCCGCCGAGGCGCGGCCGCACACCAGCCCGATCAGCTGCGGCAGGAACGGCAGGGCCTTCTTGCGGTCCGCCGCGAACAGCCCCTCCGCCGCGAGCCGCTTCTTGAGCTGCTCCAGCCGCGCGAGCAGGTCCCCGATCCCCACCGGCCGTATCTCCGTGGCCCGCAGCGACAGCTGTCCGCGCGGCGCGTACCACTCCGGCTTCGCCAGCACCACGACCCGCGCGCCCTCGCCGACCAGGTCCGCGATCTCGTCGAACACCGAACGGCGGCACGTCACCGTCAGCGAGATGTCCTGCGACGGATCCCGCAGCGTCAGAAACACCACCCCCGCCCCCGGCCGCCGGGACAACTGCGTGATCTGCCCCTCCACCCAGACCGCCCCCAGACGGTCGATCCACCCCCCGATCAGCCGCGACACCTCGCCGACCGGGATCGGCGTCTCCACGGATGTGTTCAGAGCCATGCGCCGAGACTAGCCGTCAGCACTGACAGTCACCTCGGCCGCTACCTCGTGGTGCGGAGCAGCGCGCCTGGCCGCACCCTGGAGATATGCGTCCTGGAGGTATGCGTCCGGAACGCGACCGCGAGCGCCCGCCGCGGATCGGCGGCGGCTTCCGCATCGGCCGCCGCGGCCCCGGCTGCAGCTGCTTCAGCTGTCTTCCGGTAGCTCTGGCTGCGCTCTCGCTGGCTGCCGCACGCCGGCGAAGGGTGAAGTGAGGGTGAAGTGAGACCCTCCGGCGATGGTTCACCCCCGTGCCGCTACCCCCTGCATGGCCAGGGTCACCAGCCCGACCCCCACCCAGACGAGCCCCACGAGCTGCGCGGAGCCGGACGCCTCAAGGATGACGGCGCCGGTGATGGCGAGCCCGAGCAGCGGGACGAGGACGTGCCGGACGGGACGAAGGGGCGGGCCGCCGGCCGGCCGGCGTACGGCGAACCAGCCGATGACCGACAGATGAAGCAGCGCGAAGGCGCTGAGCGCGCCGACGTTGACGACCGAGACGAGCCGGTCGAGCCCGTCGTCACGGACGGCGGCCCACACGGCCGCCGCGAGCGTGATCGCCGCCGAGACGAGCAGCGCCCGCCGGGGCACCCCGCTCGGCTCGCTCACCCGGGAGAGCGGGCGCGGCAGCCGCCGGTCGCGGGCCATCGCGAACAGCAGCCGGCCGGCAGCGGCCTGCCCGGCCAGGGCGGCGAAGGCGGCGCCGATGGCCTTGCTCGCGGCGACGAGGTCGTGCAGCCAGGCGCCCGCGGCCGAGTCGACGGTGTCGTAGAAGGCGGAGCCCTGCGCGGCCGGGCGCGCGGCCAGCCCGGCGGCCGACATCGGGGCGAGCAGCGCCGCGAGGTAGGTCTGTACGACGAACAGGACCCCCGCCACCCCCAGGCAGAAAAGCACCGCCCGCGCCACTTTCTCCCCGGGCCCGGACCCGCCCCTGCCCCCGGCCGTCTCCTCCGCGAAGGAGGCGATCGCGTCGAAGCCCAGAAACGACAGCACCGCCACCGACACCCCACCGAGCACCGCCGCCAAGGAGAAGGGGCCCTCCCCCGTGAAGGGCGCCGCCCACCCCCGCCGCGCCCCGTCGGCGGCCAGCACCACGACCACGGTCACCACGAAGACGACAAGCACCGCGATCTCCATCGCCAGCACCACGAAGCCGACGGCCGCCGCCGCCCGTACGCCCCACAGGTTCAGCCCGGTCGTGACCACCACCGCGAGCGCGGTCCACACCCACCGGTCGACCGCCGGCACCAGCGCCTCCATCGCGATCCCGGAGAAGAGATACGCGACGGCCGGGATCAGCAGATAGTCGAGCAGCACCATCCACCCGGCGATGAAACCGGCGCCCTCCCCGAGCCCGGCCCGGGCGTACGCGAACACCGACCCCGCCCGGGGGACGACCCGCACCATCTGTGCGTAGCTGAACGCGGTGAAGGCCATCGCGACCGTCGCCACGGCGTACACGAGCGCGACCGCGCCGTGCGACTTCGCGGTCAGTGTGCCGAAGATGCCGACCGGGGCCATCGGCGCGATGAACAGCAGGCCGTAGACGACCAGATCCCGGAAGCCGAGGCTCCGGTGCAGCCCGCCCTCCTCGCCGCCCTCCTCGCTCATGCAGCCAGCTTGGTTCAAAGCCGCGGTTCCCGCGCCCCGTACGATGGGGGGCATGACTGCTACGACAGCCGCCCGCCGTGTCCTGCTCGCCGCTCCCCGCGGCTACTGCGCGGGCGTGGACCGTGCCGTGATCGCCGTCGAGAAGGCGCTTGAGCAGTACGGTGCGCCGATCTATGTCCGTAAAGAGATCGTCCACAACAAATACGTCGTGCAGACCCTGCAGAAGAAGGGCGCCGTCTTCGTCGACGAGACCGAAGAGGTGCCCGAGGGCAACATCGTGGTCTTCTCCGCCCACGGCGTGGCCCCCGAGGTGCACGACGAGGCGGCGGCCGGCCGGCTCGCCTCCATCGACGCGACCTGCCCCCTGGTGACCAAGGTCCACAAGGAGGCGCAGCGCTTCGCCTCCGAGGACTACGACATCCTCCTCATCGGCCACGAGGGCCACGAGGAGGTCATCGGCACGATGGGCGAGGCCCCGGACCGGATCCACCTCGTGGACGGGCCCGAGGACGTGGCCGGGCTCCAGGTGCGCGACGAGAAGCGGCTGGTCTGGCTGTCCCAGACCACCCTGTCCGTCGACGAGACGATGGAGACCGTCGGCAAGCTGCAGCAGCGCTTCCCGTTGCTGGTCTCGCCGCCGAGCGACGACATCTGCTACGCGACCCAGAACCGCCAGATCGCGGTCAAGCAGATCGGCGCCGACGCCGACCTGGTGATCGTCGTCGGCTCCAAGAACTCCTCGAACTCCGTACGGCTGGTGGAGGTCGCCCTCCAGGCCGGCGCGAAGGCCTCCTACCTGGTGGACTTCGCCGAGGAGCTGGAGGAGGCCTGGCTGGAGGGCGTCACGACGGTCGGTGTCACCTCGGGCGCCTCGGTGCCGGAGATCCTGGTCGACGGGGTCCTGGAGTGGCTGGCCGCGCGCGGTTTCGGAGACGTCGAGATCGTGAAGTCGGCGGACGAGAGCATCACCTTCTCGCTGCCGAAGGAGCTGCGCCGGGACTTGCGTGCGGAAGCAGCCCAGGCAACAGCGGAGGCAGTGGCCCCCACCGCCAAGTAGCGTTACCCGTATGAAGGTTTTCGGTGTGGACATCGGCGGGTCGGGCATCAAGGGCGCGCCCGTGGATCTGGAGGTCGGCGATCTCGCCGACGAGCGTTTCAAGGTGCTCACCCCGCACCCGGCCACCCCCGAGGCGGTCGTGGACTGCGTCGGGCAGGTCGTGGAGCACTTCGGCTGGTCGGGCCCGATAGGCGCGACCTACCCGGGGGTCGTGACCAACGGCACGACCCGCACGGCCGCCAACGTCGACCAGGGCTGGCTCGGCCTGGACGCCGCCAAGCTGCTCTCCGAGCGGGTCGGCGCCCCCGTCACCCTGCTCAACGACGCGGACGCGGCCGGCATCGCCGAGATGGCCTTCGGCGCCGGCCGCGGCCGCAAGGGCACGGTCATCATGCTCACGCTCGGCACCGGCATCGGCAGCGCCGTCTTCACCGACGGCCGCCTGCTCGCCAACACCGAGCTCGGCCACCTCGAGCTGAACGGCCACGACGCCGAGAAGAAGGCCTCCACCAAGGCCAAGGAGGACGAGGAGCTGACCTGGGAGCACTGGGCGCACCGCGTCCAGAAGTACCTCGCCCACGTCGAGATGCTCTTCTCGCCCGAGCTCTTCGTCATCGGCGGCGGCGTCAGCCGCAAGTCGGCGAAGTTCCTGCCCCTGATCGAGGGCATCCGCGCCGAGATCGTCCCGGCCGCCCTCCAGAACAACGCGGGCATAGTCGGCGCGGCGATGGCCGCCGCGGCCCAGGACTAGTCACCGCCGCCGCTGTCGCCGTACGTACGCCACCTTGCGCACGGCGGCGATGGCGGCGGCGCACAGCGTCCCCGCGTACAGCCATCCCGTGAGCAGCGCCAGCGCCGTGATCGCGCCCATCGTGTGCCCCGCCACCCCGCCCTCACCGCTGTCCGCGGTCAGCACCACGGCCACCGCGAACGCGATCGGCGCGGCGATCGGCGCCGCCGACAGGTCGTACGGCCGTACGAATACCGCCGCCGCGATGCACGCCAGCACGAACACCACCCCGAAGAACGCCCCCGGCTCCCCGGCGAACAGCGTCTCCACCGCCCCGCCGGCCAGCGTGACGGCCGTCAGCCCCAGGCCGGTGCCCAGTGCCGTGAGCCGGGACTCCGGCCTGCGCAGCGACGCGGCGGCGGTGGCGCCGGCCCGGGTCGCGCGGGGACGCGGAAGACGGGGTGCCGAGGACTGTGTGCGCGCAGTGTGTTGCTCCACGTACCCAAAGTAGGCGCGCAAGCCGGGGAAAACAGGGTCAGGACACGCCTTTTCACCGCCCTTGGTGCAGTGTTCGACCTGATATGAGGCCGGAGCGGGCGCCGCGGCGTGCCCCGTAGACTGTTTGCTTCCACCCGCCTCGCTCCACATCGCTACGGGAAGTCGCCACGTGTCGCTCACGATCGGAATCGTCGGCCTGCCGAATGTCGGCAAGTCGACCCTGTTCAACGCCCTGACCAAGAACGACGTGCTGGCGGCCAACTACCCGTTCGCCACCATCGAGCCCAACGTCGGCGTCGTCGGCGTCCCCGATCCCCGGCTCGCCGTCCTCGCGAAGATCTTCGGCTCCCAGAAGATCCTCCCGGCCACCGTCGACTTCGTCGACATCGCCGGCATCGTCCGCGGCGCCTCCGAGGGCGAGGGCCTGGGCAACAAGTTCCTCGCCCACATCCGCGAGTCCGACGCGATCTGCCAGGTCATCCGCGCCTTCGTCGACCCCGACGTCGTCCACGTGGACGGCAAGGTGTCCCCCAAGGACGACATCGAGACCATCAACACCGAGCTGATCCTCGCCGACATGCAGTCGGTCGAGAAGGCCCTTCCCCGCCTCACCAAGGACTCCCGCCTCCACAAGGACAAGGCCGCCGTCCTCGCCGCCGTCCAGGACGCCCAGAAGATCCTCGAAGAGGGCCGCACCCTCTTCTCCGCCGGCATCACCGCCGGCACCGAGCAGGCCAAGCTCCTCCACGAGCTCCACCTCCTGACCATCAAGCCCTTCCTCTACGTCTTCAACGTCGACGAGGACGAGCTGGTCAACGAGGACTTCAAGGCCGAGCAGCGCGCCCTCGTCGCCCCCGCCGAGGCCATCTTCCTCAACGCCAAGATCGAGTCCGAGCTCATCGAGCTCGACGACGACGAGGCCCTTGAGCTCCTCCAGTCCATGGGCCAGGAAGAGCCCGGCATGGCCACCCTCGGCCGCGTCGGCTTCGACACCCTCGGCCTCCAGACCTACCTCACCGCCGGCCCCAAGGAAGTCCGCGCCTGGACCATCAAAAAGGGCGCCACCGCCCCCGAGGCCGCCGGTGTCATCCACACCGACTTCCAGAAGGGCTTCATCAAGGCCGAGATCGTCTCCTTCGACGACCTCGTCGAATGCGGCTCCATCCCCGAGGCCCGCTCCAAGGGCAAGGCGCGCATCGAGGGCAAGGAGTACGTCATGCAGGACGGCGACGTGGTGGAGTTCCGCTTCAACGTCTAGTCGAACCAGCGGAAGGCCGTCTGACCTGCGGCGGGGCAGTCAGGCGGCCTTCGCGGTCCGCACGGAGTCCGCAGGAACGCCGGGGGCGTTCGCCGTTCTGGACGTCATCACGCGGCCTCCTCGGCTTGGGCCTGGGCTGAGCCGTCGGCATACGCCTTGTCGATCGCGGCCCGCGTCCGCTCCTCGGAGTCGGGCCACAGGTGGGTGTAGATGTTCAAGGTCATGGCCGCGTTTGAAGTTTCCCCGTGATCTTGGACACGTCGTCGTTATGCCGCGAGGGCCTGATCCTGCTGGTAGCGCAGGCGCGTCTCGTGGGGCGTGAGGTAGCCCCAGTGGATGTGCTTGCGCAGGCGGCGTCTGTTGTAGAAGGTCTCGACGAAGTCGAAGATGTCGGCGCGGGCGGTGGCCCGGTCGGGCCAGAAGCGGGTGCCGATCTCTTCTTTCAGTACGGCCCAGAAGCTTTCCGCGGCGGCGTTGTCGAAGCAGCTTCCGGTCCGGCCCATGCTCTGTCGGCATTCCAACTCGGTGATTCTGGTGCGGAGTTGGCCGGAGGTGTATTCCGATCCGCGGTCGCTGTGGATCACGCAGCCGGGCTCCAGGCGGCCCAGCGCGGCGGCCATGTCCAAAGCGTCGACGACGAGTTCGGCGCGGTGGTGGTCGGCCATCGAGTACCCGATCACTTCCCGGGTGGCCAGGTCCAGCCACGAGGCGAGGTAGAGCCAGCCCTCGGCGGTGGGGATGTAGGTGATGTCCCCGACGATCTTCGTTCCGGGGCGGGTGGCGGTGAAGTCCCGGCCGATCAGGTCCGGCGACGGGGCGGCCTTGGTGTCGGCCTTGGTCAGGCTGCGACGGCCGGTGCGCCGGCTGTTCCCGGCGATGCCGTGTTCCCGCATGACCCGCTCCACCCGCTTGCGGTTGACCGGCCGGCCCTGCCGGCGAAGCTCAGCGGTGACGCGCGGGACGCCGTAGTTCCGCCGGGACGCGATGTGGATCACCGTGATCTCGTGTGCCAGGGCCTCATCGGCCCGCCGCCGTGCTTCGCGGGCTTCCCGTCCTGCCACCCACGCGTAGTACGTGGACCGGGCGGCATCCATCACCTTGCACAGCAGAGTGACCGTGTAGTTCGCCTTCTCCGCGTGAATGAACCGGCATATCTCGCTCACCGGTCGCTCTCCTTCGCGAAGAAGGCGGTCGCTTTTTTCAGGATCTCGATCGTCTTCGCCTGCTCGGCGGTCAGCTTCCGCAGCCGCTTCAGTTCCTCGTCCCGGTCGTCGACGCCCTGTCCCGTCCTCCCGGCACCGGGCCCGGTGTCCTGGGCGGCGCGGGCCTTCTTCACCCAGCCCCGCAGGGACTCCGAACTGATCCGCGTCCGAGTACCGCTTCGTGTACTTGCTTCCCACCTGGCACTACTTCCTCTGGGCTCTCACGACCCAGTCTCCAGGTGTCCATGATCAAGGGGAAGCTTCCGTTACCAAAGACATTGCTCCCTGACGTTGGCGTGGACCAACACGTGAACCCCAAAGTCCTCGTCTGCAATGTACGCAATCGCTCCGGCTGCCTGTCCGACGAGCCAGCCGGTATCTATGACTGGGACCAGCCGTCGGCAAAGTCGCACTGGAGGTCGCTCCAGTGGCGCACTTCGTCCGGGGCGTAGCCGGGATGGTCCCGCAGGTGTACCAGGGCCTGCACCCAGTGATTCCAGAGGCCGTCGGCAACTGTGAAACGACTGGCGTAGTCGGTGTGGAGTTGGGAGTCGAGGCGCAGAGGTGCACCCAGCGCGTCCGGCTGGTCATAGCGGAGTTCGACCTGGGGCAGGTAGCGATCCAGGTAGGCGGTCAGGATCTCGGCGTCCTCGTGGGTGCCGAGGCGGGCCAGGGCGAAGCAGTAGCCCCGCCCGGAGTAGCAGACCTCGCTGGCCAGCAACAGGCCACTAATCCGGTCGCGAAACGAGCTGCGTCGGCCCACGCCGACCAGCCATGCGGCGGTGAGGCGTGCGCGCCATTCGAAGCCCAGGAGGGCTTCCAGCTCGACGTCAGTGATCGTGGCCGCGTCGTCGATTAGGTGGCGGGTGAAGCCTTTGGTGTGTCGCCATCCCGGGCGCAGGAAGCGCGAGCTGTTCAGTTCGAGGTAACGCGGATGGTCCGAGTCCTTCCTCGTCACGTAGCGCTTGATGACGTGGCCGTAGCCGATTGCCTCAGGGTGCTGGAACGGCATCCGGTTACCTCTCGTGCGGTGGGCGGGCTCAGGGGTGGAGGTCGGTGCGATCGATCCATGTGATGGCGACGAAAATGTTCTCCCCGGCGGGTGCTTCGGTGGCTTCCAGCAGGGACCATGCGCTTGCTTCTTCGACGAGGTCCTGCCAGGGCGCGGTCCAGTCGAGTTGCCAGTCCAGGCTGGTGCCGGAGATCCCATATGTTCGATCGCCTTCCACCCGCCAGAACTGGGAGTAGAGGATCACCTGGTCGTGGTCAGCGAGGTCTTTGATGATCTCTTCGAAGTGAGCTGAGGGCCAACCGGCGCTGTCAGCGTCCGTCATTGCGCGCAGGCGGGCGGTGAGCGGAGGCACGACGGGGGTGCGGGCGCCGAGCTTGGTCAGGGCCCAGCGGATGCCGACGGGCTCGCTCCAGTCCGGTGGGGTCGCCCGTTCCAGGCAGGAGCGGTAGACGCGGCGCAGCGGCTCGACTGCGCCGTCGATCTCCAGGTTCGCCAAGGCCGTTGCCGCCCACTCGCGGACCGTGGAGTTCTCGCTGTCCAGTAGGCCGATCAGGGCGGGGCCGCAGCGGGGGTCAGCCACCTCTTCGAAGACCTCGATGGCGGTCAGCTGACCGAAGCCGCCGAGGGAGGGCAGTCCATCGATGATGGCGGTGATGGCTTCGGAGCCAACCCAGATCAGTTCCGCGCGGGCGTCGTAGGACGCGTCGGCCTCGCCGTCGAGCTGTCGGACGAGGTCCTCGAAGGGGGACGTCATGATGCTGCCGGGTGGTCGCGACGCCAGAAGGTGGGGAGCCACCAGCAGAGCACCGAGCGGTCATCGGGCCATGGGGCGCGATCCTCGGCTTCCCAGTCCTCGAAGGAGTCGCGCGTCAGGTCGATGGGGCGCCAGGCAGGGTCGAGCGGCTCGTCCTCGGCCGGAGGGCGGACGTACTGCCGGCCGTGCTGGTCGCAGGCACCGAAGTCCTGGTAGTTGCGCTGGGCCTCGATCAGGGAGACCTTGTTCGCTCCGCGGTCCATGGTCGGCCAGCGGAACTGGACCCCGTCGTCCTCCCAGAAGCAGACGGGGCAGATCTCGTAGGATCCGGGCATGTCGTCGAGCACACGGTGCCCGCAGCAGGGACAGGGGTAGCAGTCGCTCACCTGGGCAGTCTCGTTGCAGGTCCCGTCGGTGTGCCATGGATTTCTCTGCCTCGGCACACCCGGCCAGTCCGCAGAGAGCCCGCAGGACACCCATAAGTGACCGTCGGGACCCAACGCACGCCAACGGGGAAATGCCTGGTCAAGGCGTTGTGTGCGGCTCCGCCGCAGGTCAGGATCGGGCTTCAGACATTCCGCTTCAACGTGTAGCGGGTGACGCAGCGGGTGGTGTGCGGGTGGGCGGCCCGAAGCTGCTGCGGGCCGCCCACGTCACTCAGGACACTCAGATGTCACGAGTAGTCGACGACCACTCCGCTGCAGTCGTAGTCGAGACCGGTGCTGGTCTTGTACTTGCACACGTAGTACGTGACGGCGTAGTCCTCCTCGAACTCGTAGTTGCACGTCTTGGCCGCTCCGGCGGCGCCGTTGGTGTTCAGACAGGTGTGCCAGTACTCGTCGCCGGGGCTGGAGCTGTAGAGGTACCCGACCGTGGAGTAGCCGTCCGCGTCGTAGTCGTGGACGGTGAAGACCTCGCCGTAGGACTGGAAATCTGCCGCCGCCTCGCAGCCTGGGTTGCAGATGCTGCTGTCGGCCTGCGCGGCGGGGGCGAAGGTGAGGGCGGCCGCGGCGAGGGCGGCTGTGGCGGCGAGGACGCTCAGGGACCGGCGGATGCGGCGGGTCGGGCCTTCGGCGCTTTTCGACGTGGGTGTCGCGGTGAAGCGGGAGATCGACTTCATCGGTGCTTCCTCTCTGGTGCGTTGTCGGGTTGCTCGCCGAAGCCGGTGCTGCTGAGCCCCCCCCCGGGGAGCCGTGCCATGACCCGGTCCAGCGACGCAGACGCTGACAGGCACCGCCGTTCACCGACAGGCAATCGGTGCCGGATGGGACGGCTGGGATGCCGCGAACCCGGTGACCTGGCGCTTGGGACGGCCTCCTGGGACGGGCGTGGGACGCGCACAGCGCGGAGGGCTATGATCCGGTCGCCGGGATCGAACACCGGTACGCCGACGAGCCCGTGGGCTTGACCTGGCGCGGGGGCCGGTCTGAGCGGCGGTGGGTGACCGAGGGGTGGATCGCCATGACTCAGACTGCGGAATCCGACGAATTCGCCGCCTGCCTGCGGGCGTTGAAAGAGCGCGCGAAGCTCAGCTACGAAACACTTGCCCAGAAGACCGGTATCAGCAGCTCCAGCCTCCACCGCTACTGCTCGGGCTCCTATGTCCCGCAGGATTACGGGCCGGCACACCGGTTCGCCGCGGCGTGCGGGGCCTCACCGGAGGAGCTCCGGCGTCTGCACCGCCTCTGGGCTCTGGCGGATGCCAGCCGGGGCTCGGTCCAGTCGCCGGAATCCGAGCCCGAGCCCGAGCCCCAGCCCGAGCTGGCGACGAACCTTGAGCCGGTGCTCTTAGCGGCCGGAGACCTGACGCGGCGGCGACGCAAGCCACTGGTCCTCGGTGGGGCCGCGCTGGTCCTGGCACTGGGGACGGTGTGGGCGGCGTTGGGCACGACCGACGTCCTGGGGGGCACCGGCGGCGGTGAGCAAGACGGACGTCTCTTATTCTCCAAGGCGTGTGCCCAGCCGGTGAACCTGGGCCAGCACGACGCCTGTGTGGGGGAGGTACAGCGGCTCCTCGCACGGGCCGGGGCGGTCATCGGGGTGGACAGTGAATTCGGGCCGCAGACGCTGAGACGCGTGACCGCTTTCCAGGTGCTGTCCGGGATCAGCCCCAACGGGGTGGTCGGGGACGAGACCAAGAAGGCGCTCTACGAGCCGAAGGTGCGGATGACCACCTGGAAGCCGGACAGGGTACGCAAGCGGGTCCGCGAGGTGTTCTCCGAAGAGCCCGACCACGCGGTGGCCATCGCCGACTGCCAGTCCCTCCTCGACCCGTTGCACATACTGCCGAACACCAATGGCACGAGGAACTGGGGGCTCTTCCAGATCTCCGATGCCAGGCTGCGCGAGCTGGGGGGCACACCGCGCAAGGCCCTTGACCCGGAGTGGAACATCCAGGCCGCGCACCGTCTGTGGAAGCGCGCCAAGGACTTCGGGGACTGGCCGTACTGCGACCGCGCGTACCAGAACTCGCCTTCGGCCTCGCCGTCCGCCTCGGCATCCGTCTCGCCTAGCATCGGCGCATGAATTTACGCCGTGGCCGTGGCCGTGACCTCGCAGATCTGCCGCGTGACCCGCGAGCCGACCAGTATCCGATGCCGTTCGTTCCGTATGGGTGGTACGCCGTCCTGCGCAGCGACGAGCTCCGGCCGGGCAGGCTCGTGAACCTCCACTACTTCGGGCGTGCCCTCGTCGCCTTCCGCGGAGCGGGCGGGCAGGCGGCCGTACGTGACGCGCACTGCCCGCACTACGGGGCGCATCTGGGCTCCGGGGGGAAGGTCGTGGACGGGACCGTCGAGTGCCCGTTCCACGGGTGGCGGTTCGGGGCGGACGGGCGGTGTACGCACGCCCCCTTCGCGACCCGCACTCCCAAGGTGTCCATCGGAGGGTTGCCGGTGCGCGAGCACAGCGGGCTCGTCTTCGTGTACACGGGACCGGACGCCCCGTCATGGGAGGTGCCCGGGATCCCGGAGAGCAGCTCGGGGGAGTTCGCCGCGCCGATCGATGACGTGTGCCGGTCGCGCATCCACATCCAGGAGATGCGCGAGAACATCGTGGACGAGTCGCACTTCACCTTCATCCACGGACAGAACGAACCACCCGTCATGGACCTGCTGCCGGACGGCCCGTTCGCCGAGACTCGCAGCCGCTTCGGGCGGCGCGTTCTGGGCTGGGACATCAACAACACCTTCGACGTGTACATGTACGGCCCCGGGATCATGGTGGTCCGGGTCCTCGGCCCCGTCCTGTCGCTGACCGCCGTCGCTCTCACCACCCCCGTCGACGAGCACACGAGCGAACTGCGGATGCTCTACTACATCCGCAAACCCGCCCGGCTCCCGTTCCTGGCGCCGGTCCTCAAGCTCGTGTTCCGTGCGGAGGCCCTGGGGGAGGTACGCGAGGAGGTCCGGATCTGGGACCACAAGATCCATCAGCCCCGCCCGCTGCTGTTGCCCCACGAGAGGGGCATCAAGGCACTTCGCCGCTGGTACGCCCAGTTCTATCCGTCCGATGTCACCTCCGACGGCACGTCCGAGCCACTGGCTCAACCCGGGACCGCCACCGCGATGTCATAGCCCTTCCGGCCTGCGGCCCCGGAGCGCCCATGCGCCAGCCGCCGCCGTGCACGCCACCGCCACCGCGGCGCAGACCGCCGTCACGGCGCCCATCGCCCGCCAGGGAACGACGGCGGGGGAGTCGACGCCGAGCAGTGCGAGGGCGCAGCGCAGGGCGGTGAGGTCGAGGACGGCGACGGCGGTGCCGAGGAGGGCGCCGGTGGTGACGGTGAGGAGGGATTCGGCGGTGAGGAGGCGCAGGATCTGGGGGCGGGTGGCGCCGGCGAGGCGGAGGAGGGCGAGTTCGGGGGAGCGGTGGGAGGTGGAGAGGGCGAGGGTGCCGGCGAGGGAGATGGCGGCGTAGAGGAGGGAGAGGCCGAGGACGAGGAGGAAGCCGACGCGGGTGTAGCGGTTGGTACGGGGGTGGGTGGCGGCGAGCCAGGCGGCGGTGGTGCGGACGGTGGCGTCATAGGGGGCGGCGGCGTGGCGGAGCCGGGCGGCGGCCGTGGCGGAGGGGGCCTGGACCTCGATGCGGGTCACCGCCGCGCCGGGCGCGTTGCGCGGGGTGACGTAGGCGGCGTTGTCGCCGGTGCCGGTGCGCATGACGGCGACGACGCGCAGGCTGCGGCGGGTGCCGTCGGCGAGGCGGAGGGGGACGGAGGCGCCGAGGGTGTGCCGCTCCCATTCCTCGGTGACGATGATGCCGCCGTCGTCCAGGTCGGCGACGGACCCGGCGGCCAGAGGCAGCCGGGCGACCTCGGCGAGGGCGGCGGGGTCGGCGGCCCAGGCCTCGGTGCGGACTTCGACGGAGCCCTCCTCCAGGACGGTGAGTTCGGTGGCGGCCAGCGGGAGCGCCGTCGCGCCGGGCACGTCGAGCCGGGCGGGCAGCCGGTCACCGGTGAGGACGTAGTCCGTGGAAGCGGTGAGGGACCGGGCTTCGGCGGCCTTGGCGGCGCTGATGGTGGCGGCGGAGCCGAGGAGGGAGCCGGTGAGGCCGACCATCACCAGGACGGGCGCCGCTACGGCCGCCGTGCGGCGGATGCCGGCCGAGGCGTTCTCCCGGACGAGCCGGCCGGCGTAGGCGGTCAGCCGGGCCGGGGCCCAGGCCAGCGCCCGCAGCAGCGGGCGTACCAGGACCGGCGCGAGCAGAGCGACCGCCGAGATCAGCAGCATCGGCTGCCACGTGTACGTCTTCCGCTT
>Ga0307517_10001975_pt1 | contig 33407 bp, 35 predicted proteins | sample 23_EM_MG_FD_194515 | JGI IMG/M metagenome (GOLD analysis project Ga0307517, IMG submission 194515) | Populus trichocarpa ectomycorrhiza microbial communities from riparian zone in the Pacific Northwest, United States - 23_EM | ecosystem: Host-associated > Plants > Roots > Unclassified | place... | reverse complement strand
TGGCAGGCCGCCAGCTCCCCCGAGGCGCTGAAGGTGATCCTCTTCGGCGTGTGCATCTCGGTGCCCGCCATCGCCGGATACACGGTGTTCTCGTACCGGGTGTTCCGGGGCAAGACCGGGGTGTTGAGGTACGCGTGATCGGGTAAAACCGCAGCATGAACATCATCACCAACACCTTCAAGCAGGCGCTGAAAGACGGCCGGCCGCAGATCGGCTTGTGGAACAGCCTGGCCGATCCGTACGTCGCCGAGGCGCTCGCGACCACCGGCTTCGACTGGCTGCTGATCGACGGCGAGCATGCCCCGAACGACCTGCGCTCCATCCTCGGCGCCCTGCAGGCGATCGCGCCCTACCCGACGCACGGCATCGTGCGGCCGTCGATCGGCGATGTCGCGCTGATCAAGCAGATCGTCGAGATCGGCGCGCAGACGCTGCTGATCCCGATGGTCGACACCGCCGAGCAGGCGGCGCGCATGGTCGCGGCGACGCGCTACCCGCCGCAGGGCATTCGCGGCGTCGGCAGCGCAGGCGCGCGCTCGTCGCGCTGGAGCGGCATCCCGCGCTACGTGCACGAGGCCAACGCGCAGATGTGCGTGCTGGTGCAGGTCGAATCGGCGCTGGGTCTCGCGAACCTCGCCGAGATCGCCGCGGTCGACGGCATCGACGGCGTGTTCTTCGGCCCCGCCGACCTGTCGGCCTCGATGGGCCACCTCGGCAATGCGGCGCATCCGGACGTGGTCGCGGCGATGACCCAGGGCGTCAAGACCGTGCTCGCCGCGGGCAAGGCGCCCGGCATCCTGATGACCGACAACGCGGCCTCGCAGTACTACCTCGATCAGGGCGCGCTGTTCGTCGCGGTCGGGGTCGACGCCATGATGCTGGTGAAGGCCGCAAAGACACTGGCCGCGGCGTTCAAGACCTCATCCGCCGCATCGGGCGGAATGCCGTCGTCCTACGCCTAGACCTTGCCGCCGCGGCTCGCCAGCAGCTGCTTCTCGACCTGCTCCGGCGCCATCGCGCCGGGCACGCGCTTGCCGTCCTCGAACACCAGCGCGGGCGTGCCGGTGACGCGGTACTTCTTGCCGAGCGCGACATTGCGCTGCAGCGCCGAGACGTCGCACTGACCCATGCTGCGCATCGGCGCCGTGCCGTTGATCATCCAGTTGCGCCAGGCCACGCTGCTGTCCTTCGCGCACCAGATGTTGCGCGACTTCTCGGGCGAATCGCCGCCGAGGATCGGGTATAGGAAGGTGTAGACGGTGACGTTCTTGACCTGCTGCATCTCGTTCTCGAACTTCTTGCAGTAACCGCAGTTCGGATCGGCGAACACCACCAGCTTGCGCGCGCCGGTGCCCTGCTTCCAGACGATCGCGTCCTTCAGCGGCAGGGTCGCGAAGTCGATCGCGGTGAGCTTCTCGATGCGCGCTTCGGTCAGGTTGCTGCGCGTCTTGGTCTCGATGATCGAGCCCTCGATGACGTGCTCGCCGCGCTCGTCGGTGTAGAGGATCTCGGTGCCCATGCGCACCTCGTACAGACCCGGAATCGGGCTCTTGCTGACCTCGTCGATCTGCGGCAGGCCAGGCAGGCGCTTGCTCAGGGTCTCGCGGATCACCGCCTCTTGCGCGAGGCAGGCAGGTGCCAGAGTGGCGCTCAGGGCCAGGGCAAGCGTCGCGCGCAGGAATGGAGTGGTCATGGAAGAAACCTCGGCAGTTCAGGAGTCGAGCGCTCGCGTGGTCAGCCAGCGCTTCAGCGGGGGGAGTCGGTTCACCAGACTCAGCCCGCGGTTGCGAAGTTCCCGCAATGCGGGCGCTTCGTGTGAAAACAGGTTCAGCAGGCCGTCGGTGACCTGCCCCATCGCCCAGGTCGGCGCCACGCGCTCGCGCGCATAGCGGCGCAACAGCTTGTCGTCGCCGAGCGCGCGCCACGGCTCGCGACGGGTGATCACGCCGACGAGCGCGGCGACGTCGGCCAGCCCGAGGTTCAGACCCTGGCCGGCGAGCGGGTGCACGACGTGCGCGGCATCGCCGAGCAGCACCCAGCCCGGGCCGCACCAGGCGCTCGCGGTCGCCTGCATCAGCGGCCACGCGGCGCGCTCGGACACGAGCCGGAGCTCGCCGGCTTCAAAGCAGGTGGCCTCCATCAAGGATTGTTCGAACTCGGCCGCGCCCAGCGCCAGCAGCGCCTGGGCACGCTCGTTCGGCAGCGACCAGACCAGCGCATACGAGTGCTCGGGCTGCGGCGTGTCGAACGGCAACAGCGCCAGCACGTCGGGCGCGCGAAACCACTGGCGCGCGACGCCCTGGTGACCGCGCGAACTCGTCAGGCGCGCGGCGATCGCCTGATGGCCATAGTCATGGCGCTCGAAGACGACGCCCCGCGCCGCGCGCGAGGCCGAGGCCTTGCCCTCGCACAAGGCGGTCAATGCGGCGCGGACCGGCGTGCCGGCGTCCACCACCGTGATGTGCGGCGCGAAGCGCACCGCGCTCGCCAGCTCGCGCTCGAGCACGGCCGCGCCGGTGATCCAGGCCAACGCACCGACGCGCTGCTGCCAGGCCGAGAAGTCGATCGCCGACGCGTGCGCGTCGCCCTGCACATGCATGTCCAGCACGGCGGTCGCAGACCCTGCGGGCAGCGCGTCCCAGACCTTCAGGCCGCGCAGCAGCTCGACCGACGCGGCATTCAGCGCATAGGCGCGCACGTCCTCGGTGGCTGCGCGCGCCGGATCGGCCTGCAGCGCCACGCTCAGGCCGGCGCGCGCGAGCGCCAGCGCGAGGCTGCGCCCCACGATGCCGGCGCCGAGCACGTGCACGTCGAAGTCGTTCTTCATATGGAGCGGGATTGTAGAGAGCGCGTCGGCTCGGGCCAGCGGGCACAATCGCACTCCTTTTCGGTGTGTGGAGATCCACGTGAACGACGTCTCGAAAGTGCCGGATGGCGATGTGGATGTCAGCATCGCGTCCTTGCACGTCTACCCCATCAAGTCCTGCGCCGGCGTCGCGCTGACCGACGTGCTGGTCATCGAGACCGGCTTCGAATTCGACCGCGCCTGGATGGTGGTGGATGCGAATGGCAGCTTCGTGACGCAGCGCGAGCTGCCGCGCATGGCCTTGATCCAGCCGACCCTGAAGACCAGCGAGATGGTGCTGCGCGCGCCGGGCATGCTGGCCTTGCACCTCGCGCTCGACCGCGTCGAGGCCGCGGTGCGCGTGACGGTCTGGGACGACGAGGTCGCGGCCTACGACATGGGCGACCTGTGCGCGCAGTGGTTCAGCGACTTTCTTGGTCGGCCGCTGCGGCTGGTGCGCTTCGACCCGGAACACAAACGCCTGTCGGACACCCGCTGGACCGGCGCGCTGGAGGCCGAGAACGCGTTCGCCGACGGCTTCCCGATCCTCGTCGCGTCGGTCGCCGGGCTGGCCGAGTTCAACCGCCGCCTGGTCGAGCACGGCGAGTCCGCCGTGACGATGGCGCGCTTCCGGCCCAACCTCGTGCTCGACGGCCTCGACGCGCACGGCGAAGACGCACTCGACGAGATCGTCTTCGCGACCGATGACGGCCCGGTTCGCCTCAAACTCGTGAAGCCCTGCGCGCGCTGCCCGATTCCCGACGTCGACCCAGCCACCGGCGAGCCCGGCCACGCGGTCGGCGACGTGCTGGCGAGCTACCGCGCCGATGCGCGCATGAAGGGCGCGCTGACGTTCGGGATGAACGCGGTGATCGTCGAGGGCATCGAGCGGAGCCTGCGCACCGGGCTGAGCGGCAGCGCGACGTTCCGCTTCGACTAGGCCCTGATGCAGCGGCTTCGGAACTGGCAGCTCCTCGCGATCTGCGTGCTGACCTGGGGCACGACCTGGTACGCGATCACGTTCCAGATCGGCCACACCGCGCCCGAGGTCGGCGTGGCGCTGCGTTTCGCGCTCGCCGGCGCCACAGTGCTGGCGATGTGCGCCTGGCGCGCGCTGCCGCTGCGCTTCACGCCGCGCGAGCACGCGCGGCTGGCATTGCAGGGAGCGTTCCTGTACGGCGTGTCGTACATCTTCGTCTACCACGCGGAGCAGCACGTGGTGTCGGGCCTGGTGGCGGTCGGTTATTCGGCCTCGCCGCTGATCAGCGGGCTGGGGGCGTGGGCGCTGTTCGGGGTGAGGGTCTCGCGCCGCTTCGTGTTCGGCGGTCTGCTCGGCATCGCCGGCGTGGCGCTGATCTTCTGGCCCGAGTTCGGCAAAGCCGCGGGCAGCAGTTCGGCGGCCTTGGGGGCGCTGTTCACGGTCGCCTCGGTGCTGCTGTCGAGCATCGGCAGTCTGGCCGCGAGCCGCAACCGCACGCACGGCCTGCCGCTGTGGCCGTCGCTGGGCTACGGCATGCTCTATGGCGCGGCGGCGTGCGTGCTGGTCGCGCTGCTGCAGGGCCAGCGTCTCGTGCCGGACGCGGCGGTGCTCGCGCTGCCCTCGTGGTGGGCCTCGCTGCTGTACCTGTCGCTCGCCGGCTCGGTGATGACCTTCGCCTGCTTCCTGACCCTGCAGGAGCGCATCGGCCCGGGCCCGACCGGCAGCATCGGCGTGATGACGCCGCTGCTTGCGCTGCTCGTGTCGATGCTGTTCGAGAAGTTTCACCCCGACGTGCTGACTCTCACCGGCGCCGCGCTCGCGGTGCTCGGCAACGTGCTCATGCTGCAGCGCGTTTGATGGAGCACCCGGCGGCGGATATGCCGCCACCCGCCGGGCGGGTGCTCAGCCGCCTTGGGGCGGCCCGGCGACGGCTGAGCGCGCGCCCCTGGTGCGAACGTGGCAGCCGTCGAGGTGGTCGTTGACGAGCCCCATCGCCTGCATGAACGCATAGACCGTGGTCGGCCCGACGAAGCTCCAGCCGCGCTTCTTCAGGTCCTTGGACATCGCGACCGATTCGGGCGAGGTCGTCATCGCCCTCAAGGCCTCGAGCGACAGGCGTTTCGGGCGCGACGCCGGCGCCGGCTGAAACCGCCACACGTAGGCGCTCAGCGAGCCGAGCTCGGCACGCAACTCGATCACGCGCTGCGCGTTGTTGATGGTCGATTCGATCTTGCCGCGGTGGCGCACGATGCCGGCATCGGCGAGCAGCCGCGCGACGTCGCGTTCGTCGAAGCGCGCGATGCGCTCGGCCTCGAAGTTGGCGAACGCCTCACGAAACGCCTCGCGCTTGTTCAGGATCGTGAGCCAGCTCAGCCCGGCCTGAAAGCCTTCGAGGCACAGCTTCTCGAACAACCGCCGGTCGTCGGTGACCGGGAAGCCCCATTCGTGGTCATGGTAGTGCTGGTAGGCCGGCGTGGCCTGGCACCAGCCGCAGCGCAGCGCGCCGTCATCGCCCTTGAAGAGCCCCGGGCGTACGCTCATCAGGCAACCTCCGTGCTTCGCACTGCGGTCAATTCGCCCTTGGGGCGGCCCGGCGGGCTCATGCGCGCGCCGGCAGCGGAATGAACTCGGTCTCGCCCGGCACACGCTCGAAGCGCTGCGCCTGCCATTCGTCCTGCGCCGCGACGATGCGGTCCTTGCGGCTGGAGACGAAGTTCCAGACCATGAAGCGGTGCCCGAGCGGCGTGCCGCCGATCAGCATGATGCGCCCGCCGCGCGGCGCCGCGAGCACCGGCTCGGATCCGGCCTCGAGCACGACCATCGTGTGCGCCGGCACGAGCGCGCCATCGAGCTCGATGTCGTGGTCGGTGCTGTACAGCGCACGCTCCTCGGCCGCCGCCGGAATCGCGAGCGACGCGCCCGAGGCGAGCGGGAAATTGATGTCCGCGTACAAGGTCGGCGACAGCGTGCGCACCGGCGAATTCAGGCCCCAGGCGCTGCCGATCAGCACGCGCAGCAGCACGCCGTCGAGCTCGCGCGCCGGAATCTCGGCGGCCGGCACGTGCTGAAAGCTCGGCGCGTCTTCTTCACGTTCGGACGGCACCGCGAGCCACAGCTGCAGGCCGTGGCTGCGGCGCTCGATGCCCAGCAAATCCTTGGGCGTGCGCTCGGAGTGCACGATGCCGCGGCCCGCCGTCATCAGGTTGATCGCGCCGGGCTCGATGCGCTGGACCACGCCGGTCGAATCGCGGTGCATCATCGCGCCCTCGAACAGGTAGGTGACGGTCGCCAGGCCGATGTGCGGATGCGGCCGCACGTCGAAGTTGTCCTCGGGGCGCGCGGTGATCGGGCCGAAGTGGTCGAAGAACAGGAACGGGCCGACGGCCTGGCGCTGCGCGGCCGGCAGCGAGCGCCGCACGATGAAGCCGCCGCCCAGGTCTTTCTCGTGCGGGTGCAGGGTTTGAAGCTCGGGCATGAGGTGCCTCCGTGGAACGATCCGGCCAGTGTAGGGCGCCCGTCTAAAATCCGCGTTTCCCTGCGATGACAGAAAGCCCCCCATGAGCCTCAAATGCGGCATCGTGGGCCTGCCCAATGTGGGCAAGTCCACCCTCTTCAACGCCCTCACCAAAGCGGGCATCGCCGCCGAGAACTATCCGTTCTGCACGATCGAGCCGAATGTCGGCATCGTCGAACTGCCGGACCCGCGGCTCGACGCCCTCGCGGCGATCGTGAAGCCGGAGCGCATCGTGCCGGCGATCGTCGAATTCGTCGACATCGCGGGGCTGGTGGCCGGTGCGTCCAAGGGCGAAGGCCTGGGCAACCAGTTTCTCGCGCACATCCGCGAGACCGACGCGATCGTCAACGTGGTGCGCTGCTTCGACGACGAGAACGTGATCCATGTGGCCGGCAAGGTCGACCCGATCTCCGACATCGAGGTGATCCAGACCGAGCTGTGCCTGGCCGACCTGGGCACGGTCGAGAAAGGCCTGCACCGCTACAACAAGGTCGCACGTTCGGGCGACAAGGAGGCGCAGAAGATCGTCGAGGTGCTGAACAAGTGCCAGGCGGCGCTGAACGAAGCCAAGCCGGTGCGTTCGATCGCGTTCAGCAAGGAAGAGCTGGTGCTGGTCAAGCCGCTGTGCCTGATCACCGCGAAACCGGCGATGTTCGTCGGCAACGTCGACGAGAACGGCTTCGAGAACAACCCGTACCTCGACAAGCTGCGCGCGTTTGCCGAACTGCAGAAGGCGCCGGTGGTCGCGATCTGCGCCAAGACCGAGGCCGAACTGTCGGAGATGGCCGACGACGACAAGCTGATGTTCCTGCAGGAAATGGGGCAGACCGAGCCGGGCCTGAACCGGCTGATCCGCGCCGCGTTCAAGCTGCTGGGATTGCAGACCTACTTCACCGCCGGCGTGAAGGAAGTGCGCGCCTGGACGATTCATGTCGGCGACACCGCGCCGCAGGCCGCCGGCGTCATCCACACCGATTTCGAGCGCGGCTTCATCCGCGCCCAGACCATCGCGTTCGACGACTTCATCGCCTACAAGGGCGAGCAAGGCGCGAAGGATGCCGGCAAGATGCGCGCCGAAGGCAAGGAATACGTGGTGAAGGACGGCGACGTGCTGAACTTCCTGTTCAACGTCTGAGTCGCGGGCGGCGCGCCCCGGAATTGTTTCAACGAAATCTGGGCCCGTTTCTCAATTGCCGCCTGTGACCGCGCAGAATCGTGTCTTTTGACGATCCCGCGCCGCCGGCTCGCGGTCATCCGATCATCATCACCCACGATCCGCTTCGCGCTTGGCCACCTCCCCGACCTCCGACGATTCGCTGCACTGGACCGTCGCCTTCGCGTTGACCGCGGTCTGCTACGCGCTCGCCGGGCTGGTGGCGCTGCCGCTGGCGATCCCGCCGGGTTATGCGTCGCCGCTCTATCCGGCGGCCGGTGTCGCGATCGCCAGCGTGCTGGTCTTCGGCCGGCGCATGCTGCCGGCGATCGCGTTGGGGGCGCTGTGCGTCAACCTGAGCCTGCCGATGCAACACCGGGCGTTCGCGCTGTCGATGTTGCCGCTGCCGATCGTGATCGCGTTCGGCGCGTCGCTGCAGGCCTTCATCGGCGCCGAGCTGGTGAAACGCCACGTGCAGCAGCCGCTGTCGCTGTCGGAGCCGCGCGACATCCTGACCTTCCTGGTGGTCGGCATGGTGTCGTGCCTGGTGAACACGATCGTCGCGAACACGGGCATGTGGGTGACCGGCACGCTGCGCGTGACCGAGCTGCCGTTCAGCCTGGCGACCTGGTGGATCGGCGACTTGCTCGGCGTGCTGATCGGTGCGCCCATCGTCCTGACGCTGATCGGCCGGCCGCGCTCGGCCTGGGCACCGCGCTGGCGCAGCGTCGGGCTCACGCTGACGCTCGTGACGGTGCTGCTCGCCTTCGGCATCCGCCAGATCGTGCAATGGAACAACGAGCGCACCCGCAGCGCGTTCATGCACGACGCCAGCGGTGCCGCGCTCGCGCTGTCGGCACAGCTGCGTGAACCGCTGGCGGCACTCGAGGCGATGCACAGCGTGTTCATCGCCTCGGACAACGTGACGCCCGAAGAAATGCGCCTCGCCACGCGCTCCTGGCTGGCGCACGACGGCTTGCAGGCGATCGCGTGGAGCGAGCGGCTGCGCCGCGACCAGGTGCCGGCGCTCGAGGCCCGGGCGCGCGGCGAAGGCCATCCGCGCTACACGGTGTTCGACCGCAAGGACGGCGCGGCACTGGCGCAGGGCGATGGCGAGGTCGTGGCGATCCGCTACATCGAGCCGTTCGCCACGAACGCGCCGGCGCTCGGGCTCAATCTGCTGTCGGTCCCGGCGGTGCGCGCGGCCGTCGAATCGGCGCGCCGCAGCGGCCTGCCGACCGCGACCGCAGGCTTTCGGCTGACGCAGCAGGCGGCGAACGAAGAACAGGTCGGCGTCGTGCTGTACCAGGCTTTGTATTCACCGAACGTTCCGTCCGAGGCGCAGCGCGCCGGCTCGCTGCGCGGTGTCGTGTCGGTGATCTTGCGCATGGACGATCAGCTCAGGGCGCTCGCCGCGCACGTGCCCGCGCACCTGCGGCTGTGCCTGGTGGACGTGACGCCGGGGAGCGCCGCGACGCGCCTGTCCGGCGCGGCGGACTGCGAACGGGCCAAGACACCCTCCGGCAACCCGATGCGGTTCACGCAGGCGCTGAGCTACGGCGGCCGCCAATGGGAAGTGCGCATCTCGTCGCCACGCGGCGCGCTGCCGACCGCGAGCGGCGCCGACGTCTGGCTGTTCGCGCTGGTGGGGCTGCTCTCGACCGCGATGCTGGGCGGCTTCCTGCTGACCGTGACCGGCCGCACCCACCGCATCGAGACGGCGGTGCGCGAACGCACGGCGGCGCTGCAGAACGAAGTCCACGAGCGCGGCATGGCCGAGGCGGCGCTGCGCGAGAGCGAACAACGCTTTCGCAACATCCTGAACAACGTGCCGATCGGCGTGATCTACACCGACCTGCGCGGCAACATCAAACAAGCCAACCCGCGCTTCTGCGAGCTCACCGGCTACAGCGAGCAGGAGCTGCTGACGCTCAGCCTGGCCGATTGCACCCACCCCGACGACCTGGACCAGGACGCCGAGCTGATGGGCCAGCTCGTGCGCGGCGAGCTGCCGATGTTCCGGCGCCACAAGCGCTACATCGTGAAGAACGGCAGCACCGTGTGGGTCCAGGCGACCGTGTCGCTGCTGCGCTTCGCCGACGGCAAGCCGCGCAGCGTCGTCGGCGTCGTCGAGGACATCACCGAACACCTGAAGCTCGAGGACGCCGAGCGCGCCCGCGAGGCCGCCGAAGCCTCGAACCGCGCCAAGAGCGAATTCCTCTCGCGCATGAGCCACGAGCTGCGCACGCCGCTGAACGCGATGCTCGGCTTTGCGCAATTGCTCGAACTCGATCCGCGCCAACCGCTCAGCACCGAGCAGAAGCCCTGGGTGAGCCAGATCCAGCAGGCTGGCTGGCACCTGCTGGAGATGATCAACGACGTGCTCGACCTCTCGCGCATCGAGTCGGGCAACCTGCGGCTCCAGACCGAGACGCTGAACCTCGTCGAGATGCTCGAGGCCACGCTCGCGATGATCGAGGGCGAGGCGCGCCAGCGCAGGATCCGCATCTCGCAGGATTTCGCGCCCGGCACCACGACCGTGCTGGGCGACGCGACGCGCGTCAAACAGATCCTCACCAACCTGCTGAGCAATGCGGTCAAGTACAACGCCGAAGGCGGCCGCATCCACATCGGCAGCCGGCCGGTCGGCGCCGACCTGATCGAGATCGCCGTCACCGACACCGGCCTGGGCCTGACGCCGGAGCAGCTCGGCGAGCTGTTCCAGCCCTTCAACCGGCTCGGCCGCGAACGCTCGGCGCAGCAAGGCACCGGCATCGGCCTCGTGATCAGCCAGCGCCTGGCCGAGCTGATGGGCGGCTCGCTGCGCGCCAACAGCGTGGCCGGTCAGGGCTCGTCGTTCATCCTGACGCTGCCGTGCTCGACCGACCCCGACACGGTGCGCTCCGACCTCGATGCGCTGCCGCCCAGCGCGGCCGAGTACCACCGCCGCATCGTGCACTATGTCGAGGACAACGAAACCAATGTCGAGGTGATGCGCGGCATCCTGGCGCAGCGGCCGCAGGTCGAGCTGCAGGTGTCGGTCACCGGGCTCGACGGCCTCGCCGCGATCCGCGCGCGCCGGCCCGACCTGATCCTGCTCGACATGCACCTGCCCGACATCAGCGGCATGGAACTGCTGCGCCATCTGAAGGCCGACGTGCACACCGGCGGCATCCCGATCGTCGTGGTCTCGGCCGATGCACTGGCGCAGCAGATCGCGGCGGCGTTCGAGGCCGGCTGCGCGCACTACCTCACCAAGCCGGTGAGCGTGTCCGAGCTGCTGGGCGTGCTGGACGACGAGCTGGAACGCATGGAGACGCGCTTCAGCTAGGGTCCGCGGCGGTCAGAATCCGTAGAGGCAGGCCGGGTTGTCCACCAGGATTTTTCGGCGTGCGTCGCTGCCACCGATCAGCTCGAGCGCCCACGCCAGCAGCGGCTCGTTGGCCGGCGCCGGTCTGACGTTCGGGTGCGGCCAGTTACTGGCCCACACACAGCGCTCCGGGTAACGCTCGGCGAGCACGCGCAGCAGTGGCGCCACGTCCGCATAGTCCGGCGGGCCGCTGCGCGAGCTCTCGTACGGTGCGGACAGCTTGATCCAGCAACGCCCGGTGTCGAGCAGCCGGCACAGCGCGAGAAAGCCCGCGCTGTCGGGGTGCACCGGCCCGAGAAACTTGCCGAGGTGGTCGATCACGAGCGGGCACGGCAGCCGGACGAGTGCGGCTTCGTGCGCGGGCAGCTGGTGGCCGTCCAGCTGCAGGTTGATGTGCCAGCCGAACGCGGCGATCCGCGCCGCGAGGCCGTCAAGGCTGGCCCAGGGCAGCACGCCGCCCGCCAGCATCATGAAGCGCACCCCGCGAATGCCCGCCCGATGAAGTCGGTGCAACTCGTCGTCTGGCACCTCAGGCCGCACGACCGCGACGCCGCGCGCACCGGTGCCGAGCTCGGCGAGCGCGTCCAGCAGACAGCGGTTGTCGAACCCGTAGCCGGTCGGCTGCACGACGATCGCGCGGGCCAGGCCGAGTGCCTGTTGGACCGCCCGGTACGCCGCGACCGGCGCATGCGGCGGCGTGAACGTGGCGGTCGGAGCCAGCGGGTAGGCGCTCGTGTCGCCATAGATGTGGAAGTGGCAATCGCAGGCCCCCGCGAAGGCGATCGGTGTGCTGCTCATGCCGGGCTCACGGCGTCGGAGGGATGGGATGTCCCCAGCGCCGCAGCCGCGTCGCGCGCGCGGCGTTGACGGCCCCCGGCGGCACCTCGCCGCGCAGCAGCGCGGACAGCTGCGACACGGTTTCGAGCGCCTGGTGCTCGACCGCCGGCAGCGTCAGGCCGCCGATGTGCGGCGCGGCGATCACGCGCGGATGGCGTGCCAGCGGAGGCGATGGCATCTGATCCGGCGCGCGGCCGACGTCGAGCGCGCAGCCGGCCAGCCGCCCGGTGTCGAGCGCCTGCAGCAAGGCCTCGTCGTCGACGAGTTCGCCGCGCGCGGCATTCACGAAGAACGCGCCCGGCTTCATCGCTGCGAATGCGTCGGCGTTCATCATGTTTTCGGTCGCGGCGTTGGCCGGCGCGAGGCAGACGACGAAGTCCGACTCGGCCAGCAGCGCGAGCAGCGTCACCTGCGTCATCCCGTCGCACGCGCCGATCGGCTCCGGCGTGGTGATGCACACGCGCATGCCGAAGGCGCGCGCCAACGCGGCCAGGTACTGCCCGATCTGTCCGAAGCCGATCACGCCCAGGGTCGAGCCGCGCAGCTCGCGGCCCATGAATGCCGCGGGCGGCCGATCGTGGTGATAAGCCTCGGCGTAGCGGCTGAGGCCGCGTCCCAGGTCGATCATCGCGGCGATGATCCACTCGGACACCGCCGCCGCATAGCCCGGGCTCGCCTGCGTCACGAGCACGCCGTGCGCGCTGGCCGCGTCGACATCCACAATGCGGATGTCGACGGCGCAGCGCATGAACGCGACCAGCGTCGGCAACTCGCGGAACAGCGTGTCAGGGCCCGGGGTTTGCCGATACGCGATCAGCGCGTCGCAGCCGCGGGCAGCGGCGACGAGCTCGGGCGTCGTCAGTTCGCGCGGCTCGGGGTTGAAACGCACGTCGGCGACCGCCTGCAACGCCTGCGTGGCCTTGGCGCCGAAGTACTGCGCCAGCTTGTCGCTCGGGTGCGTGACGAACACCGTGCTCATCGGGCGGCGCCCTGAGGCTTCGCCAGCGCGCCGGGCGAACGCGGTGCCAGCTCCGGCGGCGCGACTGATTCGCGCTCGACCAGCTGCGTCGGCGTGAAGACCCGCTCGCGCTCGTCGCCGTCGTCGCGCAGCTGGTCGTGCGGTGTCATCGCCAGCTCGACCATCGCCCGCGCCATCTCGCGCACCGGCAGGTGCACGGTGGTCAGCGACGGGTTCGACAGCGCTGACAGGTACAGGCCGTCGATGCCGACGACGGAGACATCCTGCGGGACGCGCAGGCCGGCCTCGCGCAGACCCGCCATCAGGCCCAGCGCCATCAGGTCGTTCAGCGCGACGATGCCGGTCGGACGCTGCGCATCCACCGCCAGCTTCAGCGCCGTGGCCCGGCCGACCTCGGCGATGACGGCGTCGCCGTATTCGTTCAGCGGCCCGCCATCGATGACCTGCGCCTGGTCGCGCAGCCCGGCGGCATCGGCCGCCGCGAGGAAGCCGTCGATCTTCGCGCTGCGGCTCATCGTCATGCCGGCCACGGTGACGAACGCCAGCCGGCGATGACCCTTGTCGATCAGGTGCTGCGTGGCCAGCCGGGCGGCCTCGAAGTTGTCCGGCATCACGTGCGCGACGCGCGATGGTTTGCCGGGGGTTGCGCTGCGGTCGTAGCTGACGACCACCATGCCGCGCTCGACCGCGGATTCGAAGTGCCGCTCGTCGGCCAGCGACGACACGACGATGACGCGCCGCACGCCGTGCGACAGCAGGTCTTCGAAGAACGCGCTCTCCTTGTCCTTGTCACGGTAGGTGCTGCCGATCAGCAGGCGGAAGCCGAACCGCTCCTGCGCGACGGTTTCGATCTCGCGCGCGATGTAGCCGTACATCGGGTTGGTCATCGACGGCACCAGCAGCCCGAGCAGCGGCGTCTGGCCGGTCTTGAGCTGCTGCGCGAGCTTGCTCGGCCGGAACTGCAGCGCGCCGATCGCCGCTTCGACACGCGCCAGCGTCTCAGGCCGCATGCGGTCGGCGCGGCCGTTGAGCACGTTGGACACCGTGCTCACCGAGACCTTGGCATGTCGGGCCACATCCTGGATCGTGGTCATGGGGTTTCCTGAAAATCGACTAGAGGCCGAGCCGGTTGGGCAGCCAGAGCGAGAACGACGGTACCAGCACCAGCATGATGAGCGTCGCCAGCAGCACGGCGAGGTATTTCATCATCGGCCGGGCCACGTCCTTGACTTGCGTTCCGGTGATCGCGCAGGTGGCGAACAGCCCCAGCCCGATCGGCGGTGCGAACAGGCCCAGCCCCATCGCGATGACCATCACGGTGCCGAAGTGCAGCGGGTTGACGCCGAGCTGCTGCGCGATCGGCGTCAGCAGCGGGCCGAAGATGATCAGCGCCGGCGCGCCCTCGAGCACCGCGCCGAACAGGATCATCAGCAGCACCGACAGCAGCATGAACATCACGCTGCCGTACTGGTGCGCGAACGCGATCATCGTGCCGGACACAAGCTGCGGGATCTGCTCGATCGTCAGCGCGAACGACAGGCTGGACGCCGCCGCGACGATGAAGAGGATGCCGCCCGCCATCGACGCCGAGCGCACGAACAGCTGCGCGATCGAGCCGATGCTCAGCTCGCGGAACGCCAGGCTGCCGACCACCAGCGCGTAGACGACCGCGAAGGCCGATACCTCGGTGGAGGTCGCCACGCCCGAGGTCACACCCTTGCCGATCATCCCGACCATGACGATCGCGACCAGCGCACCGCCGAGCAGCTTCAGCATCGGCGTGCGGTGCTCGAAGGCTTCGCTCGGGTCGATTCTGCGGCCGACGACCACCGCGAGCGCGGCCAGCGCCAAGGCCATCACGGCGGCCGGCACCAGCCCGGCCATGAACAGGCCGGCGATCGAGATGTTGGCGACGAAGCCCATGATGATCATGTTGATGCACGGCGGGATCGTCTCCGCCATCACCGCGCTGCAGGCCAGCAGACCGGCGGCTTCGTTCGGATCCTGGCGCGTGCGCCGCACCGCCGGCATCACGATGCCGCCGACCGCGGCGACGTCGGCAAGCTTGGAGCCGGAAACACCGGAGAAGAACGCGGTGGCCGTGATCGTGATCAGGCCCAGCCCGCCGCGCACGCGCCCGAAGATGCGCAGCAGCAGCTCGATCAGCCGCGACGACATGCCGTTCGACTCCATCAGCAAGCCGGCTAGCACGAAGAACGGAATCGCCAGCAGCACGAAGTGATCGCTGCCGGCCATCACCTGCTGCGAATAGACCAGCATCGGCAGCGACGGATCGGCCAGGAAGTAGAGCAGCGCAGCGAGCGCGAGCACGAAGGCGATCGGCATGCCCAGCGCCAGCCCGCCGAAGAAGCCGACGGCCAGCAGCATGCCGCGCGAGACCGCGAGCGCCGGCAGCAGCGCGTTCCAGGCGCAGACCGCGGCGGCGATCGCAACGCAGGCGACGAAGGTTCCGATCACGACGCGCCGCGAGCCGTTGACCGCATTGGCCACGCCGAACACGAGCATGAACAGGCTGCCGACCACGACCGGGTAGACGTACAGCCACTGCGGCAGCCCGAGCGGCGTGGTCTGGTCGTAGCTGTCGACCAGCAGCAGCGCCGCAGACACGAACAGGCTCGCCGCCACCCCCGCGATCAACCAGTGCCCTGCATGCAGCAGTGCCGGTTGCCAGCGGCCGGGCAGCATCAGGCGGAAGAAGTCAGCGCCCACATGCTGGCTGCGAGCCAGCACCGTTGCCGCACCGAAGAAGACCATCACGATCATCAATGCCCGCGCGATCTCCTCGGCCCAGTCCACCGGGTCGTGCAGCAGGTAGCGGTAGACGACCGAGAGGAACACCATCAGCACGTCGACCGCGAGCACGGCGCCGGCCAGCCACTCCATCGCCCGCGTCAGCCGGCCCAGCCAGGCGCCCGGCGTCGCGCCGTCGTGCCGGAAGCCGAACGCGGCGGGAGCGGCCAGCACCGTGCTCATGCCTTTCAGCCCCGCGCCGCGGAGATGGCCGCGAACAGCGGCGCCGTGCTCGCGTACTGCTTGCCGAAATCGGCCCAGAGGCGGGCCTCCATCTCCTTGCGAACGGCGGCACGGTCCGTCGCCGGCATCGGATAGAAGGCCATGCCCTTGCGCTTGAGCTCCTCGACCGCGGCGACGGCCTTGTCGTTCGCGATCGCGCGTTGCTGCGTGGTGGTGTCGTTGACCGCCTTCATAAACGCGGGGCGCAGGTTCGGCGTGATCTTGTCGAGACTGCGCTTGCCGATCACGACGACCATCGGCGAAAACAGGTGCTCGGTCAGCCAGCAGGACTTGACGACCTCGTTGAGCTTGCTCGCCAGCACCGTGCCGGCATCGTGCTCGAAGCCGTCGACGACGCCGGTCTGCGCCGCCATGTAGAGCTCGCCGAACGGGATCGGTGTCGGAATCGCGCCCATGATCTTGAAGGTCTCGATGAACGCTGGCGTGGGCAATACCCGAAGCTTGACGCCCTTGATCTCGGCCAGCGACTTCACCGGCACCTTGGTGTAGACGCTGCGGGCGCCGAAGTGCGACGCCCAAGTCAGGATCGAGCAGCCGGTGCGCTTTTGCAGCATGTCGTTGAGGCTGGCGCCGACCGAGCCGTCCAGCGCCCGTGAGGCGTGCGCGTAGTTGTCGAACAGGTAACCGAGGTCGAGCATGCCGATCTCGGGCAGCACGGTGGCCCAGATCGACGAGCCGGTCACCATCATGTCGATCGAGCCGACCTTGACCTGCTGGACCACGTCGCTTTCCTTGCCCAGCTGGTTGTTCGGGAAGTAGTCGATCTTGATCGCGTCGCCGACGCCTGCGGCCTTCAGATGGGTCTGCAAGTGCTGCGACCACACGTAGTGCGCGGCGTTGTCGTCCGCCGTCATCGACGACGAGAAGCGCAGCGCGACCGCAGCCTGGGCCCGGCTGACTGCGGGGACGCCGATCAGCGCACCCAGGGACGCGGCCGAGCCAGCGCGCACGAATTGACGGCGAGAGATCGAGGTCATGGTTTGTCTCCAGTGAAACAAGACTGAAACATCGCTTGTGCGGCGATTTACTGTATCGATTTAGTATATCGATATAGTTCACCATGAGTTCCTGGGTTATCCCGGCGTTTCGTGACGACTGACCTGGCAATCCCCGCGATAGGCCGGAGCAATCAGCACTCGAGCCAGGCGAGTGCTAAGATTTGCGGAACTGAAAGGGATTCGGCATGTCTGATCTCACCATGAACACACCCTCCTCCTCTGCTGCTGCATTGACCGTCCGCGACCCGTGGGCCCTGGTGCCGTCGCTCGGCAACCTCGACGCCTACATCACGGCGGCGAACCGTGTGCCCATGCTCACGCACGAAGAAGAAATCGCCTTCGCGACGCGCCTGCGCGCCACCGGCGACCTCGACGCCGCCGGAAAGCTGGTGCTCTCGCACCTGCGCTTGGTCGTGTCGATCTCGCGCAAGTACCTCGGCTACGGCCTGCCCCACGGCGACCTGATCCAGGAAGGCAACATCGGCCTGATGAAGGCCGTGAAGCGCTTCGACCCGGACCAGGGCGTGCGCCTGGTCAGCTACGCGATGCACTGGATCAAGGCCGAGATTCACGAGTACATCCTGAAGAATTGGCGCATGGTCAAGGTCGCGACGACCAAGGCCCAGCGCAAGCTGTTCTTCAACCTGCGCTCGATGAAGCAAAGCCTGAAGGACGACGCCGAAGACGTCGACACGCACCGCAACACGCTGACGCAGGGCGAGGTCGATACGCTCGCGAAGACGCTCAACGTCAAGCGCGAAGAAGTGCTCGAGATGGAAACCCGGCTCTCGGGCGGCGACGTCGCACTCGAACCGTTGAATGACGACAGCGAAGAGAGCTTCGCCCCGATCGCCTACCTGGCCGACGAAGCGAGCGAGCCGACGCGTGTGCTCGAGGCCCGCAACCGCGACTGGCTCGCCGGCGACGGCATTGCGATGGCGCTCGACGCGCTCGACGCGCGCAGCCGCCGCATCGTCGAAGAACGCTGGCTGAAGGTCAACGACGACACCTCGGGTGGCATGACGCTGCACGAGCTGGCCGACGAGTACGGCGTCAGCGCCGAACGCATCCGCCAGATCGAGGTCGCGGCGATGAAGAAGATGCGCAAGGCCTTGGTCGAAACAGCGTAGGCGCGGAGGCGCAAACATCAAAACGGCCCTACGGGGCCGTTTTGCATTGGCTGGTTCAGCCCGCCGACATCAACGCCTTGATGTCCGCCGCCAGCGCCTCGGCACCACCGCCGTAGCGCTCGAACAGGCGCGCATTGCCCTGGCCGTCAAGGATGAACGCACCCGCGGTGTGGTCCATCGTGTAGCTGCCCTCGACCTTGCCCGGGACCTTGGCGTAGAAGATCTTGAATTCCTTCGCCGCGGCCTGCGTCTGCTCCGGCGTGCCGCGCAGCGCGATGAAGCTCGGGTCGAAGCTGGCCATGTACGACTTCAGGATCTCGGGCGTGTCACGCTCCGGATCGATCGTCACGAACACGCCTTGCAGCTTGTCACCATCGGCGCCGAGCGACTTCTTCACTTGCGCGAGTTCGGCCATCGTCGTCGGGCAGACGTCGGGGCATTGCGTGTAGCCGAAGAACACCACCGTGACCTTGCCCTTGAAATCGGCGAGCGTGCGCGGTCGGCCGTCCACATCGGGCAGCGCGAGCTTGCGGGCGTAGTCGGCGCCGGTGATGTCGGCCCCGCGGTACGCCACCTGGGGCGCACGGGCCGTCGAGGCCAGTTTGTCGCAGCCGGCAACGGCGGCGCAGAGGATCGCGGCGAGAACAACAACGGTACGACGAGCAGCATTCACAGCCACGCCCTCAGGTAATGATCGATCAGCAGCGCCGCGAACAGCAGCGAGAGGTAGAGGATGGAAAAGCGAAAGGTCTTGCGCGCCAGTTGATCCGAATAGTTGCGCCAAAGTTTCCAGGCATGGCCGACGAAGCCGGCGTTCAGCAGCACGGCCGCAACCAGATAGACCACGCCGCTCATGTCCGACACGAACGGCAGCAGCGTGCCGGCGAACAGCACCAGCGTGTACAGGAACACATGCAGCCGCGTGAACTCGGCACCGTGCGTGACCGGCAGCATCGGCAGGCCGCTCTTGCGGTAGTCCTCGGCGCGGTAGAGCGCCAGCGCCCAGAAATGCGGCGGCGTCCACAGGAAGATGATCAGGCACATGATCATCGCCTCGAAGCCCACGTCGCCGCGGATCGCGGCCCAGCCGAGCACCGGCGGCATCGCGCCCGAGGCCCCGCCGATCACGATGTTCTGCGGCGTCATCGGCTTGAGCAGCACGGTGTAGATCACCGCATAGCCGACGAAGGTGGCGAAGGTCAGCCACATGGTCAGCGGGTTCACCGCGACGTACAGCAGCGCGCTGCCGGCACTGCAGAGCAAGGTCGAGAAGGTCAGCGTCTGCGTGTTCGTGAGCTGGCCACGCGCGGTCGGGCGCCACGCGGTGCGGGCCATGCGGGCGTCGATGCGCTGCTCGACCAGGCAGTTGAAGGCCGCCGCCGCCGCCGCGACGAGCCAGATGCCGACCGTGGCCGCCAGCGCCGTCTTCAGGTCGGGCAGGCCCGGTGTGGCCATCAGCATGCCGATCACCGCGCAGAACACGATGAGCTGCACCACGCGCGGCTTGGTCAGCGCGTAGAACTGGCGCGCGCGCGACGGCAGCGAGGTGCTGGTGGCGGCGGGCGAGGTGATGGTGTCGGCGGTCATGAGCGAAGGGCGCATTTTACGGAGCCCGGCGCGTGCACGGCGGCCGCCCCGGCGAATGAGTGACGCGCCCGCGTGATCAGCAGTGTCAGCAGCGTCACCCAGGCCGCGGCGCCGGCGGTGTGGGCGACCGCACCGATCAGCGGCCAGCCGAGCACGACGTTGGACAGGCCGCTGCCCAACTGCCACAGCGCGACCGCGGCCGCGCCCAGCGCCCACGGCCGCAGCGCGCGGTGCGCGTAGAGACGCCAGGCGAACACGGCCATCGCGACGAGCACGACGTACGCCACCAGGCGATGCACGTAGTGGATCGCCGTGAGTGCGGCGAATGGCAGCACGCCGCCATCCTTGCCGGCACCGAGCTCGCGCAGCAGCGCGAAGCCGTGTTCGAAATCCATCGCCGGCCACCAGCTGCCCTGGCAAGCCGGGAAGTCGCCGCCGCAGGCGAGCACCGCGTAGTTGGTGCTGACCCATCCGCCCAGCGCGATCTGCACCGCGCTGAGCGCGGCCAGCGCGACGGCAAAGCGGTACAGGCCGCGCGGCAGCGCGAGCCGCAGCCCCTCGCGTGGCACCTGAACCGCCAGCAGCACCAGCAAGATCATGCCGCCGAGCAGGTGCAGCGTGACGATCAGCGGGTAGAGCTTCATCGTCACGGTGAGCGCACCGAACGCGCCTTGCAGGCAGACCCAGGCGAGCGCCGCACTGGCCCACCACGGCGACGGCGCGAGCGCTCGGCGGCGCGCTTCGGCCCAGCTCAGTGCCGCGAGCACGACGATCAGCGCACCGACGCCGGTCGCGAGGTAGCGGTGGGTCATCTCGATCCAGGCCTTGCCGTGCGTCACCGGCCCGTCGGGCAGCACGCTTTGCGCCGCGCCGATCTGCGCTTGCGCGCCCAGCGGGCTCGTGCTGCCGTAGCAGCCCGGCCAGTCGGGGCAGCCCAATCCGGAATCGGTCAGGCGCGTGAAGGCGCCGAACAGCACGAGGTCGAACGTCAGGCACAGCGTCAGCACCGTGAGTGCTCTCAGCCGCGCCGACGCGCCGTGTCCGCGCTGGTGCCGCCACACCCACGCCACCGGCCCGAGCGCGAGCAGCGCGCCGACGAGCGCGATGCCGGCCATCGGTGCCAGATCGTAGGGTGCGGTCACTGTCATCAACGCCCCGGCTTGTCCCAGCCGGCGGACGCACGCAGCAGCTTCTCGACATCGCGCTTGAGCCGGGCCGGCTCGGGGTCGGCCGGTGAACGCATCATCCAGTTGCCGAGCGGGTCGACGATGTAGATGTGGTCGCTGAGCACGTGGCCCGCGGCCGGGGCGAGCCACGCCGACAACGCGGCGGTCGGCGCCCGCAGCACGCTGATCTCGGTGTGGGTGCGGACCGCGTCCAGCGTCTGCACGCGCGGCTGCGCATCGTCGGTGATCAGCCAGACCTTGTCGACGCGGTCCTTCTCGCGGCCCAGCGTCTCGCGCAACTGGCGCTGCAGCCACAGGTGCTTCTCGCACACCGCGTCGCAGGCGCCGCCGGACACGACGACGATCAGCCACTGGCCCTTGAGCGACTCGGCCCGCACCCCCGACCCTTGCAGATCGGCGAGTGGCAGCGCCGCCGGCAGCGGGCGCAGCGGCGTGATCAGCTCGCTGTAGTTGGTGCGGGCTTCAGGACGGATCACATAGAAGGTCAGGTACGAGGCGATCACCGGCACGGCGCAGACGAACAGCACCAGCAGCATCTTCATGCGGCCGCGCGCGGTGCGCCGCGCCTCGTCCTCGAGCGCGGGAGGCTGCATCACATGCACCGCAAAGCTCAGCGGTGCGGCGGGCTCATGCACGGCGGAGCCGGGGGCGGACGAGTTGGAACCAGACATACAAACCTGTCATCAGCGCACACAGCGCGAACCACTGGAACGCATAACCGTAGTGCTTTTGAACATCGACCGCGGGGCGCGGCCATTCGCGCAGCAGGCCATCGCCTGCGGTCGCGGGGGAGTCGGACTCTTGGACCGAGAGCGGCGCCAGCGCCAGACCCGACTCGACCTTGAACGCGTCGAGGTCGAGATTTTGCCGGATCAGCCCGCTGCCGCCGCCGGCGAACTCGTACAGCCGCGCCGGCGGCGGGGCGATATGGCCTTGCACTTCGACCTCGCCGGCCGGCATCGGCACCGCGGGCAGCAGGCTGCGATCGCGCAGATCGCGCGGCACCCAGCCGCGCTGGACCAGCACCGCTTCGGGCCGATCGAGCAATTGCAGCGGCGTGACGACGTAAAAGCCGACGCGCGCGTGCATCTGGCGGTTCTCGAGAAACACCGTGCGTCCAGCGACCCAGCGGCCGCGCAGCCGCACCGGCCGGTAGTGCTGCGACTCGGCTCGCTCGGACGTGCGCGCCAGCTCGGCGCCAGTGATCTCGGGCAGCTTGGCACGCGATTCAATCGCGTCCTGCAGGCCGATCTTCTGCGCGGCGCGACGCAGCTGCCAAGCACCGAGGTTGGCGGTGAGCACGACGCCGATCACGGTCGCCGCCAAGATGACCGCGGCGCGGCCGGCGGCGCTCAATGCCATGCTGGGACGCGCGGATAATCGATGCGCATGAAATACCTCATCGGCATCGCGTTCGTCTGCATCATCACTGCGCTCGTCATGGCCGGCGTGTTCATGATGCGCGACGGCCGCGATGGCAAGCCCAAGAGCGGCAACATGATGCGCGCGCTCGCGGTGCGGGTGGGCTTGTCGGTGCTGCTGTTCGCGTGCATCTTGTTCAGCTACTGGGCCGGCTGGATCCAGCCGACCGGCATCCCGATCGGCAAGTGAGCCATCCTGAAAAGACAGACGCCGCTCGCGGCGGCGTCTGCGGATCGAAGCGGCGGGCGGGCCGAGCGCCGGGCCGCTCCCAAGCCGGCCCGCGCCAGCCGCAAGCCGCGGCCGTCGTTCCCCTCGGGGGATCGGCCGACGTACGCGTCGGCCGAGAGGCTCGCTACAACCAGTAGACGACGACGTACAGGCCCAGCCAGACCACGTCCACGAAGTGCCAGTACCACGCGGCGCCCTCGAAGCCGAAGTGGCGCTGGGGCGTGAAGTGCCCCTTCATCAACCGGATCGTGATGAACAGCAGCATCAGCATGCCGACGAACACGTGGAACCCATGGAAGCCGGTCAGCATGAAGAAGGTCGAGCCGTACGCGCCCGACGACAGCTTCAGGTTCAGCTCGGTGTAGGCGTGGTGGTACTCGAAGATCTGGAAGCCGAGGAAGGTAATGCCCAGCAGCACCGTGAACCACATGAAGCCAATCGTCTTCGCACGCTGGCCAGCGACGAGTGCGTGGTGGGCAATCGTCAGCGTCACGCCCGAACTCAGCAGCAGCAAGGTGTTGATGGTCGGGATCGGCCACGGGCCCATGGTCTGGAACGGCTCGACGATGCCGGCCGGCGAGCCGGTCAGGCCCACGCCCGAGCTCGGCCAGATCGCACGGAAGTCGGGCCAGAGCACGGCGTTTTCGAGGCTGCCGAGGTTGGGCAGGGCGTGCATCCGGGTCCAGAACAGCGCGCCGAAGAAGGCGCCGAAGAACATCACCTCGGAGAAGATGAACCAGCTCATGCTCCAGCGGAACGACACGTCGATCCGGTCGCTGTAGAGCCCGCCTTCGCTTTCGCCGATGGCCTCGCGGAACCACTGCTGCAGCACGAAGGCCCACAGCACGAAGCCGGCGATCAGCGAGTACATGCCCCAGCCGTGGCCGTTGATCCACTGGCCCGCGCCGAAGATGACGAAGAGCAGACCGGTCGCGGCCAGCACCGGGTGCCGCGAGGGCGCCGGGACGAAGTAATAAGGCGTTTGCCCGTGAGGTGTCGCTGCCGACATGGCTTTTCTCCTGAGACTTGTCTGAATTATTTGGCGGCGCCGCTGGCCAGCACCCAGTTGACCAGCAACAGCAGCACGATGATGAACAGCGCCGCACCGATCACCGCGGCGATGACCACATGCACCGGATTGAGCTGGTTCAGGTCCTTCTCGTAGTCGGCGCCCTTGCGCACGCCGAAGAACGACCAGCCGACCGCCTTCATGGTCTGCACGAACGAACCCTTGCGTTGTGTGACCGGTGCCGTCATGACGGCGTTCCCCGGCCGGCGGGTTCGGGCGGCACCGTGCCGCCGACCTCGAAGAAGGTGTACGACAAGGTGATCGTCTTCACGTCTTTCGACAGCTTCGGGTCGATCACGAACACGACCGGCCAGCGTTTGGCCTCGCCCGGCTTGAGCGTGTACTGGTTGAAGCAGAAGCACTCGAGCTTGTTGAAGTGCGGCATCGCCTGCATCGGCGCGTAGCTCGGGATCGCCTGCGCCGACATCGTCCGGTTCTGCACGTTGCGGAACTCGTACATCACCGTCGTCAGCTCACCAGGGTGCACGACGACCGAGCGTTTCTCGGGCTTGAACTCCCACGGGCCGCGCGAGTTGGCGTCGAACTCGATCGTGATCGAGCGGCTCAGGTCGACCTGCGTGTTCTTCTGCGCGCGCGCGCCGCCCTGCACGTCGATCTCGGCGAGCGACAACACGTTGATGCCCAGCGCGTCGCAGATCGTCCGGTAGATCGGCACCAGCGCGTAGCCGAACGCGAACATCAGCGCCACCACCACCACGAGCTTGCCGACCATGCGCCAGTTGTCACGGCGCATCGAGGCGTCGTGATGGGTCTTCAGGGCCGCAGACGCGTCGCTCATCGCGCTCACATCCCGATCAGCGCGCTCTTGGCGATGAAGCCGACGAAGATCACGACCGCGATCGCGCCCAGGATCAGGCCGAGGCGGGCGTTGTTCTTCTTCTGTTCGGGCGTCATCTCGTTCTTCAAGCCACTCAGGCGACGATCTTGGTCGCGTTGGCGTTGAGCTTGGGCGGCGTCTCGAAGGTGTGGAACGGCGCCGGCGACGGCAGCTCCCACTCGAGACCTTCGGCGCCCTCCCACGGTCGCTGCGGGGCCGGCTCGCCCTTGCCGCGCATCATCGGCACGACCACCCAGAAGAAGAAGTACACCTGCATCAGCCCAAACCAGAACGCGCCGATCGACGCGACCATGTTGAAGTCGGCGAACTGCATCGGGTAGTCGGCATAACGACGCGGCATGCCGGCCAGGCCCAGGAAGTGCATCGGGAAGAAGGTGACGTTGAACGCGATCAGCGAACCCCAGAAGTGGATCTTGCCGCGCGTTTCGTTGTACATCACGCCGGTCCACTTCGGGCCCCAGTAGTAGACGCCGGCGAACAGCGCATACAGCGAGCCGGCCACCAACACGTAGTGGAAGTGGGCGACAACGTAGTAGGTGTCCTGCAGCTGGATGTCGATCGGCGCCATCGCCAGGATCAGCCCGGTGAAGCCGCCCATCGTGAACACGAACAGGAAGCCGACCGCGAACAGCATCGGTGTCTCGAAGGTCATCGAGCCGCGCCACATGGTCGCGATCCAGTTGAAGACCTTCACGCCGGTGGGCACCGCGATCAGCATCGTCGCGTACATGAAGAACAGCTGGCCGGTGACCGGCATGCCGGTCGTGAACATGTGGTGCGCCCAGACGATGAACGACAGGATCGCGATCGACGCGGTCGCATACACCATCGAGGTGTAGCCGAACAGGCGCTTGCGCGCGAACGCCGGGATGATCGCACTGACGATGCCGAAGGCCGGCAAGATCATGATGTAGACCTCGGGGTGGCCGAAGAACCAGAAGATGTGCTGGTACATCACCGGGTCGCCGCCGCCGGCGGGGTTGAAGAAGTGGGTGCCGAAGTGGCGGTCGGTCAGGGTCATCGTGATCGCGCCGGCAAGCACCGGCATCACCGCGATCAGCAGGTAGGCGGTGATCAGCCAGGTCCAGCAGAACAGCGGCATCTTCATCAGCGTCATGCCGGGCGCGCGCATGTTCAGGATCGTCACGATGATGTTGATCGAGCCCATGATCGAACTCGCGCCCATGATGTGCATCGCGAAGATGCCGGCGTCCATCGACGGGCCCATCTGCAAGGTCAGCGGCGCGTACAGCGTCCAGCCCGCGGCCGGTGCGCCGCCGGGCATGAAGAACGAGCCGACCAGCATGATCGCAGCCGGGATCAGCAGCCAGAAGCTGAAGTTGTTCATGCGCGCGAACGCCATGTCGGCCGCGCCGATCTGCATCGGGATCATCCAGTTCGCGAAGCCGACGAAGGCCGGCATGATCGCGCCGAACACCATGATCAGCCCGTGCATCGTCGTGAACTGGTTGAACATCTGCGGGTTCACGAACTGCAGGCCGGGCTGGAACAGCTCGGCGCGGATCAGCAGCGCGAGCACGCCGCCGACCATCAGCATCGTGAACGAGAACAACAGGTACATCGTGCCGATGTCCTTGTGGTTGGTCGCGTAGAGCCAGCGGCGCCAGCCGTGCGGCGCGCCGTGCTCATGGTCGTCGTGTGCGTGGTCGTGGCCGGGGGCGTGGCCGGGGTGGTCGATGACTGCGCTCATGGCAATTCCTGTTTTCTGTACGACGGGGTCTGGTGCTTTGAAGCCGGGCGGCGCATCACTTGCGCGCAGCGGCCACTTCGGACGGCTGCACGATCTGCCCGGTCTTGTTCGACCAGTTGTTCTTCGTGAACGTGATGACCGCGGCGAGCTCGGTGTCGGAGAGCTGCTTCCACGACGGCATCGCACCGTTGTTCTGGCCGTTCAGCACGACATGGATCTGCTTGCTCTTGTCGGCATCCAGAACCACCGGATCGGCGTCCAGTGCCTTGATCGGGCCACCCCCCTTGCCGCTGGCCAGATGGCAGGCAGCGCAGTTGGCCGCATACACTTTTTCGCCGCGCGCCTGCAGGTCGGGCAGCGTCCACACCTTCGCCGGATCATCGGCGAGCGCGGCCATTTCCTTCTTCTTGCCATCGACCCACTTGGTGTAGTCGGCCTGCGACAGCACCTTCACGTGGATCGGCATGTAGGCGTGTTCCTTGCCGCAGAGCTCGGCGCACTGACCGTAGTAGTCGCCCACCTTCTCGGCGCGGAACCAGGTGTCGCGCACGAAGCCGGGGATGGCGTCCTGCTTGATGCCGAAGGCCGGCACCATGAACGCGTGGATCACGTCGCTCGCGGTCGTGATGATGCGGATCTTCTTGTCCACCGGCACGACCAGCGGGTTGTCGACCTTCAGCAGGTAGTTGTCGACCGGCGCGGGCTTGCCGGAGTCGGACTGTTCGCGCTGGCTGACGTCGAGCGTCGAGACGAAGCCGATGCCCTCGCCTTCGCCGGTCAGGTAGTCGTAGCCCCACTTCCACTGGATGCCGGTGGCCTTGATCGTGACGTCGGCCGCACTCGTGTCCTTCATCGCGACGACCGTCTTGGTGGCCGGCAGCGCCATCAGGATCACGATGATGAAGGGCACGATGGTCCAGATGATCTCGACCGTCGTGCTCTCGTGGAAGTTCGCCGGCTTCGCGCCGTTGGACTTGCGGTGCTTGAAGATCGAATAGAACATCACCCCGAACACGCCGAGGAAGATGACCGTGCAGATCACGAGCATGAAGTAGTGCAGCCAGCGCTGGTCGGCGGCGATCTGCGTGACCGGCGCGTGCAGGTCGAGCTGGTTCACCCCGGGACCGCCCGGCAGGTCGTTGACCGCCAGGGCGGCGTGGGTCGCGAGCAGCGCGCCCAGCGTCAGGCCGATCTGACCGATCCTGCCCGCGACAGCTTGCAAACGTGCCTTCATCATGATCATGGTTGCCACATTTTTCAGTTTTCAGATTTGTCTTGCTGCGCCGTGAAGCGCTACGCGCCGGGCGGCGTGCCGCGCGGTGTTCCGTCTGGCCAGCGCCGCAACGCCCAACGCAATTCATCGGCCAGCTGGGGCCGCAACTCGGGGCGCACGAAGCGCCCGACCGCGATGCGCTGGCCCTGGCCCGAGAGTTCGAGCAGCGAGCCGTCGCCGTGCTCGGGCTCGATGCGCACCCAGGCCGGCGCGAACTCGGCGCGCTCCGTGGAGCGGCCCGAGGTGTGCTCGACCGTCAGGCGCCCGGCCTGCAGGCGGATGTTCTCGCTGTCGGTGGCGTGCCGCGAATAGAGCAGCAATGCCGCGCCGACGGCCAGCAGTTCGAGCCACGCGAACGGCATCACCAAGGTGGCGCCCTGGGCCCAGAACATGGCCGCGATACCCAGCGACAGCACGCACAGCGAGGCGTAGAAGTTCAGCAGCTGGCGCGGCGTGATCGAGCAGTTGCGCTTGAGCAGCCATTGCACCGATTCCACCGTGCGCTCGCCCGCACCCGAGAGCGCACCGAAGCGCAACGGCCGGGCCCGCGCCGCCTGGGCGATGGAAGGGTGAGATATGGTGGCTGACATCCCGCTCAAACTGTGATCAACGTGTCTTGAAAGGCTGCGGGCTGTCCAAAAAGTGCCCATGCGGGCTGCCCAACCTGGGAGTTTAGCGCAGGCGATGGAGCCGACTAACCCGCTTTGGGCCGGCCGTGGCTTGAACGCACCATGGCACGCATGTCGTCCAGCGACACCGTCGTTGCCTCGCCGGCGCGCAGCCGTGGCGCGGCCTTGAACGCGTGACCGTAGGCAACCTCGAAGCTCAGGCCGAGCGTGCCATCAGGCCCGGCGAGCGATTCCAGCTCGCGTTCCAGGCGCTCGCGCCAGCGCGGTGTGCGCAACCCGGCGAATCGATCCGGCGCGGTGTTGCCGCCGAGCAGCCGCAGTTCGGCCAGCAGCGCGCGCGGGTTGCTCCAGCGCAGCGTCAGCGTCTCCTGGTCCATCACCGGGTCGGCAAACCCGGCGTGCACCAGCATGTCGCCGAAGTCGTGCATGTCGACGAAGCCCGGGGTCGGCGCGGGCCAGCCGAGCCGCGCATAGAGCGCGCGCAACTCGCGCAGCGTGCCCGGGCCGAGGCAGGAGAACATCACGAAGCCGTCGGCGCGCAGCAGGCGCTGCCATCGATCGATCAGCGCCGTCGGATCGACGACCGCGTGCAGCATCATGTTGGCCCAGACCAGCCCGGCGCCGGGTGCGATCGGCTCGTCGCTCGTGACCACGCTGACCGACGCGCCGGTCCAGCGCTCGGCCGACCACCACGGGCGTTGCGCCTGTTCGCGGCTGCGCGCGGCCCACACCGCGTCGGGCTCGACGAGCACACGCGCCGCCTTCGGATAGGCCTGCGCGAGCAATGCCGCACCGGCACCGAGGCCGCTCCACCAGTCGATCACGAGCTCGGGCTGGTGCAGGATCACCTGCAGCTTCTCGGCCATGCGCCGCGCGACTTCGGCGTGCAGCCACGGCGGCTCGGGCTCGCGCACGAGGCGGCGCAACGCGGCGGTCACCGCGACGGCATCGAGCCGGCGGGCGCTCTGATCGGATTCGTTGGACATGGGCAGCCCCAGTATATTGAGCCGTGCTCTTCACCCGCCTCCTCGCCGCGACCCAGCGACTGCCCAGCCTGTGCGCCGTGTGCCGGGGCTGGGGCACGCAGCGCGTGTGCGCCACCTGCATCGAGCGCTTCGCGGCGCCGCACGCGCGGTGCCAGCGCTGCGCGCTGAAGCTGCCCGACGGTGCGCGCCTGTGCGGCGCGTGCCTGACCGACCCGCCGCCGTTCGCGCGCACGCTCGCCGCGGTCGACTACGACCACCCGTGGGACGGCCTGATCACGCACTTCAAGTTCCACGGCGCGCTCGATCTCGCGCCCGCGCTGACGCAGCGCCTGCTCGCCGCGTTCGAGCGCGACGACCGCCCCGCGCCGACGTTGTTGCTGCCGGTGCCCTTGAGCGCCGAACGCCTGCGCGAGCGCGGCTACAACCAGGCCTGGGAGATCGCGCGCCGCCTCGGTCGTGCGCTGCGCTGCGAGGCCGATGCGCGCCTGTTGCTGCGCGTGAAGGACACGCCGCACCAGCTTGCCTTTCCGCCCGAGCAGCGCGCCGGCAACGTGCGCGCCGCGTTCGCGGTCGAGCCGCGGCGCCGGGCCGAGCTGCGCGGGCGCCGCGTCACTGTCGTCGACGACGTGATGACCACCGGCGCCACCGTCGGCGAGATCGCGCGCGTGCTGCTGCAGGCCGGCGCGAGCGAGGTTGCGGTCTGGACCGTCGCGCGCACGCCGCGCCACGACGAGACCTGACCCGACGGCCGCCACAATCGCGGACCACCATGTTCAACATCGTCCTCGTCCACCCCGAGATTCCACCGAACACCGGCAACGTGATCCGCCTCGCGGCCAATACCGGCTGTGCGCTGCACCTGATCGAGCCGCTCGGTTTCTCGATGGACGACAAGAGCCTGCGACGCGCCGGGCTCGACTACCACGAGTACGCACCGGTGCGCCGGCATGCGTCGTGGGAGGCCTTCGTGCGCGATGCGCAGCCCGCGCCCGAGCGGCTGTTCGCGTTCACGACCAAGGGCAGCCAGCCGTTGGCGAACGTGGCCTGGCGCGCAAACGACTGGCTCGTGTTCGGCTCCGAGACCGCCGGGCTGCCGGAGTCGGTTCGCGAGTCGTTCAGTGCGACGCAGCGCGTGCGGCTGCCGATGCGCGCCGACCAGCGCAGCCTCAACCTCAGCAACGCGGTGGCGGTCGCGGTGTTCGAAGCGTGGCGGCAGTGCGGTTATGCGGGCGGCTCTTAGCGCTGTCGCCGCGAACTCGGCCGGCGCCGGGCCGCTCCCAAGCGGGCCGAGCACCCGCCCGGCGGGTGGTGGCGTATTCGCCACCGGGTGCCCTGTCTACTCGGGTTGCACACCTGCGGCCTTGATGACCTTGCCCCAGCGTTCACGCTCGGTCTTCATCAGGCCGGCGAGCGCCTCAGGCGCAGTGCCGGCGGCGCTGAAATACTGGCCGAGAATCTTGCCGCGCACCGCGTCGCTCTTGATGATGCGGATCAGCTCGTTCGAGACGCGATCGATGATGGTTCGCTTGGTTCCGGCCGGCGCCAGCACCGCCTGCCACGAGATCGCCTCGAAGCCGGGATAGCCTTGTTCGACGAAGCTCGGCATCTCCGGCAACGAGCCGGCACGGCCCAGCGTCGTGACGCCGAGCGCGTTCAGCTTGCCGGCGCGGATCTGCCCGATCGCGATGCCCGGCACCATGAAGCCGGCCTGCACCTGGCCGGCCAGGATCGCGTTGACGACCTGCGGGAAGCCCTGGTACGGCACGTGCACGATGTCGAGCCCGGCGCGGGCCTTGAACAGCTCCATCGCGAGGTGCGCGGCGCTGCCGTTGCCGACGCTTCCGTAGTTGAGCTGGCCCTTCTTCGCCTTCACGATGCGCACGAAGTCGGCGAGCGTGGCCGCGCCGAGTTTCGGATCGACGACAAGCACGTTCGGCGAGGTCGCCACCAGCGTCACCGGCGCGAGGTCCTTGGCGGGGTCGTAGTTCAGGCTCTTGCTGAGCAGCGGCGCGGTCACGAGCGGCCCCTGGATCGTGAACAGGAAGGTGTAGCCATCGGGCTCCGCCTTGGCCACGGCAGCAGTGCCGACATTGCCACCCGCGCCCGGCTTGTTGTCGACGATCACGACCTGGCCCAGCACGTGCCCGAGTGGCTCGGCGATGAGGCGCGCGATGATGTCGGGCGAGCTGCCGGGCGGGAAAGGCACGACCAGCTTGATCGGCCGGCTCGGCCACGCCTGCGCGAAGGCCGGGGTCGACAACGCAGCCGCAGCGGCCACCGTGGTGTGCAGGAACCTGCGGCGCTGCATCGGGCTGGTTTCCGTCATCTTCATCTTCTTCGTCATGCTTCGGGCCGCGCGCCGCGGCCCATCAATTGTTCGAGCGCCTGGGCCGGCGTCAGGCGGCCGCCGATCACCGCGGCCACCGCCTCGGTGATCGGCATCTCGACGCCGAGCGCATGGGCGCGCCGCAACACCATCGGCGCGGTCCCGACGCCTTCGGCGACATGGCCGAGTTCGGCGAGGATGCGCGCGAGCGGCAGGCCCTGCGCGAGCAGGCGGCCCACGGTGCGGTTGCGCGACAGGTTGCCGGTGGCGGTGAGCACCAGGTCGCCAAGCCCCGACAGGCCCATGAAGGTTTCGGCGCGTGCGCCGAGCGCCACGCCCAGTCGCGTCATCTCGGCCAAGCCACGCGTGATCAGCGCGGCGCGGGCGTTCAGCCCCAGGCCCTCGCTGTCGGACAGGCCGTCGGCAGCACCGCTCACGCGCATCGCATCGGCCATGCCGGCCGCGATGGCCAGCACGTTCTTCACCGCACCGCCGACTTCCACGCCGACCGGATCGTCGGACGTGTAGACACGCAGGCTCTCGCTGTGCAAGGCCTGCACCGCGTCCAGGCCGAGCGCGGCGTCGCCGCTCGCGGCCACCAGCGCGGTGGGCTGACCGCGCGCCACCTCGATCGCGAAGCTCGGGCCCGAGAGCACGCCGGTGCGCAGCTGCGGCGCGACATCGCGCGCGAGCTCGTGGCCGAGGCGTCCGCTGCCCGGCTCGAAGCCCTTGCACAGCCACAGCACGCCCGCGGCAACGCTGCCGATGCGGCGCAGCATCTCTTCCAGCCCCGCCATCGGCGTGGCGACGATCACGAGCCCGTCACGCGCATGCGCCAGCGCGGCGGCCAGATCGTGCTCGATCACGAGCGTGGCGGGCAGGTCGACGCTGGGCAGGTAGACCCAGTTGCGGCGCGTCTCGCGCATCTGCGCGGCCTGGGCCGCATCGCGCGCCCACAGCCGCGTCGGATGGCGGGCGCAGACGCTCACCGCAAGCGCGGTGCCCCACGCGCCGGCACCGAGGACCGTGAGGTTCATCGACGCGGCGTGCGGGAGATTCGCGCGGAGATCAGTTCGCGGAGGTGATGATGCCGCTGCCGTTGGTCTGGCCGGCGGCTTGCGCCTGTTGCGCCTCGTACATCGCCTGGAAGTTCACTTCCGACAGCAGCACCGGCGGGAAGCCGGCACGCGTGCAGACGTCCGAGACGATCGCGCGCAGGTACGGGTAGACGATGCCGGGACAGGCGATGCCGATGATCGGCTGCAGCTGGTCTTCGGGGATGTTGCGGATCTCGAAGATGCCGCCCTGCTTGGCTTCGACGAGGAACAGCACCTTGTCGTTGACCTTGGTCGTGACGGTGGCGGTGACGGTCACTTCGTACACGCCCTCGCCGATCGGCGCGGCGCCCAGGCCGAGGTTGATCTCGACCTGCGGCTGGCCTTGTTCGAGCAGGATCTGCGGCGAGTTCGGCTGCTCGAGCGACAAGTCCTTCAGGTAGATGCGTTGAATCTGGAAAACCGGGTTGTTGTCGTCTGCCATGAAGATCTCGTGTTGGGTGGGGAATGCCCGCGTGCCGGTTTCGGCGCAGGGCGGGCTTGAGCAAGCGCGCGATTATCCCTGAGCGCCGTTCAGCAGCGGCATCAGCCCGCCGCGCTGGTCGAGCGCGACGAGCTCGTCGCAGCCGCCCACATGGGTGTCGCCGATGAAGATCTGCGGCACGGTGCGCCGGCCCGTCAGCGCCATCATCTCGGCACGCTGGGCCGGATCGAGGTCGACACGGATGTCTTCGATCAGCTCGACCCCGCGCTTCTTCAGCAAGGCCTTGGCGTGCACGCAATACGGGCACACCAGCGTGCTGTACATCTTGACCATTTGCATCGCGGAGTTCCTCAGACGCCGCCGGGCCGCCCCAAGGCGGCTGAGCGCCCCCTCGGGGGGCAGGAACGAAGTGACGTGGGGGCCCTCATTCTCAGGCGGCCGTCTTCTCGATCGGCAGGTTCGCGGCGCGCCAAGCTTCGAAACCGCCGGCAAGCGCGCGCGCGTTCTCGAAACCGAGCTTCTTCAGCGTCGTCACCGCCTTGCCGGCGCGCGAGCCGGTCGGGCACACGACGACCAGCGGCAAGGCCTTGTTCTTCGGCAGGTCCTTCGAGGCCTCCAGGTTGCCGAAGGGCACGCTGCGCGCGCCCATCGCGTGACCGGCGGCGTATTCGGCCGGCTCACTGACGTCGATCAGCAGCGCCCTCTCGCGGTTGATCAGCTGCACCGCATCA